>Ga0180432_10000354_pt1 | contig 74122 bp, 50 predicted proteins | sample SS_ome_10_FD_132414 | JGI IMG/M metagenome (GOLD analysis project Ga0180432, IMG submission 132414) | Hypersaline lake sediment archaeal communities from the Salton Sea, California, USA - SS_1_MS_2 metaG | ecosystem: Environmental > Aquatic > Non-marine Saline and Alkaline > Hypersaline >...
ACTCGATCACAATCCGTTGCATAGGCGTTCCTCCTTGCCGACCCGCCGAAGCGGGTCGTCGTTATAACTCTATAGGAACGCCTATTTTATGCGTGGCCCCAACCGGGCGCAACTCTATTTAGAAGCGTGCAGTGCCAGATTTTGGTCAATAGATGGCACTACGAATGCTCGAAGGTTGCCCCACAGATGCCGCCCTGGACGACGCCGGTCATCGAGGCCGTCGGCATCCTCGCTGTTTGTGTTGACCGGGCAGCCCTTGGCAGGGAGAATGGATTTCTTGCTGGCGTAAGCGTGCTGGCAGACGCTCAGGCGGGACAGAAAGGGAAGGTGGGTCAAGCAACCTGCCCGACGGGACGGGTCAGGCGACCGTGTATGAAGGGAAAGAGGAACATGCCAACCCAGCGTTCTTGTACCAGATGGCTTTGTGTGGCAGTGATCCTGCCGTTTGCAGGTTGCGTCAACTTCGACGTGATCGAACCCGAGGAGTGGCAGGAGTACGAAGGCCAAGCGGGCCAGACCATTCTGGTCTCCTTCCGGGTCAACGTACACAACAACACCTCCAGCAGCACGCTGGTCAACTTCTCGCTCGACGGGGAGGATTACTGGGACAACGTCATCTACCAGGAGGAAGTGCCCCCGGGCGTGCACCTTGTCGAGACGGTGCATCCCGTCGAGGTTAAGAACCCGCCGGAGACGCACTGGTTCGCCGTTTTCCGGGCTGACGGTCCGGGCCTGGATCAGGTGCCGTTCCGCGTCGTGCCGCCGTCACAGTGATTGCAGCCAGGACTTTCTGGCTTCACGTCAGAAAGCGTGTGGCGAGCGGCGTCAGACAGATAGGATCCCAGCTGTCATGGGGCGCTGGCTTGGCTGAGCGAAGCAGGGCCTCGGGGGGTCGCCGATGCCCGCCCTTGCCGATCCTTTGGCAGCCGCCAGGGGATTGACGAGCCTTCGGGAGGCGCTCTTTGCTGCTCGGCCGCTTCGATCCGCTGTGGAGGTGTAGCCGTGTCCGAGCTTTCCTTTGACGGTCTTCCTGACATTCCTCAAGTGCAAACGCTGGCCAGGATGGCGTCCGGGATCTGGGACCATGAGGACGTGGTGGCGCTCTGGGTGGGTGGGAGTCTGGCCACCGGACGTGCGGACGCGTACAGCGACATCGATCTGCGGGTGGCCGTCAGGCCTGCGCGTGTCTCTGCCTGGCGAGATCCGGATTTCGTTGCCCTCCTCAGTGTGCCTTGTGTGGGCAGCTACTTCAGGGCGTTCGGCGAAGCGGCGTTTCTTTACCACCTGCTCCTGGCCAACGGTGACATCTACGACTTCTTCGTGCAGACCACGGAGCGAGAGCCATTCGGCGAACCCGTTGTGGTCCTCGGATGTAGAGATGACGATTTCGCCGCGCGACTCGACCAGACGCCGAAGACCGTCGACCGCGAGCTTCCAATCGCCGATCCGCCGATCATCCGGCAACAGATCGTCGATTTCTGGGTCAACTCACACAAGCACCGGAAGGTCCTTCACCGGGGGCTCGATCTCCTCCTCCTGACCGGCTTGCACAACGACCGCTCGGCGCTCACGCGGCTCTGGAACGTGCTGGCCACCGGACGTGACAGCGGCAATCGGGCGCCCACGATCCACGGCCTGACCGCCATCATGCGGGCCGTTGATGAGTTGATGGGCCCGGACGCCCTTCGAATCGTCGGCGGTCCGACGGCCAATCGCGAGGACATCTGCAGCGCCGTTGAGCAGATACGAGACGAGGTCTCCCGTGTCGGTCGACTGCTTGCCGAGCGATTGGGATTCGACTATCCAGACGTGTTGGAAGAAACGGTCCGGAGCGGCTGGAGTACGTTTCGCGCTGAAGCATAGGCAGCTTCGGCGGCGTCGGTCTCAGACCCAGGGCGAGCTACTTGGGGGGAGGGGACAGGTCCTATGGCAAGCCGATGCCGTGTCTCGTTGCTGTGTGTTGGGACGGCAGTCCTTCTGTTTGGCGCTCGGTCAGCCGGCACAGCCCAGGCCAGTCCCGTGCCGGGCTGGCTCGTCGTTGACGACGCCTCCGAGCGGACGGACCTGACGGTCTCCGTCACGAGCACAGCAGAAGCGGGGATCGACTTGACCGTGGCGCTGCCGGGGGTCCAGAGGTCATCCGTTCCGGGCCGAGATGGCGAGACGTACACCTACCTTCGCATTCCGGGTTGCGGCTCCGCGGCCACGGGATTAGGCCGGCCGGAGTTGCCCTTCAAGGGCTTCTTCATCGAGATCCCGTACGGTGTCGACGTATCGGTTGAGCTGGGCGAATCCCGGACGGTCTCATTGGGGCGCGGTTTCAAGGTCCATCCGCTTCAAGCCGCGGAGCCGGATAACGGCGAGGTCGGTCCCGAATTCCAGGTCGACGCCGAGGCGTACGCCACCGATGCCTTCCTGCCGGCGAGTCCGGTGACGCTGGAGGATCCCGCCGTCATCCGAGGTCGACGGGTGGTGTTCGTGAGCGTCTTCCCTCTTCAGTACAACGCCGCCACCACGGAGCTGAAGGCGTTCGCCTCATTGGCTTTCACCATTCGGTTCGACGGCGCCGTAGATCCGGCCGGCGAGGCCCGAAAGGCGCGCCTCGCGACCGCCGCTTCAGAAGAGCAGGCTCGTCGGTTGGTCCTCAACTACGCACCGGCTGAGGCATCGGGGGCGGGCGTTCTCGCTTTTCATCCAGAGGCCGACCCCGACCCCGACGACCCGGGGGCGGACTACCTGATCATCGTGGCCGATCATCTCTGCGAAGAGATCGCCCCCCTGGCGGAGTGGAAGTTCAGGAAGGGCTGGCTCACGCGAGTGATGACGATGTCCGAGGTCGGTACGACCGCCGACGATGTCAAAGCGGCCATCCAACTCGCCTATGACACATGGACCCCGGCGCCGTTCTACGTGCTTCTGGTCGGGGATTCAGGCGACGTGCCGCCCGACTACTACTCCGGCAGCTTGGCGTGCCACACGGACCACCCGTATGCTTGCGTCGATGGTTCCGACTACTACCCCGATCTGACGCTGGGACGCTTGCCGGTTTGGGAAGAGTCGGTGTGCACGGCCATTGTCAACAAGATCCTCACCTACGATCGCACGCCGGACACGGGCGGTTGGTACGACGCCTTCCTCAATGCCGCCTACTTCGAAGATGATGACAACAACAGCTGTGCCGATCGCTGGTTCATGGAGGTGGCTGCCTACGCCAAGGACTTCATGGCGTCCCAGCTGGGCAAGCCGGTCTACACGGCCTGGTGCACCAACAGCGGATCCCACGCGGCCTATCACTACCGATCATGGGGTTACCCGCATCGGTTCAGTTTTCCGGACCCGGTGCCGACTTCCGTGACGTCACTGTGGGTTAGCGCGTCGACGGCGACGTCGCAGATTACCTCGGCCATCAACGCTGGTGTTGGACTGGTGCTTCACCGGGACCACGGCGGCGAGACCTCCTGGTGCGATCCGCCCTACTCCAACGGTAACATCAGTGCGCTCTCCAATGGCGTCATGACGCCCGTCGTCTTCAGCATCAACTGCCAAACCGGCTCCTTCCCCCGCTCCGGGGGCGATTGCTTCTGCGAAGCCTTCATCAAGAAGCCCACGGGCGGAGCCGTGGGCATCCTCGGTGCGACCCGAAACAGCTACTCCGGTTACAACGACCTGTTGGTCCACGGGATCATGACCGGCTTCTGGCCGGACTACGACACGACGCACTCCGACACGACCTACCCCCACACGTGGCGCGTCGCCGAGGCCGTCAACTACGGCAAGTACTACATGGGGGTCTACGAAGGGATGGACGGCTACACCGAGGGCCAGTTCCACATGTTCCACTGGTTCGGCGATCCGGAGATGATGCTGCGGACCGAGGCACCGCAGTCATTGTCTGTTGGCCATCCCGAGTTCGTCCAAGGGGGCATCCCGGAGGACATCACGGTATCGGTCGAGAAGGCGGGGGCGCCCCTCGAGGGGGCCATGGTTGCGATCTCACACGGCGTCTCGGGCGACCTGTGGAGCGGCGTTACCGATAGCGCCGGGGAGATGACGTTTACAGGGATCGCGCTCGAGCTGGACAACGAATACGACGTGGTCGTCACGGCGCACGACGCGATCCCCTACGAGGGGATACTCCATGCGGCCCTCCCGCAGCGCGGAACCGTCGTGCTCGATCAAGACGTCTACAGCTGCGCAAGCATGGTTGGCATCCAGCTTAGCGACGCGGACCTGATCGGCGCTGGAACACACGATGTCACCGTGACGACCGACGGCGGCGATGCCGAAACGGTCGAGTTGGCCGAGACCGACCTGAATTCGGGCATCTTCACCGGTGCGATCCAGACCGACTCGGGCGCGGTCGTGATCTCAGACGGCATCGTGCAGGTCTTCCATGACGACACGATCACGGTCGTCTATCTCGACGCAGATGACGGGACGGGTAACCCCGCGACCGCCGAAGACGTTGCCGCTGTCGACTGTCAGGCCCCGGTGATCTCCAACGTCCAGGTCGTCGAGGTCACGGGCATCCGGGCAACGATCTCGTTGGAGACCGACACCCCATCGAGGGCGCGCGTTCGATGTGGGACTAGTTGCGGCGGCAGCTACCCGATCGGGGCGTACCATCCGACCCTGGCCACGAGCCACGTGATGGAAGTCACCGGCCTGTCAGGTGAGACCACGTATGCCTTCGTGGTCCAGGCATGGGACGCCGCCGGTAACGTCGCGACCGACGACAACGACGGCGCCTGCTATTCCTTCACGACCCTGCGCCAGCCGGACTACTTCACGGAACGGTTCGACCCCGGAGACAACGATCTCGCCTACCACGGCGTGACCTTCACGCCGAGCGAATCTGAGGACTTCTACGACGCGTGCTGCGAGCCGGTCACGCAGTTCTCGACGGACCCGAATGGCGGGACGATCCTGGATCTGGACGACGACTCCTTCTCGGTGGTAGCCCTCGCCGACGACGCACGGATTTCGCTGTACGGCCTGAGCACCGGCGCCTTCCTGGTCGGCAGCGACGGATACATAGGCATGACGCCCGACAGCAACGCCACCGACCCGCTGGAGGTGCACTTCGGTTCGCTGCGCATCGCTGGGCTCTTCGATGATCTGGACCCGTCGGCCGGCGGATCGGTTTCGTGGAGGCAGCTCACCGATCGGGTTGCCGTCACGTTCGAGGACGTTCCCGAGCGCGGCACGTCGAACGCCAACAGCTTCCAGATCGAGCTGTTCTTCGACGGGACGATTCGCCTGACGTGGCTCGGGCTGGATGCTGGTGACGGACTGGTGGGTCTGTCGCGCGGTCAGGGGGTCCCGGACGAGTTCGTCGAGAGCGACATGAGCGGCTATGGCGCCTGCCCCGGCCATCGGCTGGTGATCGAGGTGGTGAATGAATCCTGGGGGCATGTCGAACTCGGGCCGGTGCCAACCGACCCGAACGACCCGGCCTATCTCCACGGCACGGAGGTGACTCTTACGGGGGTGCCGGATTCGGGGCAGGGCCGCTTCTCGCATTGGCTGGTCTACGATCTGAACGTTCCGGGGGATGCCAACTACGCCGCGACGGACGCCAACAACCCGCTGGTGATCCTGATGCACACGGACCGCGAAGTGACCGCGGTCTTCAAATGCGGCAGCGGGGTCGAGGTGATCCTACCGACGTTGATTCTCGCTACCGCACTCTGTGGTCTGCTTGCCCGCAGGACTCGACGAACCGGTCGTGCTTGGTTTCCCTCGACGCGACGCGGTTGACCGCGGGGTCGGGTCTGCCTCCCCTCAGTCGAGGCGTGCTCGTTGCCCTTCTGTATCGAAGACACGCCGCTGGCCTTGGGGGCCAGGCCCCGTATGTCCGGGGCAGCGATGGGGCCGGTCGGGGTTGTGCGGTCCTCGGCTGTCGGCCTACGATGACCTCGGCCTAAGGACGGGTGTTGCTTGGGCGATGAAACGCTTCATATCTTGGACCTGGACGAGCAGCGTCTCGTCGAGTGGCTGGCCGGGGTGGGTGCGGAGCGCTACCGCGCGGGCCAGATCCTGCAATGGGTGTATCAGCGTCGGGCGTGCTCGTTCGACGAAATGACCAACCTGAGCAAGGCGCTGCGTCAGCAGTTGGCCGGACAGATGGTCGTCTACGCGTCTCAGGTCGAAGCGCGTTGCGAGTCTAGCGACGGCACGTTCAAGCTGTTGCTCCGCTGGCTGGACGGGGCGGCCAGCGAGTGCGTGCTGATCCCGGCCGAATCGCGGCGGACGGTCTGTGTCAGCACACAGGTGGGTTGTCCGGTGGGCTGCGCGTTCTGTGCCAGCGGCTTGGACGGGCTTGCGCGGAATCTGACGGCGGGTGAGATCGTCGAGCAGGTGATGCAGGCATGGCGGCAACTCCCCGAAGGGGAGCGGATCAGTCACGTCGTCTTCATGGGCATCGGCGAGCCGCTGGCCAACTACGACGCGACGGTGGCGGCGGTCCGAACGCTCAACGCCGGGTGGGGGCCCAACATCGGCGCCCGACGGATCACGGTGAGCACGGTCGGGCTGCCCAAGCAGATCCGACGGCTGGCCGGCGAGGGCCTGCAGATCGGGCTGGCCATTTCGCTGCACGCGCCGAACGACACGCTGCGGGCAGAGCTCGTCCCCTGGGCCACACGGACGTCGATCGATGACCTTGCCGAGGCGGCGCGGGACTACTTCGATCGCACCGGACGCGAGGTCACATTGGAGTACGTGCTGTTGGGCGAGGTGAACGACCGGCCGGCCCACGCGCGTCAACTCGCTCTGTTGGCCCATCGAATACGGTGCAACGTGAATCTGATTCGGTACAACCCCGTCGGCGATCTGCCGTACCGCAGGCCGAGCGGGGACGCAGCGCACGCGTTTCTCGAAACCCTCCGCAAAGCCGGTGTGAGCGCGCACATCCGTGCCAGCCGGGGCAGGGAGATCGAGGCCGCCTGCGGTCAGTTGCGGCGTCGACATGGATAAAAGAAACGGGCGGCCATCGGGCCGCCCGTTGGGTGTTTCTGATAGATCTATCTGCTGCCTACTTCCTGCGACGGATGAGGGCCAGACCTCCCAGGGCCAGTACGCTCAAGGTGGCGGGCTCGGGAATGTAGTTGTAGATCACCTTCACGCAGCCCGAAGCGCTGACCGGGTTGACGGCCCACTCGATGCCACTCACTCCGCCAAAATCCTGCCACTGCGTGACGTCCGCATCGATGTCGTAGGTGCCCGTTCCGATATAGTCGGCGAAGACGAGCGGCGAGATGTAGCCGGAATCCGAGTCGTTCTCCGTGCTCCCGTTATACTCCATGCCATCAGGACCATTGGGATCATAGTCGCCCGCCCCGTCCCCTATGTTGGCGGCCAAGCTGAAACTGTCGCCGTGGACGGCCCCCAATTCGCTCGTCACAGGCAGGAACGAGGCGTTGACGAGGGAAACATCCGTCGAAGAGATGTCGCCCTTCGCGCCAAACTCGTACGATCCCGATGCGGCCAGCTCGCCGTCGTTGTCCAGGACCAGCTGGCCACCTTGGACCTCCAGCGAGAAGATCACCTGGATGGACTGCAGCGTCAGCGTTCCGCCCGCGTCGTCGAACTGGTTGAATGTCAGCGTCTCTGTGAGATTGGGGATGCCGGAGAACTCCTCAATTTGGATGATAGTATCACCCATCGCCACGGAGCCAACCAGCAACACCATCAACATCGGCACGCATAGACCAAGCCCCTTGCCCATCTCAATCCTCCTCGCTCCTCTTGGCTTGCGGTTCGGAATCCGCTCTCCTGGGGCGTAGCTCCCCTCCGATCCCATTACCTCCCACCAGAGATGTGTCACTATCTAGCTTACCCATTCTGCAGGACAGGTCAAGAGAGAATTTTCGCCAGCTTCGTTTTCTTTCTTTCCCCGCTTCCTCAAGCGGGGTATTGTTGCTCTTGCGCTGCTTAGTACCTTGATCTGACCGCGGATGTGAGCCATGCATATGCACCCCGAGAAACGGTCACTCGGCGACCGTGCGAGCACCGCCTGTACGCCGTCTCGGCCCTCTACAGTCTGCGTCTCAGCCACGCGATGAAGGCGAATACGCCCCCTGTTATCGGCAGGAAGGGCTCGATCCCCACAGCGCATTTGAAGTTGGCGGTCACCTCCCGGTCAGCGTTCATCACAATCGACGCGATGTAGTTGGCGTCCTTGGCTGCGTAATTCGCATCGCCGGGATGGTTGGGGTCGCAAATCTCCCACCGCCTGAAGGCTTTCCCAGGCATGGGGACGGCCAGCAGTGTGACCAGTGTGCCCAGGGAAAACCGGGGCAGGTTGGGGTCGTTCGGCTCGGGGTCGAGCCACACGTCTCCCCAATCGCCGTTCACGTAGTCCAGCGAGAGGGACGTTGGCCACGGGTTGAGCACGAACGCGAAGTCGATGGGAAGGCCGGAGATCGGGTCGGTCAGCTCCTGCCAGGAGGTGGCCGGACGCCAGTAGACGGCGTTGCCCTCGAAGTGGTCCAGGGATGTGTGCCAGCCGATGTCACCGCTTGCGGTCCAGACAATAATCTGCAGCCAGTAGATGGTGCCTTCGTTTTGGTAGAACGCTCCGAACTTCGCGTCGATGTCCTCGATGTTGATCTGGTAGATGTCCTGGTGGTCGTGCTCGATGTGGCCCCCCGGGTCGTCGGGGTCATGCCACCCTACGTCTCCGGTGCCCCAGTGCAGAACCGTCAGGTCGTTCGGCCCGAAGGGCTGGTGCCAGAGGAATGTCCCGGGCTTGTTGAACGGGCCGCTACGGTCGTCTTCGTAGATGGCCACGGAAACGCCGGTGATGTCGCCGACGGCGTTTCCCTTCCATGAGACCCAGAGGGTGATGTCATCGACAGGCCCGCTTTCGGTGCACTGCCAGTCGTCCGCCAGTGGTAGACTGCTGGAGGAAACGGCCCACCCGATTCTGTCTGGCATTTGCGGGGGAGAGCCCCCGCCGTTTCCCTCCGTACGACCGGTTGGCAACTGAGCGGTTGCGGCGGCCAGTGCGACGAGGAGGCCGGTCCATCCGGTCATCATGTCCCCTCCTCCCGCTCCGTGGCCCGCAGCCTCTATCCCTTACTAGAAGAGCAAAACGGGCCTGCGATTGTCAAGGGGCCACGGGTATCGACAGCCGTTGCGGCGGGATCGATCCAACCTATAATGGGGCCCGCGGCGTATCTGTTGGTTCGATAGCAATCGATCGAAGCGGGGCGTAGGGACGAAGCGTCCGGCCCCATGGGAGGCAGCGATGAAACCGTTGGATATTGGCGTGTGCAGTTGGTCGCTCAAGCAGCCGGACCTGGCGACGGCGTGCAAGGTTGCCAAAGAGCAGCTCGGGCTGGGGCTGATGCAGGTGGGGTTCTTCGATACTTCGGTCGGCGACGAGGCGGGCGACGACGCCGTCCTAGCGGCCGTCAACGATGCCGGCCTGGAGGTCAGCGCGACCTGTATCGGCTACGCGAGCGAGGACTACTCGTCGATCGCCCAGATCGCCAAGACCGGCGGCTACCTGCCGGATGAGTACTGGGACGAGCGGCTGCGGCTGACGCTGCGGGTCCGCGATATCACCGTCAAGCTCGGCGCTACGATGATGATGACACACATCGGTTTTGTACCGCACGACAAGACCGCGCCTGCCCACGCGACCATGGTCGATCGGCTCAAGCAGGTCACCGACGCGCTGGGGGAGAAGGGCATCACGTTGGCGATGGAGACCGGCCAGGAGCCGCCCGAGGCGCTGCTGGACTTCATCGCTGCCGTGGGCCGGGACAACATCCGCGTCAACTTCGACCCGGCCAACATGATCCTCTACGGCGTGGGCAAGCCGACCGACGCCGTTGACGTCTTGAAGGACCACATCGCCCACCTCCACGCCAAGGACGCGACCTGGTCGAGCGACCCGGGCAAGGAATGGGGCGAGGAGGTGGTGCTCGGCACGGGCGAGGCCCACATCCCGCAGATTGTCGAGAAGCTCAAGTCGTATGGATACGCCGGGCCGCTCGTGATCGAGCGCGAAGCGGGCGACAATCGGATCGAGGACGTCCAGACGGCCGCCAACCTGCTTCGGTCCCTGGTGTGACGTTCTGGGGATCGCGTCGGCTCGGACGGTGATGTGTGCCTGCAACGCATGTTGCGGAGGGGCAACGCCTGCAGTAACCTTATTCTGTAAAGGAACTTAGGCTCCTAGTTTGCCGGGCCGTTTGGCCGGTGACGTTCCGGTTCATCAACCGGCCCGCACAATCGATACAGTTTTCTTGTCCGGCCGCAGGAGGGGCGTGCCTACTATTCCATAGTACGGCGGAGCTTATGACTGACGGCCGATTGAGGGTTGGTCCCGGGCGGGACGGCATGGGCCTTGCTGAATCTTGAGGCGTCTGAGATGTGGGGGCCGGTCGTTGTCGGCCAGGCCAATCAGGACGCGAATCTGCTGACGCATCGCCATCCGTCCCCGCGAGAGGGGAGCCTTTCAGAGGACGGGGAGAAAGAGCTATGGACGAGACCACTTTCCAGAAGAAGCTCGCAGAGCTTGTGGCTGAGATCGGGACACTCCCGCCGGAAGAGCGTGCCAGGTTGGAGGCGCTCGCCGAGGAGACCAAGCAGCGCCACACCGATCTGAAGAAGACCGTCCACAGCCTCCAGGAGAGTCTCGACTTCCTGCGGCTGAGCATCAAGTACCTGTTGTTTGACCTCGAGGCGACGCGGCGGGAGAACGCGTACCTTCGCAAGATGCTTGAGCAAGACACGGAGGGAGGTTCGCAGTAGGGGAGAGGCGTTCCGGTCGCTCCGACGGCCTGCCCGTCTGGTCCGGAAACCGAAGCAAGAGGTACCCGCCTCGGAGCGACCCATCCTTTTGATTCAATCCGCGAGCGAGACCCATAGCGGGTCCCGACCTTCAAGCCGAGTCGGGACGTCGGAGGAGGAAGTAGCCGAGGCGTATCTCTGTCAACCAAACCGTGTGAAAGTGGAGATACGTCGAGACGCGAGTGGCCGCGGGGGCCACTCGCGTCTGCCTTTTTGCGCGGCCCTCACGGTGTGCTGGCCTGCTTGGGCAAGGACCTCGGAACCGCGCTAGGGAACATCTGCCGCGTCTGGTCTTCACCGATGCCCTTCAACATGAGATGAGTCCGATCCCCGATCGAGATCTTCGATCGACCGCCAACGTCTTGCTCCGAAGGAGCTCAGGACCGTAGCCGCGGGTGAAGCTCGCTGCAGGCGAGCGGAACCCGTGGTGGCTAGGGCCCACAAAGAACCAACCGCCCTGAAGGGGCGGAGGAGGTCGTGAAGCGAGCGACGGCGTGTTGAATCGTATGCGACGAACGACGTTTGTGGGATCAGGCAACAGGTCCTTCCTACGCTCCTGCCGGGGCTGAGCGGTCCCGGGTGCTTGGAACCACGGGTTTTAGCCCGCCTTCGGCGGGCGCCACCCGCGGCTACGGTCCCTGGCCCCGCCGGGGCCGACAGATCGCGGCTGGTGTGTTTGCCATCTCCGCTCGATTCGCGCCTACGCGCGGGCCTTGGCCCGGCGGGCCATCGTGCCGAGGTCGACGAGGGCCGCCCGGTCGCCGGCCTGGCGGACCAGCTTGCAGATCAGATCGATCGCGCGGAGCTTGGGGTCGACCACGCCGAGCACGGAGGGGTGCGCCAGGAAGTCGAACACGGCGCGGTGGGCGATGGCCCACTCGACCGACAGCCGTGTGGCCTCCAGGAAATACTTGAGCCGCCACCGCCCGACGCGGAAGGCGACGACGTCGCTGACCGGGCTCATCGGGACGTCGATCAGGCCGGTCGGGTAGACGAACGGCTGAGTTTTCTCGAGCGAGCTGACCATGGCGTCGTACAGTTGCTTCGTCGGCTTCTTCCCCGGTTCAGGGAGTGTGTGACAGTACCACTTCGCACTGACCCAATCGAAGCCGAGCTCCAGCAGCATCTTCTGCACATCCGGTCGGCCGCCCAGACCGGTGGGGAACCCGCCGGGTGTGCGGAAGCCCGCAGGCTTGATGCCCAGACGTGCCTTCATCGCCATCGTGCACAGTGCGATGTTCTCGCGGATGACCTGCGCCGGCGTCTTGCCGTGGACCAGCCAGGGCGCCCGGGCGAATCGGTACTGGACGTCCTTGATCTTCTTGGCGAGGACGTACACGTGATCGTAGGTGTGGTTGCCGACCGGGTGGCCGTCCTTGACGATTCCCCTCAGCCAATCCACGTTCTCCTGCTCGAACGTTTGGCCCAAGGCGAAGTAATGAACCCGCCCGCCGCTCTCCCTGACGCGTCGTGCGGCGGCCACGGAATACCGCTTGGCGTCATCGTCGAGGTTGCCCTTCTCGTAGTCCCAGTGGGTCTGATCCCACGTCGGGAAGTTCCTCGCCATTTCCAGGTCGAGCGTGATGGCGATCAGGGCCTTGTCCGGCTTGGCGGGGCGGGTCGTCTTCGGTTCGCCGGCTACGATCGCCCGGGTGGAGGCAATGGACGTTGCGGCTGCGGCGCCGGCCGTCAGCAGGTCGCGGCGTGAGATCGCCTCGGCGCGTGTCGGCATCGTTTCGCTCCTTGATCTGACGTCGACGTCGGCGGCCTCGTCTTTGGCCGGCGCTGGTGCCTCAGGACACACCGCTTCACGGATCGGCCTGGGCTTGGCAATCGGCGCCGAGCTGTCGGATCAGCACGTCCTCGAGCAGGCCGATCTTGTGGCTGATCAGGGACGGCGTGAAGAGACCGCCCGGTTGCATGCCGCCGCCTTCGGAGCTCGCGCCCAGTCGCGAATCCGCTTCGGCGACGCGAAGGGCCGCTCGGGCGTTGGCCAGCTCGTTACGTCCGATCTCGATCAGCTTGGCGCGAAGTTCGTCGCGCTGCTTGCCTGGCGGGGGCTTGGCGTAGGCGTCGCGAACGGGGACCCACTTGATGAGGTTGAGGATCGTGTGCACGGAAGCGCGGATCATTCGGGCGATGCCCAGCTCGCCATCCAGGTCGGCCTTCATCGCGGGATTCGACACATGTTGCCGCGCCTTCTCGAAGTCGGCGATGCCGGCGGCGAACGCCTTTTCGAGCAGTCCGAGGTGCTTGGCCGTGCCCTTGACGCCCCAGGGCCTGGCCCATTTCAGATCGTTCTGCCACGAACGCCACGGCATCCCCACCTTCTTGTTGGGATCGAGGAACAAGGGCTGCGAGGGGCCTTTCTGGATCGGGCCTGGCGTCCGCGCGACCGGGTCGGAATACGGGAAGTGTTGAATGCCGCGCGTGAAGTGTTCCCAGCCGCTGACAACGTGCTTGGCGGCTTCAGCGCCGAAATCCCGCCGGGCCATCCGCAGCAGCAGATCGTCGATGGGGGGCGCGTCGGTCCAGGAGTACCACATCAGGATCTCCGCGGCGCGCGACGGGGTGTAGCCGTAGTGGCACCAGTTGCCCCAGAACCCGTCGAGCTTGTACCTGGACATCCCTCTGACACGGCGGGACCACTGCTTGAGGCAGGGGATGTACGGAACGGTGATGAACTCCTGGCTGACGGCGTGTTCGGTCTTGGCGGTGACGCGCAGGCCGGCTTGGCGGGCCAGATTGTACTGCTCGACGAAGTGCGCGGGCGGACCGACCGTCGAGATGTTGTAGTCACCCGTCACGTGCTTGATGCCGTCCTTCTCGGCGATCGTCCCCTTCGAGAACCCCGCCTGGAAGATCATGTTCTTGGGGAGCTGGCCGATGAGCTTCCTCACCCACGGCATCACGGCGCCGGCGGGCCCGTAGGGCCATACGATCAGCTCCTTGTCCGGTCCGCCGCTCCGGACGGCGTCGTTCAGCGCGGTCAGAAGCCCCAGCGAGATCTGGTCGCACGTCCGATGCTTGCATCGCGGACACCGCCTGCGCAGGCCGTCGCTCGTCCCACAGTGATACAGCCCCTCGCTGTCGAAGATGCCACACAGACCCCTGAGCCCCGGCACGCGAGCGAATATCCCACGGACGGTCTCGCCATAGTACGCGAGAACCTTGTCGTTCGACGGGCACATCGCATTGCCCCATCCGACGCCCTTGGCGTCCGGATGCTTCTTGTAGAACCAGTTCGGCACGGGATGGTGGCAGTTCCACGAGAGGTAGCAGTAGACGTCGATCCCGAACCGCTTGGCCCGCGCGATCACGTCGTTTAGCCGCGCGAACCGCAGCGGGGCTTCCTTGTCGTTGAGCTCGGGAAAGACGTTCGAGTCGAACGTGGCCTCCTCCATGTTCAGCCAGATCCAGATGCCGTTGAAGCCCTGATGCGAGATCCTCTGCAGCAGGCCGTCGGTGTAGAGCAGCGGCTGTGACGTCTCGGTGTACTTCGACCCGCCCGGCACGACCGAGCAGGTGATTCGGCGGTCGAACCGGCAGTTTCGGACCGTCGTGCCCCGCGCGAGGCACGGCGCGTCGCGGAAGCGCATCATGTCTTCGATCCAGTACACGCCGCGCATCACGCCACGCGCGGTCCGCCCGGCGATGACGACGCGATCCGGTCGGACCTCTACCCGATAGCCCTCGTCGCTGGTGACATCCCTGATCGCTTCGTTTGGTTGTACGGCCAGCCGAATCGTGTGGGCGCGGTCCTTCAGAACACCGTCGAGCAGTCGGACCTGTATCTGCGCGCGCGTTGCCAACAGCCGTTGTAGATCGCGCGCGGCCGTCTGCGACACCTTATCGTCGTCCTTGCTAAGCACGATCGTCCACGTCTTGTCGATGCAAGTTTCGTTTGGTGCGGCGGGCTTGCCTGCGAAGCGCCGCGACGCATCATCCGCTCCGTACGGCCTGAGCATCTTGCGGATGTGGGCGAACCGATGCTGCTTGCCCGGCGTGTCGACGGCATCCTGTGGGCGGTCGGTCAGGACCCGGTAAGACAGGCCGAAGCGATCGGGGAAATCCTTGCCGCCGATCGGGCATGGCCCGTAGACCAGGTAGTGATTGGCTGGCGCCTCGCCGCTCGTGCATCGGAGCTCGTAGTGGACGGTTGACTTGGCGGCCGGCGAGTTCCTAGGCAGGCGCAGTTCGTACCAGTGCTCGAAGAGCGGTAGCACCGATGCTGCGTCGATCGTAGCGATGCCCAGGTCGTCTCCGCCAGGCCGGCTGCCGAATCGCACCAGCACCGCCCCTGGGTGTCCGGCGCGGGACAGCTTGACCGCCATCCCCCGAAGCTCCCGCGCACCGGTGGGCATCCAGAATCGGCCTCGGATCCACGACTCACCGCGCGCATCGAGGACGTGGGTGATGAGTGGTTTCGTCTGCACTTGACTCAGGGCGTTCATCCGCCCGCGACCATGTGCCGCTCGCAGTGTGTATTCGTAGTCGCGCCCGACGGGTCGCTCGGGTCGTAGACACCGATCGAGGAAATCGAACGTCTCCACGCCGTGGACCTCGTGCACGCCGTCGTAGTGCGCCAGTTCGATCCGATCCGTCAGGCCAAGGTGGTCGCGGATGGCGACGACTTGCCTCCAGGCGTAGGCGGTCCATTCGGGCGTCGTGATGCCGTCGCGCTTGCCGAACTCGATACACACCGGGCGCGGGGCCGTCATCGCGATCAGCTCGGGGTGCGTGAACCGGTGCAGGATGTCTGAGTTGTAGAAGTCTTCGTCGGGATGGCGAAGGTAGCTGGTCGCCTTTTGGTCGGTGGTGATCTTCGAACGCCAGTCGTTGAAGTGGCCGGAGACGACGGTGACGGCTAGCCGCTCCAACAGCGGCGCCATCCAGATGGCCGAGTACCCGCCGTAGGACAGGCCGTAGTATCCGATCCGCTCGGGGTCGACGCAGTCCAGCGTCCCGAGGAAGTCGAGCACGCGGTTCGTCTTGGCGATCGGCATGGCGATCCGCATCATGCCGATGGCGTCGGCCATGCGGACCTGTTCGTTGACATGCGCGACCGGGTAGTGATGCAGGATCAGCGGCGCGAAGACCACGTATCCCCGCTCGGCGAGATGTCGGCCGAAGGCGTGGTAGGGGGTGTCCTTCTCCTGGCCCAGGCCGGTGATCATCTCGGGCGTACCGCTCAGGCCGTGTTGGCAGATGACGGCCGGCACGCGCCCCTTGGTCCCCCGCGGGATCAGCAGATTGCCATACACCTGCACGCCTTTGACCACGTCGAGCATGACGCGGTAGGCCTTGTACTTGTCCGTGATCAGGGCGAGGTGTGTCCGGGGGGCCAGCGGCGTCTTCTCGTCGGGGACCTGGCCGACGAGCTGACGGTAGTCCTCGAGCATCTGCTTGCGGACACTCGGAAAGTCGGTGGCGTCTTTGGTCGTGATGCCCCAGCGCTGTTGGCGTTTCGCCTCGCTGGCATCGATCAGGTGGCCGAGGTAGACCAGTCGTTCCTCGAAATGCTTGTCGCGAATGGCGTTCGCTTTCTCGTCCGGGACGCGGATTTGCCAGTCGATGGACCGACCGGCCGGCTTGGGCAGGGACAGCGCGTCCGCGACGGCCGAGACCGTCTGGGGTTCCAGATTCCACGCGGTCGCGTTGGTGACGATCGTCAGCCGATGGCCCGCGCCGATCCCCTTGTAGAAGCCTGCGGCGCGCGCGGACTCGGCCCGGACGTGATCCTCCGGAATCCCCCCGTCAAGCGACCGGATGGTCGCCAGCGAGCGCGGTGCGATCATCGCGGCCAGCTCAGCGTCGCCGAACGCCAGTAGCTGTCGCGGCAGGCGACGGTCGACCGGTTCGCGCCAACACCGGTCGCGCTGCTGGAAGTAATCTGCGACCGCAACGGCCGCCACACGCCGATCCACTGCGGCTACGTACAGGGCGGTCATCCCGCCCTGGCCGATGCCGGCGATTCCGATGCGCGACGCGTCAACCTCCGATCGGCCCGCGAGATGACCGATCGCCGCCATCACGTCTTGCACGTCCAGGCTCGGCATCGTCCGGCCGACGACGTATCCCAGCCGGTACAGGATCCACCGGCGATCCTTGCCGTTGGTCTTCTTGCAGTAGGGATGGTCACAGAGGCGCTCCACCGACTGCGGGACGTACACGATGGCGTTCCGCTCGATCAGGTTCGTCAGCCAGGCCGGGGGTAGCCCCTCGCCCGACAACCCCGCGAAGGCCTCGGGCCATCGGTCGGCGTCGGGATACACCAGGATGACGGCGTGTCGTCCGGGCGTCTTGGGTGAGAACAGCAGTCCGCGCGCCGACAGGCCGTCAGAGATGGGAATCGTGATCCGCTCGATGCGGCAGTCTGGCGCATCGGCGATCGCCTCGACCCGCGCCTTGCCGGACGTTGGTCTCTCGGCGGTCAGCCCCAGGATTTCGCGGCACCGCTGGCGCTCGGGCTCGATCCACTTGGCATACGCGGCCGCTGACGAGACGTCGGGGCGCCAGTGTTCGTCCCGGGCCTTTCGGGCATCAGCGATGCGTCGCACGAAGTAGTCGTGTACCTGCTTGAACTGCTCGGCCACCACGTCCTTGGGCGGCACGAGCTCTTTCGTGCCCGGCAGATGGATGCCCGCCAAGGCTGCAACGTGCATACAGATCAGGGAAACGGCGCCTACCATCACACTTCTGCACCGCGTGGGACCCATCGCTTCGCACCTCATCCTGCCCGTCTGTGGTTTCGTCTGTGGGTTGGCTCAGAAATCCTTGAACGGACGTCTGGGCTCACATTCATTCATTTCCTTCTTCCATGCGGCGAATCTGGCCTTCAGTTTGGCCAGGAGCTCCGGCTTCTCCTTGGAGAGGTCGCGCTGCTCCGAAATGTCGGTCGACAGATCGAACAACCCCTTACCTCGCTTCGAGTCCACCCACTTGTAATGGCCCACACGGGCGGCCTTGTCGCCCCGACGCTCCCAGAACATCTCGGCGCGCTTCGATTTGGCCTTGGCCTGCAACACCGGCATCATGTCGAACCCGTCGAGCACGACGCCGGACGGCGGGGCCACACCCACGGCCTTGAGCAGTGTCGGGAAGATCTCGAGCGACGTGAGGAACTCGTCGCACACGGTCCCGGCGGGGATCCGGCCGGGCCAGCGGACGATGCACGGCACGCGGATGCCGCCTTCGAACATGTGGCCCTTCCTGCCCCGCAGCGGCTTGTTGTCCGATCCGCCGCCGCCGCCGTTGTCCGAGAAGAAGATCACGATCGTGTCGTTGGCAAGCTTGTGGGCGTCCAGCAGGTCCAGCAACTCCCCGATCGCTTCGTCCATGCACGTGACTGCGGCCATGAACGAGGTTCGCTTCGACTTCGGGTCATGGTTCGGGTACTTGCGGATGTACTCGTCGGGTGCCTGCACCCCGGGCCGGGGACGCTGCAGATTCGACGCCCCGTGCGGCGCGTTGAAGGGCACGTACAGGAAGAACGGCCTTTCCTTGTTGGCGTTCAGGAATCGGACCGCCTCTCGCCGGAACAGGTCCGTCGCGTAGGTCCCCTTGTCCTCGGTCGTCAGCGCATTGCCCCGCCGCATCGACGGGACCTCGTACCGCTCGTGCGTCCAGTAGTCGATGCCGGTGTTGGCGAAGCCGTAGAACGCGTCGAATCCCCGCTGGAGCGGCAGGAACCGCCGGAGTTGGCCCAGATCCCACTTGCCGAAGATCCCGCTCTTGTAGCCGGCCGGCCTGAGCGCCCGCGGCAGCAGCACCTCCCGCACGTCCATGCCGCCGATCATCTCGGGCGAGACGGCGTAACGGTGTGCGTCGTACTTGACGTCGAAATCGACCAGGTCGTTGCGGAACATGTCGTAGGTGCCGTTGCGTTGCGGATACCGCCCGGTCAGCAGGCTGCCTCGCGACGGTGTGCACGCCGGCCAGGTCACGTAGAAGCTGGTCAACCGGACGCCGCCGGCGGCGAGACGATCGAGGTGGGGGGTCTTGATGTCCCGACCGCCGTAGCACCCCAGGTCGCGGTAGCCCTGGTCGTCGGACACGATCACGAGGATGTTGGGCGGACGCTGTGAGGCGTCAGCCGATAGGACCTCGGACCCGCTAGCGAGGGTCATGACAAGAACAGCCAACATGCAGGAGCCATTGAGACGCACGGAAAGTCCTTTCGAGTTTGGGGACGTTTCGTTGACCATGGTTATCGTAGCGTTCCGGCAGAGCGCTTCAACCGACCCGACGGGCGGCTCAGTGCGCGCCTGGACGTCCGATCCATCCGGTTGCAGGTCATCGTGCGCACCAGTACGCTTCCGCTTGACGCTTGCGCGGCGCGTCGACTGTGCGGGCAGATGACCGATGGGAGACCGGTTCGATCGGGAGCGGGTACATGACGACGAGGACGGTTCTTCTTGCAGGCGTGCTTGTCCTAGGCGCTTGCTTTGGGGAGGTGCTGATGGCGGCGGGCGGACCCTCATGGGAACGGATCACGGCGCACGCGGCGTGGCAGCCACGGGACTCGTGCGGCGAAGTCGTCTTCAAGGACACGATGTGGTTGCTTGGTGGGTGGTTCACCTCTGACGGCATCGGTCCGCGCGATGTGTGGTCCTCCACTGACGGCAAGACGTGGTCCCTGGTTGCGCCGGAGGCGGGCTGGATTCACGGCGATCTGTCGACCTCGCTGGTGCATGACGGCAAGATGTGGCTGATGGGCGGTTGGTACGCGGGCCGCAAGGCCATCGCGTCGGCGAGCAACGAGGTCTGGTCTTCCACGGACGGGGCCCACTGGCATCGTGCCACGGCCCATGCCGGCTGGTGCCCGAGGCTTGGCGCCGGCGGCGTCGTGTTCCGCGGGAAGATGTGGATCCTCGGCGGCGCGGAACGGTACTTCGATGGCCAGAAGCGTCACCTCCTCAACGACGTCTGGTGCTCGGCCGATGGCGCCCGCTGGACGCAAGTGACCGCCAAGGCCCCCTGGCCGGGCCGAGCCTATCACGGAGCGATCGTCTACGACGACAAGATGTGGGTCTTCGGCGGCGGCAACTACCGACCCGAATACCTCGGCTACAACGACGTCTGGTGCTCCTCGGACGGCGTGCATTGGACCCAGGTGACCGAGCACACTCCGTGGTCGCACCGCATCTGGTTCTCCAGCGTCGTCTACCGAGACCGGATGTGGGTCCTCGGCGGCTGGTCGGATCACCCCTCGAAGAACTGGAACGACGTGTGGTACACCTCGAATGGCAAGGACTGGAAACGACTGGCGACGAAGACCGTCTGGTCCGCCAGGCACGAACAGTCAGCCTATGTCTTCAGAGACGCGTTGTGGATCGTCGGCGGCAACCCCTGGCCGCTGGTGAACGACGTCTGGCGGATCAGCATTCCCGCGTCGTGGTTCAAGGACGAGTGAGGCCGGCTACTTCTTGCGGGCCCACATGGCGTTGATCAACTCGACCGTCCGATCGACGAGGGCCCTGCCGCCTTCCGGGCCGACCCGGTTGCTGGGCGGTTCGGCGCCGTACCCGCCGGCCTGTCGGGCCTTCTCGGTCGGCAGGTACGCGCCGGAGTTGCACGCCAGCTGGATGATGAAGGTCTGCTCGGCCTTGCTCCGCGCCTTCATCTGCAAACCGAAATCGAGGAACAGCTCAAACGGGTTCGTCGCGATCGCCACGTCACCCAGCCGGAGCACGTGCAGTTCCATATCGTAGGTGCTGGGCTTCTGGCGCTTGTATTGGGCGACGACGTTTTGCTCGCGGTTCAGCTTGACACGGCCGCTCTCGCTCAGCTTCTCGGTGCCTGCTTTCATGACCTTCTCGACCCTCGCCTCGGAGCGAGCGGCTTCGTCCGCCGTGATTTGTCGCCCAGGCAGGGCGAGCGTCTCGACCTCGTGCGCAAACGGAACCGTGGTCCGGATGTCCTTCTTGGCGACGTCGAAGACGCACTCGACGGCCCGGGCGATTCGGATACCGGCCTCCTGCATCTCGGAGCGGCCCGCCCGTTTCCGAAGGGTCGCCTCGGCCCGTTTGCGATACAGGAAATGCGGGGACTGATCCCCGGCGGCGCCGCAGAGTGCCAGGACGTGCAGGTCCTTTCCATACGTGTCTTTGAGTTGCACACGCACGTCATGCCAGTAATCCGCGGACACGTACCCCTTGCTCTCGACCACCTGAGAGGGGCACGCGACGTTGATGGCGATCCCGGTCGGCTGGCCGGCGTCGTTCCAGAAGAACAGCAGCTCGACGCCGTGATCCGTTGACCCTTCGATGTTGCGGAACCGCGGCGAGTTGGTCTTGCCGTACATGACCGCGTTGCCGTCGCTATAGATGGCGCGCCGATTGTGGCCGACGACCGCGTGGCTCAGCGCCCAGGAGACGCCCGCGGGCTTCCGGGCGTTCCATGCGGCGACCGTCGCGTCGGCCAGCCGGCCAACCAGGAACTCGACGTATTCGGCCACCTGGGTGACGCTTTTCTTGGGGATCTTGTACTTGACCGTAGCCGCATCGGCAGACACCCCGGGCGGAGGCCTGCGAACGTTGACCAGGACCGGACCGGTGTGGGTGTGCGTCGCATTGAGGAACACCTTGCCCAGATCGACCCCGTTGAGTCTGCCGGCGAGCCGCTTGCGAAACTCGTCCTGGATGCCGTCTCGGATCGCAACGAGGTCGCAGGAGACGATGATCGCCTGATCGACGACATCGTCGCCGTTCTTGACCTCGACGGCCAATGCGGTTGCCGTGACGGGGTCGTGGACGGACTTCGAGATTCGCGTGTGGAACTGGCCCGAGAGGGCGACCGGCTTGTCCGGCGTGATGCTCGTCGAGGCCCAGCCGGCATACAAACGCCCCTCCCGCGGCGCCGCGGCGAGTTCGCCACACAGAGATACCAGCAAGAAACCCAGGCCCACCAGAAGGCCCCAGCTACCGTATGCTCCTGTCATCTCTCACAGCTCCCTTTCGTTCCGTCTCCGACTCACATCCTTTGCCCGAGAATGGGCGATTCGATCAGGGCAAGACATCGGCTAGTATGTTACGTTCTCGGCCCGGACGGCGATACCCCTGTCAGCGCCCCGGTGGCCGAGAACGGGAGACAAGCCCATGAAGCGCCAACGTTCGACCCTCGGTTTCCTTCTTGCGATGGCTGTATGTGTCTGGGTGGCGCCGCTGACGGCAGCCCGCGCCCAGGATGCGGACGCCGACGGGATTCCCGACGCAGTTGAGGATCAGCTGGGTACCTGTCGGCGTTTTGCCGAGCAGACTGAGGTCCTCGGCACATTTCCCGCCAACCGGAAGGACAAGCTTGGACTCGACATTGTTCGTGTGGACTTCGGCAACGTGGCTGAGGATCGGTGGCTGTGGGCGATTCGTTTCGCAGAGCCCTGCTGCTTCGACAACGCGATGCTGATCGTTTACCTGGACGCCGACAACGATCCGAAGACGGGCCGGAAGGGGGTCGGTTGCGAGTGGATGCTCGCCCATTCCCGAGGCGCGCCCAGCGTGACGGCCTTTGCGCCGGACGGGACGACCGTGTCGGGGCGGGCGCCGCGCGTCGCTTTGGTGAACGGTGTTCTGTATCTGTGTCACGACGGAGCGATCAAGCAGGAGAAGGGCCGGTCGGTGTTTCGATTCAGTGTGCTGTCCGAGACGCGCGAGCCGCACGCCCACGCCGACAGCACCGGTTGGTCGCAGGTGAGCGGCGGGGGCAATTCCGAGAAGCAGCCAGTCGTTCTGCTTGACGACATCACGAAGGACGAGAACTTCGAACGGACCGAGGGCCTCGACCTGATCTGGCAGCTGCAGGCGGACAAGGCCAACGTCGTGTTCCAGACGCCCAAGGCCGAGCTGCATGGGCTACGCTACTACCATGCGGAGTATCGCTGGCCGGCGGTCCACGGGGCCAGCGGCCGTCTGACCGTGACGGTGCCGCGGGCGGGGGCGTTTCATCCAGCCGTCGTGGTCTATGACACCGCCGGACGCGAGGCCTACGAGTTGCTCATCGACGGCAAGCGCGTCGGGCGGTTTGTCGCGGCCGAGGACGATCGTCGACAACGCGTTCACTTCCTCTGCCGACCGGTGACGTTCAAGGGCGGGGAGAAGCTGACCGTTCGGGTCGGCGTGGTGGGGCGCCACATCACCGAGGACGTGTTCCTGCTGGCCAAGCGACCGCCGGTGCGGGGCCGGACGTTCGAGATCCGCCGGACGCAAGCCGGCTACGCGAAGTGCGACGGCGTGGAGCAGATGCGACTGACGTGGGTGACGACCTGGCCGGTGGCCTGTACCGTGGAGTACGGCACGTCGTCCGATCAGATGCAGAAGGTGACCGAAGAGACGCCGGTGGCGAACCACCGCGTCTACCTGCCGGGCTTGCGCAGAGGGCAGCGCTACCACTATCGGATCGTCGCGAGCACACCCACAGGCAAGCGCGTGGTCAGCGACGACGCCGCGTTCGTCTTCGAGACGCCCAAGCCCGTCGTCGGGAAGGCAATGCGGGAACGCGTCCGGCTGACGGTCGAGAATCCGCACGATTTCCCGCTGTCCGGCTTCCCCATCACGTGTGGCGTGCCGTTCGCCCTGGGCGAACTCGGCGGCGCCGACAACGTTCGCCTGTTGGACGGGCAGGGCAACGTCGTCGTCGCGCAGCCGGTGGTGGCGGTCAGGTGGCAAGACCGCAGCGTGAAGTGGCTTCGGTTGTCGTTTCTCGCAACGGTCGAGGCGAAGCAGTCTCGCGCCTACACATTGGAATACGGGAGGGAGGTCAAGCGCGGGTCGACCGCGGCCCCGCTGTCCTTCACGCGACGCGGAGACGTGCTGGACGTGAACACGGGCCCGCTGCGGGTGCGGTTCGACGCGAAACGGTCGGGCTACCCGGTTCACATCGCGTTCGACGCGAGCGGCGACGGGGCCTTCGGTGCCGACGAGACCGCAAAGACCAACGGTGCGGTGCGGGCCGAAGTCGTGGATGTTGCCGGCCGCACGTACACAACCGAAGCTCCGTGCGAGCAGATCGTGATCGAGGAGTCGGGACCGGTCCGCCTCGTCATCAAGGTGACGGGGCATCATCAAGCCGAAGAACACGGGTCGTTCTTCGCCTACGTCAACCGTTTCGTTTTCTACGCCGGCGCTCCGTTCGTGCGCGTCTACACGACGTGGGGGAACGATTGTGCGAAGGCGGAGTTCACGGGCTTCGAGCGCCTCAGCCTTCGGATGCCTCTTGCGGACATGTCGACGTACACGTGGACGGTTGGCCTGGGTCGGGGCAAGAAGGCGGCCGGACAGGGCGACCTGACGCTTCGCCAGCTCCGGGACGACGCCTTCGAGGTCACGCCTGCGCCAGCGGCTGACGTCAAACGCGATCGCGCCGACGGCTGGATCGACGTCAGCAAGAAGAACTGGGGACTGACCGTCGCTGTTCGCGACTTCTGGCAGCTCTACCCGAAGGGCTTTCGGGTGGGATCGGACGGCCTGGCGATCGACCTGTGTCCGGACTTCGCGGACGGGACCTATGACAAGTGCGGCAAGCTGGACGAGATCAAGCTCTACTACTCCCTGATGCGGGGCAGATACAAGGTTCGGCTGGGGGTCCAGAAGCAGCACGAGCTGATGTGGTGCTTTCATCGCGGGGTGTATGGCCCGGCGGTCCGTCAGATCGCGCGGGCGTTTCAGGAGCCCTTGATCGCCGCGTGCACGCCGAAGCGATACTGCGACACGCAGGTCTTCGGCGAGATCCTGCCGGCGACGACGGGTCGGACGCCGGAATACGAGAAGGTCTGCGAAACCGTGTACGCCAACACGATTCGCGCCCGCGACGGCGGCCACATGTTCGGCATGCTGAACTTCGGCGACCTGTGGGGCGAGCGGAGGGTCAACTGGTGCAACGGCGAGTACGACCACCATCACGCCTACCTGCTGCAGTTTATCCGCTCGGCCGACCGGCGGTGGTATGTCCTTGGCGAGAAGGCCGCCCGACACGCCATTGACGTGGACACGTGCCACGACGGCCCCAGGCGGGGTGGGGAGTGGATCCACAGCATGGGCCACACCGGCGACTACTTCACGTCGAAGCACGAAGGGCACGGTATTCCGCGCGGCGGCATGACGGTGAGTCACACCTGGACCGAGGGCTTCTGCGACTGGTACGCCCTGAGCGGCGATCCGACGGCCAGGGAGAACGCGATCCTCGTGGCCGACTACTTCGACGGTGCCTACCTGAACCACTATGACTTCACCAACACGCGCACGAACGGCTGGCATCTGCTGCTGACGATGGCGACGTACCGGCTGACCAACGATCCGTTCTACCTGAATGCGGCGCACATCATCGTGGAGCGGACGCTGGAGCGGCAGTCGCCCGGCGGGGGATGGCATCGCCAGATGGTGCCCGGCCACTGCCATTGCACGCCGAGGCACCGCGGCGAGGCGAATTTCATGCTGGGCGTCCTGGCCGGCGGGTTGGAGGAGTACTACCGCGAGGTCGGCGACCCGCGCGTGGCCGAGGCGTTCATCGGCGGGGCGAAACAGGTCGTCAAGGAGCTCTGGGTCGAATCCGCCAATGGGTTTCGCTACACGTCATGCCCGAAGATGAAGGGCTACACGTCCAACAACGACATGACGGCCGAGATGCTCTTCGTGGCCCATCGGTTGGGCGGCGACGCCAAGTTCGGCGAGATCGCCATGCGAGCCATGCGAGCGGCGTTCGAGGGCGGCATCGGCTCGATCGCCCACCTGCGCTGGACCCCCCACATCATCTACCAGATGGATCGCCTCCGTCGCCAGGGGAAGACTGGGGGTAGATGACCGGCGCCAAACGCCGAAGTCCCAGCGTGCGGAAGATGCAGGTCGCCGATGTTTGCCCTTAGCCGCGCCGCGTGCGGCGCAGAACCGGTCCAAGCGGCGCCTAAGACATGCAAGTGATGTCCAGGGCCCTGGCGAAGCGTCGCAGGAGGTCCACGTGATGGCCTCGGAAGACGGCCACGTGGTGGGGCATGCCTGCGTGGCAGAGGTCGACGAACCACGTTTTGGGGTTGCGGTCGATCAGGCGGACCAGGGCGTTCGTGCCCATCAGGTGGCGCCGGGGTAGGACGGTCTCGCCCTCGCACGCTGTGATGCGGTACCTTCCCTGATCCCGCCACAGTCGACAGATCGTGACGGGCATGGCGTGCTGGAGCGTGGCGTCGACGACGGCTGGCTTGGCGACGTTGAAGTGACGCGCGATCATCGGTCCGCCCGGCTCGCCCGGCGGCGGGGATAGAGACATCGGGGCCGCCCCGCCGTGCCAGAAGGTGATCGTCTCGTCGTCGTGCTCGAGCCAGTCGGACAGGTAACACCGTCCCATGCCCAGGCTCTCGCCTACCAGCGCCGTGATGGCGCCGTCCGCGTCGCCCTCGCAGGCGATGGCGCGTCCCTCGTGGGCCAGGCGGGCCATGCCGAGGTAGGGCCACTGACCGAACATATTGGGCATCTCGGGCCAGCAGCGGACGGCCAGCGCATCGATGTCCTCGTCGACCATGACACGTCGCATGGCCAGGTACAGACGCGACGCCATGGGCAGGTCGTCGTCGGTCGTGTCCTTGTGTTGCAGCCCCATCTCCTTGACCTTGGCGACGTCGGCGGCGACGTCCTCCTCGGCCAGCCCGTCCACGACGTCGCCGAACTGCACGAGGCTGAGGGTCTGGACCTGGGCGCCCAGCCCACGGTAGACGACAGACGGATCGGCCGACATGGCGAAGTACCCGGGGGCCTGTCCGCCGATGATGCCCACGCGCGCCGATCGGAGCCTTCGGACGGTTGCGGCTACGCGGGCGGCGTCCTTCAGTTGCTTCATCGTGTCGGCGTCGTCCGGATCGCCGCAGACGATCTCGAAGGGGTGTTCCATCTGGTGAAGCACGGACGCCCACGCGTGCAGCCCGACGAGCGAACAGGAGCTGACTTTGTCGCCTGCCGGATTCTCAGGCGTCGCCCACAGCACGACGGGGTGTGGCCAGCTCTGCGCCAGCGTCGGTACCATCCGAGCGTCGGCCATCGTGGTCTGGAGCGCGACCAGGACGTCGGCCCCCGATTGCGCGCACGCCGCGACCGCCTGACGCAGCGACGGCTCATCAACCGTCTTCTCGGGCGGCTCGACAATCTCGAACCCACCTCCCGTGACCCCGGCGCGGACCCGGTCCTCCATGGCCGCCCCCCATTCGGGGTCAAACCCGGGACGCTTGCGTCCCAGGAAGATCAAGGCGAGCTTCGGTGCTTGGCTCGCGCATGCGTCTGAGCTCACGGGGTCGTCCTTTCATCTTTCTTGGGGTCGGTCTACGTCTCCTTGAACTGATAGGGAGCGCGGTACGTCTTGGTCAGCAGCGCGTTGGCCTCCTCGTCGTTGCGAACCGTCTCGGTCTTCGGGTCGAAGTGGAGGACCCGACCGGTCCGGTAGGCGGCCTCGCCCAGGTGCACCAGACCGCAGCTCAGATGGGCGTTCTCTGCATCCGCCTTGGGGGGCTTGCCGCTGCGGACGCAGTCGAGGAAGTCCCAGACGTGCTCCTGGTTGCCCGCGCCGCCGCGCATGCCTGGCCCTTTCTCCTCCTTCGCGCCGAGGTACGTCTGGAAGTAGCCGCGTCGCGAGAAGACCATGTAGCCCTTGGTCCCGTAGAAGATGTTGCCGTTGTCCCAGCCGTGCATCTTGTACGGCGCGATGTTGCGGTTCTCGTAGATGAGCACCTTGTCCTCGGCGTATTGGTAGGCCACGATCATGTTGTCCGGGAAGTCGCTCTTGCCCTTGACGTGAATGCGGCTGCCGTGGGCGGTGATGCGGATCGGATGGGTATTCACGCCAAGCCCCCAACGTGCCATGTCGATGTCGTGGATGCCGTCGCCGCCGATCTCGCCGTTGCCGTACTCGCGGTACGAGTTCCATCTGCGGAATCGGTTCCTGTTGTAGGGGCGTTTCGGCGCCGGGCCCAACCAGCGGTCCCAGTCGAGCCAGTCCGGCGCCGGCTCGTCGGGCACGGGCTGGGGGTGGCTTCCGCGCGGCTCCACGCCCCAGGCCTTGCTCATCTTGATCTGGCCGAGAATGCCATCGGCCAGGACCTTGCCGGCAGCGGCTGTTACCTCGCTCGACCGCATCTGCGTGCCATGTTGCAGGATCCGCCGGCTCCGACGTGCCGCGGCCAGCAACAACCGTCCCTCCCTAAACACGTGCGACGCGGGCTTCTCGACGTAGACGTGCTTGCCCGCATCCAGCGCGGGCACGGTGATCAGGCAGTGCCAGTGGTGGGGCGTGGCAACGATGACGGCGTCGATCGACTTGTCCTCGAGGACGCGACGGAAGTCGCGGACGCGGGCCGGCTCCTTGCCCTGCATCTTGCCCAGCTTCCTGGCGGCGCGGTCCAGGTTCTGCTGATTCACGTCGCACACGCAGGTGACGATGGTGTCACGATGTCGGGCGGCACAGTCCATCAGGAACTGTCCCCGGCCGCCTACACCGATCGCTGCGCACGCGATTTTGTCATTGGCGGCGGACTTGGGACCTGCGCTGCCGGGCGCTGCCGCGGCGTCTGGGGGCTGACTGGCCAGCGCGGCCAATCCGAGGGACGTCCCGGCGGCAAGCCGCCCCGTTTCAGTCAGGAACTGACGGCGATCAAGAGGCATGATGGATCTCCTCTACTCGAGTAGTTGCGACGCTCAGCGCGCGGGGTAGTCCTGCCCGTTCAGACTCCTGATGACGGACTTCTGCCAGGCTTCCAGCTCCGTCTTCATTCGGGTGACCCGGGATGGATCCTGCTCGGCCAGGTCCCGCTTCTCTTTGGCGTCCTTTGATAAGTCAAACAGCGCGTATCTCACCTCGCCCGACTTGGCGGGCAGGCGATGCAGCTTGTACGGCCCGTCGATCCAGGCAGCGTGGCCGGGGAGCGTCTTGTCCGAATACTGCTTCGCGAGCGAGCCAGGATCGGATGCGTCTTTCGCCAGGGGGGCGGATGGCTTGCCGGCCTTTTGCGCCTCGGCCAGTGCCTTGAGAAGCTCGGTGCTGCGGCGGGGTCGACCCCTCATCGGGTACTTCCAGAAGCCAAGTGCCCTGGGCCGACTGACCGTCTTGCCACGAATCAACGGCAGGAGACTCGTCCCGTCGAGCGGCTTGGGTTGCCGGGCGACCTCGACGCCCGCGATCTCCAGGAGCGTCGGGTAGATGTCGACCGTGCCGCATGGGGCGTCGGTCTGCCTGGGCGACGATACCCGGGCGGGCCATTCGATGATCGTTGGCACGCGGATGCCGCCCTCCCACAAGCTGCCCTTCTGGCCCGACAGGCCACCCGTGGAACCGGGCTTTCGCGCGCCGTTGTCGCTCGTGTACCACAGCAAGGTGTTCTCGGCGATGCCCATCTTTCGGATCTCGCGGCGCAGGTGGCCCATGGCCCGGTCGATGCCCGTGATCTCGCCGTAATAGTTCTGCAGCTTGCGCGGCAGGTCCTTGTAGGGTTCGCGGTCTTCGTCGACGGCCTGGTGAGGCGAGTGCGGCGAGCCGAACCAGATCACTGCCAGGAACGGGCGCTTGCGAGAGACGGCGTCGCGGATGAACTTCAGGGCGGCCTCGACGGTCACCTGCGATCCTTCGCCCTGGGTCTGGACGACCTTGCCGTTGTGGGACATCAGCGGGTTGTTCTCGTAGAAGTTGGGGCTGCTGAACCACTCGTCGAACCCGCTCTTTCCCGGACAGACGGAGCTTTCGGCGTTGACCGGGCCCAGATGCCACTTTCCGAAATGCCCGGTCGTGTAGCCCGCGGTCTTGAGCGCCTCGGCGACGGTGATCTCCTGCGGCCGCAGCGTGTGTCCCCACGAGAAACAGGCGTATCGGTTTGGGTGCCGGCCGGTCAACACGCTGCCCCGGGTCGGCGAACAGACCGGCGCGGCGGCGTAGAAGCGATTGAAGCGCAGTGCAGAAGCAGCCATCGCGTCCAGCGTCGGCGTCTTGAGCTTCGGATGCGCGTTGTAGCCGACGTCTCCCCACCCCTGGTCGTCAGCCATGCAGAGGATGATGTTGGGTCGTTCGCGGGCCGAGGTCTCCGGGGTGGCCTGGGTGGGGTCCGCCCTCGTGCAGACCAGGCACCAGATCCCCATCAGCGTCCCTAGACCCAGCCCAACGCGGACATTCATGATTGATCTCCTGTTCGGGCAACAGCGATTCGACCTCCACGGGCGGACCGAACACCACACCCGCCGAACATGCAGCGACGAGAGTATACCCGAGCCACGACGGCGCTGAAAAGCGAGCGTTGTTTCCGCGCCCGACCGGGGGTGCGTGACAGTCTGGGCGGGGGGTGCCCCATCCTTTTCGAGTGACCGCGGGACGCGGTCCTCGGAAAGGGTGGGGGACGGAACGGACAGCGAACTGGATCTCGCAGCGCCATTCCGTCCCCCACCCTTTGCTCTCCCTCGCGTTCCGCGAAGGGAATCAAAGGATGGGGCACCCCGCGATGCGCTTGGTCTCAGGCAACCTGCCAGACGTTTGGTTCGCCAGTCGCACTTGCGGCCGACGGGCCGGCTTGCGTAGGATGCGCGTGCAGCAGTCGGTGTACGGCAGACCCCGGATCTGCTGATCTACCGGTAAGAGGTGTTCTACCTCGGTTCGCATGGCGCAACGACAATTGAGGAGGCTTCGCGATGCAGGGCTGCACCTACCAACGCGGCGGCCTCGCCCTTGGGGCTGTTGCATTCGCGCTGACGATGGCGGGCTGTGGCCCCATCGTCAGCGTGCCGACCCGGCAATTCGAAGCGGTAGACGGTCGAATCTCAGTGGTTGCGCCGGTCTATCATCCGGTTCACCTGTCCGACAAGAACGGTCGGATCAAGAGGACCCTTGCCGAACACGGTGCAGGCCCATGGCGCTCGCCAGATGGCAAGACCATCTACTTCGTGCGCTTCCGCGACCAAGGCGCCGGACACCCGTCGGGTGCGACGCGGCGGATGATCACGGGCGAGCTGTGCCGCGTCGACGCTTCCGGCAGACACCTGGCCGTGCTGAAGATGCCTGATCCGATCGTTCCGTGCGAGGTGAAGGTCTCACCCTCAGGCCGGTACCTTGCCATCGCGGGCATCGAAGGATGCACATCGGGTTGCACGGATGGGGAGGGGCTCATCCTGCTACCTCGCTCTCTGTACGTCGTCGGACTTGTGGACCGAACCTGGCAGAAGGTCGGTATGCTGTTCTGGCCCGGGGGGTGGGAATACGCCTGGTCTCCCAAGCAGGACATGCTGGCGTTCGCCACCGCCCTCGATATGTCGGCGATGGTCGTGATCATGCAGCAACTGATGTGGCAAGAGCCCACGGCATGCCCGGGGGCGCAGCAACCCGATAGGCGCTCCACGACGACGACGGCATCCGCGGGATCCCAGTCAGATCGCAGGATGTCCACCGAGGGGCGCTCGGAACAGGAATGGGATACGCCTCACTTCGATCCGTCGCACTGGTGGGGCACGGACCTGCTCATGAAAGCCCCACGGAGCACCGTCGTCGGTTTGTGGCTGCCGGGCATGCAGGGATGGGGGCCCATGCTCCGTCTGCATCGGCCGCACTACGCGGGATTCGAGTGGCTGCCTGACGGCGAAGGCATGCTCCTGTTCGGCATCAGCGGACGACCTGTGATCCCGTCGGGGCCTGATGACGCCAGCGTGCTCACCCCCCTGACCTGCCACCGGTGGTCCCTGAGGCGAAAGACGGTCGAGTCCGTCTCGATGCCCCAGCCGGATGCGTATGCGGCCATCCCATCCCCGGGCACGGGGAGACACCTTCTATGGCTCTGCGGAAGCCACACGCACGACTTGATCCTGACGGACAGCCGAGGCAAGTCCCCCAAGCGGATCGCCGAGGGGATTCGGGCGCTATACCGTCCGTACTGGCGGGACGATCATACCGTCTGCTTTGTCAGGCAAGAGCGGGAACCCGATCTGTTTGGACAGATCCCGGAAGGGCCTGCGACGCTGGTCGTCTTCGACACGAACACAGGCAGAACGGCTGAACACGAGCTCAAGTATCCGTAGCCTGTCGCTCAAGAAGGCGTGGAGCGGCATGCCTGTATCGAGAAGGGGGCGCCGCTGCCCCGGCGTGTGGGCGCGTGGTCGCGGCCGGCCGGGGCAGCTGGCTCCCACCGGCTACCGCAGCGCCGCGTAGCGCTGCGCCTCGCTCTGAATCCCGCCCCAATCGAACTCGGTCTGTGCGTCGCCGAGCGCTGCACCCAGCTCGGCGGCAGACATGCTGAAGTGATCGGCCGCGATGTCATAGGGCGTCTGGCCAGCGGTCATGGCGTCGACGTAGTCGATCCCCAGCGTGTCCATCATCCGCAGCGCGATCGCCCCTGTCTCGTACCACATGCCGAACGCGAAGTGGTCCCGGACGTCGGCGGCCGATTCGAAGCCCCACTCGAGTATCGAATCAACGTACAGCTCGAAGAACCGGGTCGGGAACTCCGGATCAAACGCTTCCATCATCTTGACCTCGATGTAACGTGCGCTGCCCTCGCCGTGCTCCTGCGGGTTGTCCATGTATCGAACGAGCTGTTCGGGGCTGGGGTCGACGCGCATCTTCTCGGTCCGGGCGGCGACGAACATCCGAAGATAGCGCTCGGCGTCTTCGGCGTCGGCGGTCTTGTAAGCGGACGAAACGATCTTCGTCTCGAGCAGACCCAGAGCGATGATGTCGGCCGTGATGGGGTAGCCCTGCTCGTCCTGGATGTATCCGGCGGGGTCCGACCACGTCGTGATCTGATAGGCGTGGAACGTCTCGTGGACGAGAGTCATGATCCAGTCGCCGCTGCCGCCCTCCAGCGTCGCGCCCCCCCAATCGTCGATCAACATCATCGAGTACTCGGCGCCGTCGATGTCGAAGAAGAAGTCGTACAGGCCGTTGTCGGTTCGGGAGGCCTGGCTGGCGTGGCCGTCGTAGCGGTAGACCGTCAATCCCTGGGCCGCGTTCCCAGTGACACGCCGGGCGCCGGCCGGAACGGGGGACGGGTTGACCAGGTACCCCTGGGGCGAGCCGGAACCAGTGACGTCGACAACGTACAAGGGCCACGTGTCGAATCGGTACTGGCCGTCCCATAGTTGGGGGATCACATCGCTGGCGCGCCGGATCCAGTGCAGGGCGTGTTGAGCGATGCAGGGGACATCCTGTTCATCACCGCACTGGAAATCATCTGGGACAGGTGGCCAGTCTTCCAGGCCGGGGTCCCAGTCCCCGGGATCGGCATCCCAATCATCGGCATCCGCATCCCAGTCATCGACGTCGTCGCCCCAGTCATCAAAGTCGTCCCATCCGTCGAGATCGTCGCCCCAATCCTCGAAATCTGTGTCCCAAGAATCGAAGTCATCCGACCAATCGTCGGGAACGGAACCCCAGTCATCCAACAACCCCTGGCCGTCGTTTCCTGCGAACGGGAAGAGCCCACACCCGCCTGCCAGCGGCACGATGACAAGAACCAGGCCAATCCATCGTTCGAGTTTCATGGGTTATCCTCCAGTTTCTTGGCTGTTGCCCGTACGTCACGATGAATTATGGCCTCCAGTCATGTCAGAGTTGTTTCCAAGATGTTTCGACCGGCAGGATTGTGGGCCTGCTTCGGCAACCTTTCCTTGTGCACCGTGTCGTGCGGAGTAGAATTCAGGTAGACCTCACGGGGGCATGGGACCCAGCGTCGGTCCGGGCCGGTGCGGAAGCATGTCGATGCGCAAGGGCGAACCGGAGATCCTCTTGGTCGAAGACGATGAACGAATCCGCAAGGAGCTTCTGGATGCGCTCCGCGCGTCAGGTTTCAGCGTCGACGTCAGCGCTTCGTTCCGCGACGCGACAAGGGCCGCCCGCCGAGACTACGACCTGATTCTGTTGGATCTCGGCCTGCCCGACGGCGATGGCCTCGACCTCTGCCGAAACCTGCGGACCGAGGGACGGAGTGTCCCGATCATCATCCTGACGGCCCGGGATGCGCCGGAGCAACGTGTCCGTGGGCTGCATGTGGGGGCGGATGACTATGTCGTCAAGCCGTTTCATCTGCCGGAGCTCGTTGCACGGGTGCATACCGTCCTGCGACGGGCCGGCCGGTCGATGGGACCGGGTCGCGTGACGTGCGGAGAGATCTGGGCGGATCCCGAATCGAGAACGGCCGGTGTCGGAGACGTGGCTCTGGATATGACGCCGCGCGAGTTCGACCTGTTGCTGTTCTTCCTCCGCTTCCCCGGGCGGGTCTGGACCCGTGACCAGTTGTTGGATCGTGTTTGGGGCGCGTCTTACGACGGCATGGACCGGACCGTCGACATCCATGTCCGGAAGCTGCGGGCCAAGATCGAGGACGACCCGGGCAACCCGCGGCATATCCAGACGGTTTGGGGGGTCGGCTACAAGTTTGAGGAGACCGCGTAGCGGCGCCAAAGATGGGAGAAGAAACGAGCAGGTCAAGGATACGGTGGCATCGACGGCTCAGCTTTCGTCTGGCCGTTCTGCTTGCGGCAGCGATGCTGGCGGCCGATACCCTCTTTCCCTTGCTCTGTGACAAAGTGCTCGAGCTTCTGGGCATGCCCACGTCGGGCGAGGTCGTCTACGTTGAGGATGACGAATCGTCCTCCGATTGCACCGAGGTCGACGCCGACGACTACGCGAGCAGGATGGCCGATCTGTTGCTGCTTGGTGCTGAGCAAAAGGCGCGGGGAAGCTGGCAGCCGGCGACGGACTCGCGCAAGGCGCTGGGCTCGGCGCTTCGGCTGCAAGGCGAGGCGTTCGTGTGGCTCGACACGGACGAGAAGATCCTCGCCCTCAGCGGGGGGCTGCCATGGCGGATGGGGGAGGACTGGCCCTTCTCCTTGGAATCCCACACTGATCTCGCCGTCGCCGGGCCCGGCAATCCGCCCGCCCATCAAGTGTGCGTGGAGGTAGAGCGGGAAGGACAGCCGGCCGGGACGTTCGTCCTGCTGTTCATGAGTGGCGGCGATGAGGACACAGCGACGACGGCTCCCGCCAGCGCACCGGGCTCTGATGACTTGCAGGAGGACGTCCTTCCCGAGGGTGAGCTCGTCATGACCGATGCCGAGTTCGCCGAATCAATGCAGCGCGAATCGCGGGTCGCGACCGCGGTGTCGATTACGGTCACCGTTCTGATCGCTCTGCTGTTAGCGCTGGCCATCTCTCGGCTGGTGACCCGGCGTCTGTCCAAGCTCGCGGCCACGGCGGGCGGGCCGGTCGGTCGCGGCGCCGAGCTACCGGGTCCGTTTGACGACGCCGGTCAGGACGAGATCGCCGTGTTGGCACGCGCGATGAATACGATGCGAGCGCGCGCCAACGAGTTGGTCGAGGACCTGGCCGATCAGGACGCCAAGCGCCGAGAGTGGGTGGCCCAGGCGTCGCACGACCTACGGACGCCCCTCACGGCGTTGCTGGCGTGCCTGGACCGGGCCAAGCTCGTGCTGGAGACGACCGACCCCGAGTCGGCAAGGACGGTCATCAGCGAGTTCCTCGCCGTGGCCCGGATGGACGCGGACCGGGTTCAGGCTCTGGCGGACGATCTGTTCGAGATCGCCCGCCTCGACGCCGCCGATCCGCTCACGCTCGAGGAGGTCCCGCCTGGTGAGCTGGTGCAGCAGGCGGTCAAGGAGCTGAGCCCCGTGGCGGAACAGAAGGGCGTTGCCTTGACGGTCGATCTGCCGCGGGCGCTTCCCATTCTGGTGGCCGACGGACGGAGACTCATGCGGGCGATGGAGAACCTCCTGCGCAACGCCATCCAGTTCGCCCGCCAGCGGGTCGAGGTCCTGGCCAGCGTCTGTGACAGCGGGATCAGGTTCGAAGTCCGCGACGACGGGGCGGGGTTGCCGGAGCAGGGAGGCGAGGTGAAGCTGGCCGAGCTCCGACGGCGACACAGCCGGGACGACTCGGCCGGACTGGGCCTCGTGGTCGCCCGAAAGGTGGCCGAGGTCCACGGCGGGAAGCTGGGCGCATACAACATGGAGACAGGCGGCGCCGCCTTTTGGTTCGTGATTCCCTTTCCCGAAGAGAGCACGGGTTCGGGGGGCAACTAGAGGATGATACGAGAGAAGACGTCGAAACAGGCGGAGGTGCGCAACGGTTCTGCCATGCCCTGTGCGAAACGGGTGTGAGGCCGTGGAGACGGCGGGTATAATCAAAGGCTACGGAGGGCAGGTTCATGTCGAGGACACTCCCCGCGCTGTTGGCAATGTTGGGTTTGGCAGGTTACGCGGGGCTCGGGGTCGCCCGCGCCGCCGATCCGTTCATGGTCGTTGTCCTGCCCGACACGCAGAACTACTCGAAGTCGTACCCGGCGACCTTCACCGCACAGACCCAGTGGATCGCCGACAACGCCGTCACCGAGAACATCCTGTTCGTGTCGCACATGGGCGACATCGTTCAGGATTGGAACAAGCAGCAGCAGTGGAATCGGGCCATTGCGTCCATGGGCATTCTTGACGCCGCGGGCCTTCCCTACGGCACGGTGATGGGCAACCACGACGGCCGGAGCTACCAGGCCAGCTACTACCTCAACAGCTTCGGCCCCCAGCACTACCAGGGCGAGACCTGGTACGGCGGCGCCTCGCCCAGCGGGCTGAGCAACTACCAGATCATCTCCGCCGGGGGGATGACGTTCCTCTTCCTGCATGTGCAGGTCGACACGCCGCCGGCCGAACTGACGTGGGCCCAGGGGATCCTGGACGCCAATCGCGACAAGCCCGTCGTCTTCAGCACGCACCGTTATCTCATGGACTTCCGAATCCTGGAGGGGCGCTTCTGGAACTATGACATCTTCGGCGGCACGTACGAGCCCGACGCCGTCATGTCCGAGACGCTCTTCCAGACCTTCGTCAAGACCAACAAGAACATCTTTCTGGTCCTCTGCGGTCACATCGCGGGCCAGTACCACCAGGTCAGCCAGAACGACTGGGGTCTGCCGGTCTACGAGATCCTCCAGGACTTCGACAGCTACGAGGACAATGGCGGCAACGGCTGGATGCGACTGTTGACGTTCGACGTTGACGCGAACCAGATCCAGGTCGACATGTACTCGCCCACGCTGGGACGGTTTCGCCTCGACGGGCCGAAGGAGACCCATGAGGACTTCCAGCACACGCTCGACTTGATGGACGATCCCGACCTCCTCGACGAGATCATCGACATCGTCCTGTCGATCGATCCGAACTTCGACGTCGAAGCATACATCCAGTGGCTGACGGAGAACGGCGGCGAGAACTTCTGGGACCTCGCCTACGCCGACGGGCAGCGAGACAGCAGCTTTGCGATGACCGTCAACTTCGACGCCTACATCACGCACCAGTACGCGCTTGCCATCGACTACGTCAACGGAACATGGGGCCAGGTTGACGTTGCCCCCGAACCCAACGACCCGAACCTGTTTCAGTACACGGAGGGCACGCCGGTCACGCTGACGGCCGTGCCCATCGAGGGCAAGGCGTTTACACACTGGGAGGTCTACGACCCCAACCATCCCGGTGACGCCAACCACGTCGCCATCGACGCCAACAACCCGCTGACGATCATGATGGACGCCGACCGTGAGGTGACGGCCGTCTTCAAGTGCGGCAGCGGCGTGGGGATCGGGCCGCTGTTGATGGCCGGCCTGGCGATCTGTGGCGTCGCTTCGCGCCGCATGCGGCGGAATGGCGGGCCGGGACGATGATGTCGTGAATAAGGGATGCGAGCCATGCGAAGCGGCATGATGAGACCGGGGCCACGGAGCGGCGCTGGCAATCGGCGACTCCTGGTGGGTGTGCTGGCGGCATGCTTCTTGGCCAGTCTCGTGGGGCCAAGGGCGGTCGAGGGCGCTGATCCGTTCATGGTCGTCGTTCTGCCGGATACGCAGAATTACTCGCAGTCTTATCCGGCTACCTTCACTGCCCAAACCCAGTGGATTGTCGACAACACGGCCACCGAGAACATCCTGTTCGTCACGCACCTGGGCGATATCGTCCAGAACTGGAACAATCTGGGGGAGTGGGCCAACGCCAAGACGTCCATGAACATCCTCGACGCCGCCGACATGCCCTACGGCACGGTGATGGGCAACCATGACGGTCGCAGCACCTACCCGACCAACTACCTGGACAACTTCGGTCCGCAGCATTACTCGGGCGAGAGTTGGTACGGCGGCGCTTCGCCGAGCGGGCTCAGCAGCTACCAGATCATCTCTGCGGGCGGGATGACGTTTCTCTTCCTCCACGTCCAGATCGACACGCCGCAGGTCGAACTCGATTGGGCCCAGGGCGTCCTGGACCAACACCGAGACAAGCCAGTCGTGTTCAGCACGCACCGCTATCTGCAGGACTTCCGGGTCATGCAGGGGCGGTACACGCGCTACGACTATCCTGGCTTCGACGACTACTACGAGCCCAACTGGGTCATGTCCGAGGATCTGTTTCAGGACTTCGTCAAGACCAACAAGAACATCTTCGTGGTCCTCTGCGGCCACTGCGCCGGTCAGTATCACCAGGTCAGCCAGAACGAGTGGGGGCTGCCCGTGTACGAGATCCTCCAGGATTTTGACTCCTTCACGCCCAACGGCGGAGACGGGTGGATGCGGCTGCTGACCTTTGACACCGACGCGAACCAGATCGACGTCGACATGTACTCTCCCACGCTGGGTCGGTTTCGCGCCGACGGGCCCAAGGGGACCCACGAGGACTTCCTAAACACGCTGTGGATCATCGAGAATCACCCCGAGGTGGTGGCCGCCATCAGCTACTTCCTCGAGAGAGAGGACCCGAACCTCGACGCGGAGGCGTATTTCCAGTGGCTGATGGAGAACGACGGTCAGAACTTGTGGAATGTTTCCTATGCCGATGGCCAGCGAGACGGCAGCTTCGCGATCAGCGTGGATTTCGAGGCCTACCTCGACTACAAGCTGACGATCGGGTACGTAAACCCGTCATGGGGCCACGTCGATCTCGCCCCCGAGCCCAACGACGCGAACCTGCCCGAATACCCGGCTCGCAGCACGGTCACGCTGGCGGCCGTCCCCAACGATGGCAAAACGTTTGCGGAGTGGCGGATCTACGACCCCAACCACCCCGGCGACGGGAACTACGCGGTTGTGGATGCGAATGACACGATCACCATCGAGATGGATGCCAACCGTGAGGTGACGGCCGTCTTCAAGTGCGGTAGCGGCATGGGGATCGGCCCGCCGCTGTCGCTGATCGGCCTGGGCGTTTTCGGGCTTGTCTTTCGCAGCTCGCGGCGACGGGAGTAGGAACCGCGCTAGGCGCGAGCGTGCCCGTTCAGCCCTGGCCGGGCTGCGAGAAGGAGGGTATCTCCAATGCGCTCCTCAATGCCTGGCACACACAGTCACCCTCACGACACGCTGACACCGGAATCTGCGATCCGCCTTCGGTCGCGTATCACGATTCCGCAGGTCGCAACGGTCCTGGCGGCGACCGTCCTGGTCGCCGCGCCCTTACTCGGCGTAAACGGCGAGATCCTCGACCAACAGGTCGCCGGCGGCGAGGGATACACGGTGCTCCGCGTGTGGGGCGGCCACTACGACATGGGCTATGCCCACGGCCACCTGATGCACAGTGAGATCGCTCTGGCCGTCGAAGAGGCCAGGAGCGAGGACCTCTACCTGATCGCGCGAGCGGCCATCATCCTCCACAGCACCTGGGCACCGGCCGAGATCGAAGACGAGTTCGACGGAATGGTGGACGTGCTGGCGGTGCTCGAGCCGAATACGGCCATCGACAAGGTCGACCTGAAGGTCGTCAACCTCGCCAGCGATCTGCTCTACATGGACTACGCCTGTCGTAGCCACTCGTGCTGGGGTCACTTCGTCGCCGCGCCGATCAAGACAATCAGCACGCGCCGGCTCGATTTCAACCTGTCGGCCTCTTCGGCGAATCACCACGTGCTGTGCGTCTGGCTGCCCACGGACGGCTCTCCGGCGTGGGCCAATCTCGGCTGGCCCGGGTACGTGTGCTGCGTAACGGGCGTCAACGAGTTCGGCACGGTCGCCTCGCTGCACGACTACGATTCCAACAGCGATCTGCCGTTGGTTCCGTGGCTGGGGCGCTCGGCCGCGGCGCGGTACGCGCTGACGATGGTGACCGATCCCGATCTGTCGACTCATGCCGATGACGTTTACGCCGAGCTCCAGAACTACAACGCCGGCACGGGCAGCTTCATCAACTACTATGTGCCGGACGGCCACGGCGGCGTAATCACGTGCCGCCGCACGCCCGCGCCCACGTTCTACAAGCTCCGCAAGCCGCATCCCGCCTACTTCGGCGGCGATTGCCTGGTCACGACCAACAGCGAGACCGACGGGTCGTACACGCCGGCCGATGGCCGGTTTATGGAGGACTACTACGAGGACCTCGAAGACGCCAATGAGACGGCGACCCTGCTGAGTCATTGGGATCTCATGAACAACACCGGGCTGCACAAGATGACGATCGGCTACCGCGACCGTCGCGACCTGACGGTGTGGTTCGACGGCGACTTGAAGCACGGCCGGACGCCCCGCGTCGAGCTCGAATGGACCGACTTGGACACCCGACGGTCGCTGACGCTCAACGTCGTCAACGGGTCATGGGGGACGGTGGACGTCGATCCGAACCAGCCGATCTTCGAGCCCAATCAACTCGTCACGCTGACGGCCACGCCGATCGACGGCAAGGGCTTCAAGCAATGGGAGATCTACGACCCCAACCACCCCGGCGACGCGAACTACGCGGTCGTAGACGCAAACGACTCGATCGCCATCGTGATGAGCGTCGATCGCGAAGTGACCGCCGTGTTCAAGTGCGGCGGCGCCGGACAGGCCCTTCCGCTCTTTGTGATCGGCGTCGCGCTATGTGGGTTCGCCGCCCGGCGCGGGCGGCGGAGTGCGGATCGACAGGCTGAAGACCTTCGGTGACCTAAGCTGCGCCCTGGCCGGCCGATCTCCCCCACCTCGAAAATGAACGAGCAACCCCCAAGTCGGGAAACACTGCTCCTGTCTGCGAGCGTCGAGCCACCACGGTTGCCAAACGCCTCGGATTCTGGTCAATTGTCGGCACGTAGCCGGTGTCGTCGTGGAGTCTCCCGGTGAATGGAGGAGGATAGTCCATGTCGCGTCTGGTAAGTGGGATGTGGGTCGGCGTGGTGTGCGTCTGGCCGGTAGTCGCCGTCGGCCAGGTGACGGACGAGATGCTGGCGGAGATCAGCAAGCCGCGGGAGATTCCCGACGCGAAGACCTACAGGGTCCCGATGCGCGACGGTGCGAAGCTCGCCACCGACGTCACGCTGCCCAAGGGCAAGCCCGACGGCAAGTGGCCGGTCCTGCTGATCCGGACGCCCTACAACCGACGCGGGCTGGTCGGGGCGGAGGCGGCCAAGATCGTCCCGCGGTTCGGGTTGGTGAGCGTCGTGCAGGACATCCGGGGCCGATTCGGGTCGGAGGGCGAGGACTTCCCGATCCATGGCGGCTGCGCGTGGTTCAAGATCCAGGACGGATACGACACGATCGAGTGGATCGCTGCTCAGCCGTGGTGCAATGGGAAGGTGGGGACGTTCGGCCCGTCGGCGATGGGCATCACGCAGAACCTGACGCTGCCGACGCAGCCGCCGCATCTGACGTGTGCGTTTGTGATGGTCGCCGCGTCGGACGTCTACACGCAGGGAGCCTATTGGGGTGGAGCGCCCCGGGCGGTGCTCGCCAAGAACTGGACCGCCGAGAACAACTTCGACCGGCGCAACCTGGACCTGTTCCGTGCCCACCCGGCCTACGACGAATTCTGGCAGGAGAAGAATACCGAAGCGCAGGCGCACCGCGTCAACGTGCCGGTGCTGTACTACGGCGGGTGGTACGACATGTTCTGCCAGGGGACGATCAACAGCTTCGTGGCGGCGCAGACCCACGGCGGCCCGCGCGCCCGCGGCCAGTGCCGGCTGATCATGGGGCCTTGGGACCATCACGGCCCGCCCAAGGATCTCCAATACCCCGACAACGCCACGCCCAAACTTGAGCTGTGGGCGATGCAGTGGTTCCAGCGTCACATGAGAGACGTCGAGAACCCCACGGGCAAGAAGTCCGGCAAACCCGTGTTCTACTACGTGATGGGCGCGTGCGGGGAGCCGAACGCGCCGGGCAACGTCTGGCGGGCCGCCGACACCTGGCCCGTGCCGAGTGAGCGCATCCCGTACTACTTCGGCAAAGACGGCGTGCTGTCGCCCGACGCGCCGACCGGCCAGGCAAACTCGGCCACGTACCGATACGATCCCAAGAACCCCGTGCCGACCCGCGGTGGAGGCAATCTGACCATCGCCAAGGGTCCGATGGACCAGCGCCCCGTCGAGAACCGCCCGGATGTCGTCCTTTTTACCACGCCCGTCCTCACCAAGCCGGTTGAGGTCACGGGCCGGATCACCGTCAAGCTGTGGGCGAGTTCGTCGTGCAAGGACACCGACTTTTCGGCCAAGTTGTGCGACGTCTACCCCGACGGTCGGAGCATGCTGGTCCTGGACGGTATCGTTCGCGCCCGGTACCGCGATTCACTCAGCAGGCCGACGTTGATGACCCCGGGCACGGTCTACGAGTTCAGCATCGATCTGTGGTCGACCAGCCTCATCTTCAACAAGGGCCACCGGATCCGCGTGGCCATCAGCAGCAGCAACGCCCCGCGATTCGGCCCGAACCCGAACACGGGCGACATCGAGTGCGACATCGACAAGGCCGTCGTCGCCTGGAACACCGTCTACTTCGACCAGGACCGACCGTCGCACATCATCCTGCCGCGACCCGTGGGCGCTCCCAGCGGGTAGGTTGCCGCGCCAAGAGGCAACAATCGCGCGGTCGGGCGGGAACAAATCCGAGACGCGTTCGTCCAAGGTGCAGGGGCGTGTCTGGGTCCGCGCCGCCCCATCCGCCGCAGGCGGAAACGCCATGGGGCCCCCGGCCTGGCCCCCCTCAGGAGCAACGCCATGCGAGAGGCGACGCGTCGAATCGCACTTGTTTCGACCATTCTAGTCCTCTTTCCGGCAGGTTCGGCGGCTGCTGGCGGCCAAGACGCCAAGAATGAGGCGCTCGATCCGACGATCGTTCGCAAGAAGATCGAGGCGCTGGGGCTCCGCGACGATACCCTCGCCACGCGTGAGCGTCCTCAGATCTGGCTCGGGCAGCGTCGGGAGAAGCTCCGCCCCGAGCTGATCGCGGGGCTCGACCACAAGGAGGCCCGCGTCGCCAAAGGGTGTCTGGTCGTTCTGGAGAACGCCAAGCCGGACAAGGATCTGGCCGACGCGCTGATCCGCATCGCGGGCGATCCGAAGCACCCCATTAGCGTCCCGGCCACGTTGAGCCTGCGTCGCTTCGCCAAGGACGCCCGCGCGAAGGCGCTGCTGGAAAAGGCCCTGACCGATGTCGAGCGCTTCGCGGATCCGCAGCAACGATCGAAGATCGCTCACGCGCTCGGCAGGGACGCAGAGGCCGTCGGACTGCTCGTGCCCCTTCTGAACAGGATGAAGTCGGACTGGGACGTCATCGTGCTCGTCGGCCGGCTGGGGGAGATCGGTCATGCGTCGGCGGTCGGGCCGCTCGAAACGCTGACGACAGATCCGCGGTGGCGCATCGCGGTGGCGGCCTACCGGGCCCTTGCCAAGATCGATCCGGCGGGACACGGACTGACGAAGGACCAACGGGCCTTCCTGGACGAGGCGCGCGGGGGGAAAGCCACACATTCCACGCTGCAGGCTCGCTGGCGGGAGCTGGCCGGGTTGAAAAAGACGGAGCTCCGCCCCCTCGTCCTCCAGATGCTCGCCAGCGACCACCCACGGCCGGCGTTGGCCATTCTAGCCGAATGGAAGGACACCGAAGCCCTGCCCGAGATCAAGCGGCTGATGGTCAGTAACCAAGGTTGGCGACGCCAGCGCTTCATCGCCGCCTACCTGGAGATCGACGACTCGGACCGGTCGATCAGCGATGTCCTGTCCATGGCGGCTGGATCTCGCAGGCAACAGGACGCCGAGGTAGTCGTGCGTGCGATGGCCCAGTCGCGGATGCCGACCCCCCGCAAGCTGGCGGCCTTGAGGCGTCTCCGCGAGGAAGTGGGCAAGTGGCGACCTCTCCTGGTTCCTCACGGTCTGATGTGGCTGGCGCGGGACAAGCAGGATATCGCGCCGCTCCTGGTCCCCTTGATGCGCAAGGAGACCGATCTGATGGCCCTGGCGGGATACGCTCAACTGGCGGCCAGAGACGGTAAGAAGCGGTTCGGCAAGGAAGTCCGTCGTGCCGTAGCAATGGCGGCGTCGACACACAAGCGCTCGCGGACAGAGGCGCTGGCCGCCAAGACCATCCTGGACGCCTGCGCATCGTATGCCCTGTCCGACAGTGGCCGGTTGGCCGACAGACTTCTCGACGCCCCAGAACCGGTCGTTCGCATCGCTGCCGCACAGGTATCGGCGAGATTCGGCGGGGATCGCAAGCGGGCCCTGCAGGTCCTGTACGAGGCGCTCGAGAGCAGCGACGCCAGCCTCCGAAAGCAGGCGTCGGCGTGTCTGTCTGACATCCCATGCCTGGACGCAACCGAACGGGCGGCGCGAGAGAAGGTCCTCCTGTCCCACCTCGGTCGGCCCAGCGAGGACTACGCACTGCGGGGTCTCGCGACGTGTGGCGGAAGCAAGACGGTCGAGCAGCTCGAGCCCCTCCTCGACGCGGACGATATCCCCCGCGCCGTGTACGCGGCCTGGGTTCTGGCGCAACATCCGGATGGGGACGTCAAGGAACGGGCCCTTCGCCGCCTGGCCGTCTATGCGATGTTCCATCATCAGGCGTACCAACAAGGGGCGGGCATCGACTTCAAGGTCGCGCGGGACCTCGACTTCCACCAGGTCACGATGCGGCTCAACCCCGGTCGTAACGACGGCGGAAGTGCGGCGAGTCCGAGGATTCCGAGTCGACTTCGCCTACCGTTCACGCTTGACCAGAAGGAGCAGGCCTTCTCGATCCGCGCGTATCGACACATCCTGTCGGAGCGCCCGTCGGGATGTTTCCCGCGTCTGCGTTCATTGTGGAGACCATCAGGGACGTGGGACGCGTCACATCTTCCGCTGTTTCGCGTCGCCGTTCGTGAGGACACGCGCCTGGAGGTCCTGCACGTGAAGGGGAAGAAGGTGGCGCATTTCCCCGATCGCAAGTCGGCCGCCCAAGAGATCGCGGCGATCACGGGCGCGAAGGCTTCCTACATAGGTTTAGCCGGCGAGGCCATCGACAGCGAGGCCGCCCCGCCGTCGCCCTATCCGGACCAGAATGCCCTCATCGCCAGGTTCCTGTTGGATCGACTCGAGGCGGCCGGGGGACTCCTGAAACGTCCCGAGAGCGGCGAGGCATGGCAGCGGCACAACGTGTTTGAGAGCATTCTCAACCACCTGATGGACCGCGAGCGGTTCGGCGAGGGCCTGAGGGACGCGTTGGTGGCCGAGTCGCGTCGACGCAAGCTGGTAGGCCAACTCAGGGACGCGAGCTTCTCACCGTGGCGGAACCTCAAGGAGTAGGCTATCCTTCACGCGCGGGGTCACTGACTCTGTGGTATGACAGGTGCGTTCCTACAGGCCTTTTTCGAGCGTCCGAAACGATGCGACCTCTTGTTGCTCTGGCGATCGTCGTCCTGACACCAGCAGTCGGCGCCGGTGTTGGACCGGCGTCGGCCTCGGATGGCAAACAGCCACGGAGACGGACGATGTCCAAGCCCGATCCGTCCAACACCACGCGCCCCGTCCCTGGCGGCACGGCGTTCCGGGGCATCTGGTACTGTTGCGGAACCGCCAATGCTCTGCCGGGCAGGAAGTACGTCTACGGGGGCGGCAAGGCCACCTATTCCGCCTGGCATCGTCCCATGGCCGTCTACGCCAGGCAGGTCGACAAGACGTTCTTCGTGTTCGGGAACCCGAGCAACGCCCCGACGATCAGCACCTACGACCCCAAGACCGGCACGTTCGCCAAGCCCGTCGTCATCGGCCAGAACATGGACAAGAACGCCCACAGGAACCCCACGATCCTGATCGACGAGGTCGGCTCGGCCGCCAGCCAGGCCGGCACGATCTACGTCTTCCGCGGTTACAACGGGATGCCCACGTACGTCTCGAGGTCGGACCGGCCCTACGACATCACACGCTGGACGGATCGGACCCCGGTCGAGACCGGCAAGAAGGCGTCCTACCCGCAGCCGTGGCAGTTGAGGGCGGGCGAGATCTTCGTGTCGTACCGGCAGCGGCCCGGGTGGTCGTTTCGCATTTCGAAGGACGGGGCGGCCTCATGGGAACCCACCGTCAATCTGGTCAAGTTCGGCGACGCGCAGATCTACGCGGTGACGGTCGCGGAGACGGGCGCGTTCCCCCGAAAGATCCACATCGTCTGGTCGAGACTGGGCGGCGGCACGCCCGAGGAGATCCGCACCAAGCACCTGTGGGCCAGGCGGTACAACGTCTACTACGCCTGCTCCGACGACGGCGGCCGGACCTGGCGGCGATCGGACGGCAAGGTCCTCCCGTTGCCCATCACCGAGGCGACGGCGGAGAAGGTCTACGACTGCGGCCAGCATGGCGTCTGGCTCAAGGACATCCAGCTCGATTCGAAGGGAGATCTCTACGTCCTGTTCATCGATGCCGACGTCGCCACGTTTCGCAGTGCGTGGAAAGTCGCGAGGCATTCGGGCGGGCGGTGGACGATCACGGATGTGACGACCAGCGACCACATGTACGACGGCGGGGCGCTGGCCATCCTGTCGGACGACGACGTGCGGATCTACGGACCGACCACGGCGTCACAACCGCAGGTCGACGGCGGCGAGATCGAGGAATGGCGCTCCGTGGACGGCGGCCGGACCTGGCAGAACACCGCCCACCTCACCACCGGGTCCCAGTATTCGCACAACCACGTCAAGACCGTCCTCCACCATGAGCGGGCCCGCGGTGACTTCAGGATCTTCTGGTCGTACGGGGACGCCAGCTACCCCCCGGCCAGCAAGGACGTGCATCTGTACTTCTACGGAGAGCGGATGGCCGGCCCGAAGCGGATCGTCTGCGGTCGTCCTTGAAGTGGAGGTGGGGCGCCGCATCGCCGGCGGACCTGAGGTCCGCTAGGCGGATGCTCCGGGCTTGCCGCCGGGCAGCATGCCCTTCTCGCGAAGCATGTCGAGGATGATCAGACCGATCCCCCCAAGGGCGAGGACCCATGCCGCCGTGCTCCACGTGCCGACCAGCTCCTTCTCGCAGGCGGCCGACAGCCCGCCCTCCTGGCCCAAGGCCAGGGCGAGGTCGTCCAGGTTGTTGATGTTCCGTTCCTGGAGCAGGGGCGGGAGCGTCTCGGACGTGAGCATGTCGGCGATGGCCTTGCAGTTCGCCCCGCCGTGGTCGCGGAGCCAGTCCGCCCACTTGACCAGGTCAGGCCCTTCGCGCAGGGCGAGCAGATTCGCGGCCGGCGCCGTGAACATCTTCTTGTCCTCCGCGACCCGCCACCCCACGTAGATGGCGAGCAGGAGGCACACGATGCCCAGATAGACCAAAATGGGCTGGCGTTTCTTTTTCTTCTTGGCGGAGGTCGGTTTGGCGCCCTTCAGATCGATCGGCTCGGGAGTCGATTCGGGGGAGGGGGTTTCCGTGTCGGGGGACGTTGAGGCGTTATCGGTCATGATGCTACCTGTACTCGGTGCCAAGACTGCTCAATCGGGGACCGATCATGGCATCCCGGTCACCCTCTCACCGCGCCACAGCCGACGGTGGGATTCGAACCCACAACCCCAGCTTTACGAAAGCTGTGCTCTACCGTTGAGCTACGTCGGCAGGATCGCCGCTATACTGTATCGTACCCTCTCGGGCGGGCACATGAATTAGATTGTCACATTGCCCGGCCTCGAAATCATGCTAAACGGACCGGCGGGTTTATGCAACCTGAGAGGCGGATCCGACCTGCGCCGCTGGTCCCGTCGGGGCGGTCCGTCCCACCGAGCCGGCCCGTCCCCGGGCCGGCCCCAAACCGCAGGGCGCCCTTGACCAGGTTGACCGGCCTGAGGACAGGCCGGCTCGGCGTGGCTTCTGCGTCAGGGGCCATTCCACAGGAACAGGTATGACCGAACGCTAGGCCAGGTTCTGCTTGTACCAGTCGATGGCGAGGGCCAGGCCCTCCTCGAAACGGACCTTGGGCTCGTAGCCGATGACGCGCCGGGCGGCCTCGATGTCGGCCAGCGAATGCCTCACGTCTCCGGGCCTGGGCTCGACGTGGTTCGAGGGGACCGACTTGCCGAGGGCCTTGTTGATGGCGGCGACGACCTGGTTGATCGTGACGCGCTCGCCGCAGGCGATGTTGAGCACCTCGCCGTGCGTCTCGTCGGCGTCGGCGGCCAGGAAATTGGCGTCGATGACGTTGTCGATGTACGTGAAGTCTCGCGATTGCTCGCCGTCGCCGTGAACGGTGACGGGCTCGTCGTGGAGGATGGCCGTGGCGAACGCGGGGACGGCGGCCGCGTACTGACTGGCCGGGTCCTGCCGCGGGCCGAACACGTTGAAGTAGCGGAACGACAGCGTCTGCAAGCCGAAGCTGTCATAGAAGGTCTTGCAGTAGTACTCGCCGACGAGTTTGTTCACCGCGTACGGGCTGAGTGGGCAGGGGGGCATGTCCTCGACCTTGGGCAGCGTGGGCGCATCGCCGTAGGCGCTGCTGGAGGCGGCGTAGACCAGCCGCTTCACCCCCGCGTCCCGCGCGGCCATCAGGATATTGAACGTCCCGTCGACGTTGGCCTCGTGGCTGGCGACCGGGTCGGCGACGGACTTGGGCACGGACGGCAGGGCGCCCTCGTGGAACACGATGTCAATGCCTTCGCACGCCCGCCGACAGGCTTCGGGATTGCGCAGGTCGTCTTCCATCAGTTCGATGGCGTCGGCCACCTCGGCGAGGTTCTCCCGTTTGCCGGTCATGAAGTTGTCTAGCACGCGGGCCCTGTCTCCTCGGTCCACCAGCGCACGCACCAGGTGAGAGCCGATGAACCCCGCGCCGCCCGTGACAAGGAAATGTCGCATGGTTCCTCCCGCGTTCCGAGACCGTATGGTATCGTAGGGCAGCCAGCCGCTGCCGTGAACGGATTCTCGTGGATGGCGGGGCTGGGGTCAACGTGCGGGATCGGAGGCGGACATGGATCGGCGCGGTGTGATCTTCGACATGGACGGCGTGATCGTCGATTCGGGCCCGGCGCATCTGGAGAGCTGGAAGCGGCTGGCCGCCGAGAACGGGCTGACGATCACTGACCAGCAGTTCGCCGAGACGTTCGGTCGGCCGTCGCGGGAGATCATCCGGCTCCGCTGGGGCACCGATCTGCCCGACGACGAGGTCGGCCGGCTGGACGATCGCAAGGAGGCCCTCTACCGCGAACTCATCCGCGGCCACGTCCCCGTCATGCCGGGCGCGCTGGCGCTCATCAAGGCCCTGCACGCCGACGGATGGCGGCTGGGCATCGGATCCTCCGGCCCGCCCGCCAACGTCGAGCTGGTGGTCGAGGACTTGGATCTGGGGCCGATGCTGGCCGCTGCCACGGACGCGTCAGACGTCACGCGGGGCAAGCCCGATCCGGAGGTCTTCCTGATCGCCGCCGAGCGCATGGGCGTCGCGCCGCCCCGGTGCGTCGTCATCGAAGACGCCGTCCACGGCATCGAGGCCGCCCACCGCGCCGGCATGAAGGCCGTCGCCCTCACCAGCACGCACCCACCCAGCCAGTTCGCCGAGGCGGACCTGGTGGTGAACGATCTTACAGACCTGTCGCCAGCGGGCCTGGACGGACTGCTCAACGTCGATTGACCGTGCCGCCTCGAGGACCTGACGTAGCTCCGCACGAGCCGAACGCTGCGGCAATTCGGGCGTACGCTGGCGGTTCCTATTGACGTGTGTCATGGCGTCCCTAGAATCGTGCCATGGTGCGTCCGCCTGCGAATGGGGGCCGATTCCTTTGACCGACTCATCCGACTCCGAACAGATCCAGCAGATGGCCGAACAGGTCTTCGAGCTGATGGTCCTCAGCTGGATCAGCCCAGAGACCGGCAACGAAGAGGCCAAGTGGGACCTGAGCGAACCGGAGATCCTGACGCTGGAGCTCTTGACGAAGTGCGAGCGGATGAGCGTTGGGGACATCCAGCGGGCGATCGGTGTGGCCACGACCAAGATGTCGCGTATCATCCGACGGCTGGAGCGTGAGACCGACGAACCCCTCGTCGAATGCAAGCTGAACCCCGAGGAGCGGCGCAAGATCGACGTGTCCATTACCGAGGTGGGCAGGCAGGCCCACCGCGCCTACCGCGCCACAAAGATGGCCGGGATCATGGAGGTCCTGGCCGAGATGCCCGAGTCGGACCGCGCGGAGTTCATGCGCTTGCTCGGGACGATCCGCGAGAGGCTCCTGCAAGCGTATCTGTCCAAGCACACCTAGGCGACGCGAAAGCGCCGCACGACCACGCCCGTCGCCAGGGCAAGCAGTGTCATCGCCACGAAGGGCGGCACGCTTCCTCCGCACTTGAAGGCAGCCTCGATCTCCCAGTCCGCATCCATCGTCAGATAGAGGACGGAGTTCGTGTCAATCACGACGTGGTTGGCGTCGCCCGGGTGGTTGGGATCGTAGATAATCCACTGCTTGAGCGACTTGCCCTGCAGCGGCTTGGCGACGAGCACGACCTGCGTGCCGTCGGTGTATCTGCACAGCCGCGCGCTCGACGTGTTGGGATCGTTGGGGTCGGGGAGGTCCGGGTCGATGTCGATTCTGCCCATGTGTCCATTGGAGATCGTCAGGTCGAGCAGATGCGGCGTCGCCGTGAACTGTCCGCTTCGCGCCTCGACCTGGTCGACCGCGGCGTCACCGGGGAAACCATTGCCCCGATCGACGTCGGAGGAGACCGCGAAAGCCATCCACCCCTCAGGCCAGTACTTCTTAACCGTTTCCGGCTTGTCCCAATCGCCTGATAGCTCTCCCCCGAAGAGCCACTTGCCGTCCCAGCCGTACTTGTCGCCGTGCCAGATCGCGCCGCGGAGGAACTTGCCGTTCGGGTCTCCCGTCGCGTAGTTCGGGTCCTGCTCGAACTGAATCAGCATCCAGAACCCGGACCGCTCCCAGTGGTTGAGATTCTCGCCGCCGAAGTCGGACCCCGTGTACGCCGCGCAGCCGCCCGGTTTGAGCAGCAGGGCATTGGGGTCGGTGAGGGTGGGGTAGTTGCCCCAGTCCGGGTGATCCGGGTCGATCCAGAGGTCCCTGAAGACAGACGGCTCTGACGCCCCGTCCAGGGAGTAGATGCTGGTGTGGTGCGGCGGCATCCAAGGGTAGGTGGGATGATACCACTTGGCGAAGCGAAACATGATGCTCATCCCGGTCCAGTTCGCATCGTCGAGGTGCATGGCGGCCAGCAGGATCCCCTTGTCGTCGTTCGGGTCGTCGTCGTTCGGGTCGTAGTTGGGATCGTTGTAGCCCGAGTGCCCGGCCGTCTCGGGATCGTAGTAGCCGGTGTAGTAGACCCAGGACAGCACGTAGTGGTCCGTCGTATCGTCCCACCAGGCCGGGCTGATGTTGGGGTCGACCGCCCCGGTATCGACGTACGCGCCGCACCCTCCCTGGGGAAGGAAGAAGTGCCGATCGGCCCAGATCCGGAACGCGTTGTCGGCCACCGAATCGCTCATGATCTGCACGAAGGCAGGTGCGCCTGGGATCATGAGCTTGATGTCCCAGTCGGGGTTGTCTTTGTCCCACATGACCGCGTTGTTGGGGTCGGTCCAGTTTGGATCATTGGCGTCGTAGCTGGGATCGTTGGAATCTCGCTCCCACCAGCCGTCCGTGAAGTTGTCATAGAAGTCGGCGACCGCGACAGCAGACACCGTCAGACACACCGTGATCCCCAGGACAATCACGCGCACCCTACGTTCGCCCATCTTCATTTCCTCCTCAGCTGACTCATGGACCCAGACTTGGGGATGCCTGACGGACGTCAGACCGGAACGGACCCTTTACCCAGACCTGTTTGGGCCTACGTCTCCTGCTGCCACCTCACACCATCATAAACGACCCTCTCGAACAATTGCAAAATAAAAACTGTTTCTCGGGTAGAACACCTTGCCCAGGAGCCGCTGTGCCTTAAGATAGGGGAGACAGATGCCTCGTCTCAGCCAGCGTGGTGTGCCTCCGTCGGGAGGTCGTGACCACGCGAAGTGACGCGGAAGCAAGGTCATGTCCTGTTGGGCGGGGAGTTTACAGCTGAGTCAGCTCCGGGGAGTCCGCGTGCGCGAGAAGCGGACCGGATGCCGGGCCCTTGGCTTCACGCTCATCGAGCTCCTGGTGGTGGTCGCGATCATCGCGCTGTTGATCGCCATTCTCCTCCCGTCGCTGAACCGGGCGCGGGCCCAAGCCCGGACGGCGCTGTGTCTCAGCCGGATCGCCCAATTTGGCAAGGCCTTCCTCATGTACGCCGACGACTACGATGGCGTCTTCCCGTTCACCGCGACGCTGCACGAGACCCGCAGCCAGGGGCCTAACACGATCGAGAACTGGCTGTGCGACTGGGGGGAGTACGGCTCGGCGGAGGCCCAAACGGCGATCGAGGACGTCGCGTATACGTCGCAGGACCTGTGGGGCGACGTGGCTGAACGGGTGCCGCGATCCGGAACGCTCTTCACCTACGCGGGCTTCGAGCAGTCGTACCGGTGTCCCGACTTCGAGCGCAAGCCCCAGGCCGAGCAGCATGTCTTCAACTACACCCGGGCACTGTGGGGACGCCAGTGGAGGTTCTATTGGGAGTACCCCTCGCTCGAGGATTCCCCGGAGATGTGGGGAGGCGTGGACGGGCCCATCCTGAAGGTGAGCAAGGTTCACAGCCCGGCCCGGCTGCCGCTCGTCCTGGACGAACAGTGGGACCGGCACGTGGGCACGGCGGGGATGGACGGGGATGACTCCGCCTACCACGCGGGCGATTACGGGTTCTTCATCCACAACATCATCGCCGTGGCTCACGGCGAGCCGGTCACGAGCGAGATGCACAAGTTTGACTTCAGCCAGTACGACTACGCGCCCTACCTGTGGAAGCGAGGCAGCGTGGCCTGCTATGATGGGCACGCCCAGCTCCTGCGCGATCCGTGGCCGACCTTGCCGCGGCCCAAAGAAGCGCATGGGCCCTTCCGAGGAGATATCCAGCCGTGGTCGCGGTACTTCGAGGAGTTCGCCGCCCTCGCCGAGTTCAGCTTGTGGGTCATCTACGCCCAACGCGGTATGGACCCCCGCGAGTTCGGTGCAGACCCGCCCGTCTTCAACTAAACTTCCCAGATCTCAAGGTCAGTCTCTGGCATTTCGGAAGGAAGGACGGCCAGGGCACAGGCCGACTCGATGGAAGGAGCGAGACCAATGAAGAGACGCGAGTTCGTCAAGAAGACGGCAGCGGGTCTGACGGCGCTGGCGGCGGCGCGTCAGGCCCCGGCGGCGGGCAAGGCGGCCAAGTACCGCGTCGCGGTGATCGGTCGGACCGGCCGGGGGAACTACGGGCATGGCCTGGCCCCGGTGTGGAAGGAAATCGATCAGGCGACCGTGGTGGCCGTCGCGGATGAGCACGCCCAGGGGCGTGCTCAGATGGCCAAGCAGCTTGACGCTCCGAAGGCGTACGCCGATTACCGCGAGATGTTGGCCAAGGAGCGCCCGCAGATCGTCAGCGTCGCGCCGCGCTGGCTGGACTGCCACCGCGATATGGTGCTGGCCTGTGCGGAGTTCGGCAGCCACGTGTTTCTGGAAAAGCCGATGTGCCGGACGCTCGAAGAGGCGGACGAGATGATCGCCGCCCTCGAACGAAAGAAGCTGAAGCTGGCCATCGCCCATCAGACGCGCTACAGCCCGACCGTCGAGCGGGTGCGGGAGCTCATCGCCGCCGGCAAGCTCGGCGACGTGCTGGAGCTCCGCGGGCGCGGCAAGGAGGACCGCCGCGGCGGCGGGGAGGACCTGATGGTCCTGGGCACGCACATCATGGACCTGATGCGGCTGATCGGCGGGGATGCGGCGTGGTGTTTCGCCCGGGTCTGGGAGAACGGTAAGCCGGTCACGAAGAAGGAAGTCCGTGACGGCAACGAGGGCATCGGCCCGCTGGCCGGTGACGAGATCCACGCGACGTATCGACACGACGGGCGCATCATGGGCTACTTCTCGACGCATCGGACCAGGCACGGGGCCGCATCGCGCTTCGGGCTGACCATCTACGGCAGCAAGGGCATCGTCACGCTTACCACCGGCAGCATGCCGGCCGTCTGGTTCGTCGAGGATCCGTCCTGGCAACCGGGCCGGACCAAGGCCCCGTGGACGCAGGTTACCACCGCCGGGCTGGGCAAGCCTGAGCCGCTCGAGGACACGGGGCACGCCCGCCTGGGCAACAAGCTGCTCGTGCTTGACCTGATCCGCGCGATCGAGACCGACACACAACCGAAGGGCAGCGCTTACGACGGGCGAGCCGCCCTGGAGATGATCCTCGCGACATACGAGTCGCACCGACGGAACGCCCCGGTCAAGCTGCCGCTCGCGGAGCGTCGGCATCCGCTGACGCTGCTGTAGTCGCTCGACACCGTGTCAAGTGGGCGTGCGAAATGAGGCGTTGGGGCTACGGCGGGCGCGTAGCATGGGCATCTTGCCCATGAACGATCACGGGCGAGACGCCCGTGCCACGGTGGTCGGATTCGCACACGGTCATATGGGATCCTTCGCGTGATGGGGGTTACTGAAGCTGCGGCGGGGGGATGGCCTGTCCTCGTTTCTGGGCCAGCTGTTCCTGCTCGAGGTATGTGCCGTAGAAGGCGGCGTTGCCGTCGAGCCACAGGTTGATCCGGCTACGTTCTTCTGTGGTGAGCTGCACCTTCTCGGCGTGGTTGGCGTCGTCGAGGATCTTGGCGAGGGGGCTGACGTCGGCGGGCATCTGCCCGGGCTTCGTGACGATCGGGGCGATCGTCTTGCCGCCCCATTCGAACCACCTGACGTATGGCCTGAGGGACTCGTACGACGTGGTGAATGGCCCCGCGGGGCTGCCGGCCAGGTTCGGCTTGTGCTTGCCCTCCCCGTCCGTGCCGTCGTGACACCGGACGCAGCGCGCATCGAGGACCGGTTGGACGAGCCGGGGATAACACCAAGGCCGGGATCCGTCCGGGCCAGGGCGGATTCTCGAAGGCGTCCTGCGCATCGCCATCGGTTGGCGGGGGGGCGTCGTCGTGGCGGTGGGTTCGTGACACCCGACGCAGCCGCGACGCTCGCCCGGTTGTAGGTACGTGACGCTCCGCATTCCCTGCACCGCGTGGCCTGACGCATCGACGGCCTGGAAGTACAGCGGCTTGCGCGCCGGCACGCGGAAGTAGGCCGACCCATCCGGCTGCACTGGCACCGTCCCGAGCAACATGCGCCCCGACTCGGCGTTGGCGTAACCGAGGCGCGGTCGGTTGGCGACGTGGGTCCGACTCTTGGGCAGGACCTGGAAGATCCGAAGTTCGCGGATTGGCCGGGACGCGGGCAAGTCGAGATTGCTGCGGCCGACGTCGGTCAGGAGCAGCTCGCCTTCGTCGCCGAGACGCGGGTCGAGCGAGCTGGCCACGACGGGCGGCTTGGGCCGCGGCGCGAGCGGCACGGGGTACATGCAGGATAGGCCCCGCTCGCGGTACAGCAGCTCGAGGTTTCCGAACCGATCGAACAGGTAGAGGCCGGTCTCGGTGTCCTTCTTGACCTTCGGCCCCATGCCGGGCAGCGGATCGAAGCTGAAGGCGACCAGGAAGTAGTCTTCTGAGAGCGGCCAGGGGCTGTGGAAGTAGGTCTTCGGCCAACCGGGCGCCTCGGGGAAGCAGACGTCGGGGGTCAGGACCTCGACGGCGTCGAATCGGTCCTGGCCGGTCTTTGGGTCCAGGCCAACGCGGTCGGGGTCCACGATCACGAGCGATCCGCCGACGTTGGCGTGGTGCGCACCGGCGACGAAGATGATCCGGCTCGAGCCCGGGATGGCCCGCGGCTGGAAGCAGGCGTTGATCCGCTGCGTGTAGCTGCCGAACAGCACGCGAGGATTCGTCCCGTCGGGGTTGCTTGTCCACAAGCCATGGAAGTGTGCGGCCGACCGGTCCACGTAGTCCCAGCGCGAGTAGACGATGGAGCCGTCAGGTAGGACGCTGGGGTGCCATTCGTTCGTTTCGTGGAACGACAGCGTCTGCACGTCGCTGCCGTCGGCGTTCATCCGGTGCAGCGTGTAGGCGGGCAAGGGCTCCCAGGTGTTGTGGCACCGGCCGAATCCGCCCCGCCGCGTGGACATGAACGCGATCCCGCCGTCGGGCAGCTCGCAGGGATCGAAGTCGTCGTCGGGCCCGCGGGTGAGCTGGCGCAGGTTGCCGCCGTCCCGGTCCATGGCGTAGATGTGGAAGCATCGTCGGGCAGCCGAGTAGTAGCTGGGCTTTCGGTCAGCCCGGGGCGCGAAGGCGAAGAGGATCGTTCGTGCGTCAAACGAGAGCGATAGCGTGGTGTAGTTTCCGCGCGGCAGCCGCCTGCGGATCAGGTCATGAACGTCCGCGGATCGACCGGGCCTGGGCAGGAGATACACGCCGCCGCCGGCGATGTCGGCGTAGTCGTAGTAGTAGCCCATGTACTCGTGAAGCATCTGGCAGATGAACCGCCGACGCTTGAGGAACACAATGGGCTTCGATCCGAGCAGCGGGTTCCGCAGGGCCATGTCCCGCGTCAGCCATCGCAGTTCGTGATACACGGCTGACCGCACGTCGGGAGTGCAGGTACTGACGTTGGCGACCCGGTTGCGGAGGTGCTTCAACTGATCTGCCTCGCGTCGGACGTCCGGACCCCCATGCATCTTGGACAGGTTTCCCAGCAACTGCTCGGCGCGACGCAGTGCATCGCGAACGGCGTCGGCGTCCGCCGGTGTGCGGTCCTTCAGCTTCTCCTGCAGTGCCCAATCCGACTCGACGGCCGTACGAAACGCGTCAGCGTCATCCGCTGACACCGCCGAGCCCGTCTGAGCCAACAGCCCGGCGGCGGCGATGCCTGTGATCAGAACCCGGCCGCGATACGTTCGCGTCATTCCGGTCTCCACGCGAATCAGTCGCATTGTAGCCTATCCACGCGGCGCTTTCCCTCGCGGGACATGGTAGTGCCCATCCACGTGTGCGCGTAGGTTCTGTCATCTGCGGCTTGACAGGAAGGTCCGGAACGCCGCGTCCCGGAGGGACGGTGTGAGAGTAGTCCAGGACTTCCAGTTCTGGGGTCCCGGACGCATGAAGCACGTTGAGTCCCGGAGGGACGACTGAAGCTCTCAGCCTTCAGTCGTCCCTCCGGGACTGTTGTTGTCTTGGGGCCCTCCGGTCCCCAGGACTGGAAGTCCTGGGCTATTCTCGGGTGGTCCCTACGGGACCGCGGTGAGTCGCGAAGGATCCCGAAGACGCATTTACGCCTACGCCTTGATCGCCCCGGACGTGATGCCGGCGATGAAGTGGCGCTGGAACAGGATGAAGCCGATGACGAGGGGGAGCGTGGCGAGCAGGCCGCCGGCCATCAGCATGCCGAACGGCGTGCGGGTCTCGCCCTGCAGGAGGTAGATGACCAGCGGCAACGTTTCCATGTCCTTGGTTCGCAGGATGATGAAGGCCCACATCAGGTTGTTCCACGAACCGATCAGCAGGATGATGCCCAGCGCCGCCAGCGCAGGCTTGGCGATCGGCACGACAACCCGCCAGTAGATGCCGAACTCGCCGCAGCCGTCGATGCGGGCGGCGTATAGCAGCTCGGTGGGCACGTGGGCCGCGATGTACTGGCGCATCCAGAAGATGCCGAACGCGCCGGCCGCACCGGGCAGAATCATGGCCCAGTAGCTGTTGGCCATGTGCAGCTCCATCAGGATCACGAACGCGGGGATGAGCGTGACGGCGTGGGGGATCATCATCGTACCGAGCACGAAGGCGAACAGCCGTTTCGCTCCCGGGGCGTTGGGGTACTTGGCGAATGCGTATCCGGCCAGCGAGCAGAGAAACAGCGACAACGTGACGTGCCCGGCCGCGATGATGACGGAGTTGACGAACGCGCGGATCAGGTTCGTCTCGCGGTAGATGTCGACGAAGTTGCTCCACTGCCACGGGCTGGGGATCCACTGCGGGGGCGTGGAGAAGATCTGGCCTTGCGTCTTGAAGGCCGAGACGGCCAACCAGTAGAACGGAAACAGGAACACCAGCGACAGGGCCGTCAACGCCAGGTAGGTGCCCAGCCGCTTGAGTGTTCCGCCGATCCCGTGGGCGCGTCGCATCGGTCGACCTCAGTCCTGATGGCTCCGGTTGAACCGCATGATGATCAGCGCGGCCAGGAAGACGAAGAACGCCACCGTGTAGGCCACGCAGGATGCATACCCGAACCGAAAGTCCGCGAAGGACGTGTTGAACAGATACAGACCGAAGTTCATCGACGACGTTCCCGGTCCCCCCCGCGTCATCACGAAGACCTCGTCGAACATGTAGACCGTCCCGAGCAGAGACAGGATGCCGCAGAACAGGAACATGGGCCGCATCAGAGGGAGCGTGATGTGGACCATTCGTTGCAGGACGCCCGCGCCGTCGACCTCGGCCGCCTCGTAGTACTCCCTGGAGATTCCCTGCAGGCCCGCGAGCATCAGGACCATGTTGTATCCCGTCCACCGCCAGGCCACGAGGATGGCCACCGAGACCTTCGACCACCGTTCGCTGTTGATCCAGGGGATCGGCTCGAGGTCCACGAAGGGCACGCGGTGGTCGATCCAGCCGATCAGGTAGTTGAGCAATCCCTTCTCGGGGCTGTAGAGCAGGCCGAAGACGATGGCGATAACGACCATCGGGGTCACGCACGGCAGGAAGAACGCAGCCCGGTAGTACGACCGGAACCACAGCCAGGGCTGGTTCAGGAAGACGGCGAATACGAAGGCCATGATCATCATGGGCGGGACGTAGAGGACGCCGATCACGAGCGTGTTCCAGAGCGACGTCCGCAGGATCTCGTCGTCGAGCATGGTGGCGAAGTTGCCCAACCCCACCCACGTCTGCGCGGTCAGCCCGTCCCACTTCACGAAGCTCAGGTAGAGCGAGAAGATCAGCGGGTACAGGCCGAAGATCGCGAACAGGATGAAGAACGGCGAGATGAACAGATAGAAGTGCGAATGCCGCCGGACGTTGGACCACACGGTTGTCCTTGTCTCGGTTCGCATGCTATCCGCCCCCGATCGTGGACAGCGACGCGGGCGAGATCTCGCGTCCGATCCGACGGTGGAGCTTCTGTTCCAGCGTCGCGAAGAACGCCGTCGTGTCCGTGTCGCTGGTCGCCCACCTGCTCAGCGATTGCTCCAAGTAGCGGAGCGCCTGTACCCAGTCCTGCGTCCGATTCAGCGGGGGGATGCGGGTGATGTCGGTGGCGAACAGGCGGCTGGCCTTCTGTCCGCCGTAGAACGGATCGGGCTGGTCGAAGAACGGGTCGGCCAGGGCGGGCAGGAACGCGGGGAACAGATCGAAGTTCTTGTACTGGGCCACCTGTCCCTCGACGGTGCAGAGGGCGTGCTCGATGAAGGCCCAGGCGGCCTCCTTCTGCTGACATTGATCGGGGATGACCAGAACGGAGCCGCCGAGATTGCTCGTCCGCAGTCCGCCCGCCTCCAGTGCCGGCAGCCGGAACACGCCCCAATCGGATACCTGCCCGTCGTACTCCGAGACCGTGTCCTTGATGGTTCCGCCGAACCAGACCGCCATCGGATAGGTGGCGATGGTGTCGCTCTTCAGGCCGGCCATGAACTCGTGACCCCACATCTGGACGTTCGCACAGATGCCGGCGTCCAGCAGGCGCTTCAGGACGCCCAGCGCCTGGATGGACTGGGGCGAGTTGATGGCGATCCGGCCCTGCTCGTCGAAGAGCTGTCCGCCGTTCTGCTGGATGAGGATCTCGTACATCGCGCCGAGCGACGTGGTGGCGAGGGGCAGCATCTTGGTCCGACCGTCCGATCGTTCGAGGACCGTCTTGCCCGCGGCGATGAAGTCGTCCCAGGTCTCGATCTGGCCCGCGTCGACGCCGTAGCGTCGGAAGAGCTCACGCTTGTAGTAGACCGCGCACGGACCCATGTCCCAGGGGATGGCATAGACCTTTCCGTCATGCTTGCAGTTCCGCCACAGGGATGGGGGGAACATCCTTTCGTACTTGGCCGCGACAGGGGTGAGGTCGGTCATCCGCCCGGTGGCGATGTACTTGGGCGCGTCGACCATCTGAAGCTGGGACACGTCCGGCGCGCCCACCCCGGCCGACAGGGACAACAAGAAGCGCGTCTGCAGATTCGCCCCCGTCATGTTGACGTTGACGGTGACGTTGGGGTATCGGCGCTCAAAGCCCGGCACCAGCTTCTGCAAGCTCTTGGCCGCGATGTTCCAACCCCAGGCCTCGATGTGTCCCGAAACGAGGTTGGCGTCGCGCGTAGCGTCCGCATCAAGCCGCGTCGCCTCCCGCCCCGCGTCCCGCCCACACCCACCCGCGGCGGCCGCGATGACGAACACAAAAGGGGACATTCTACTTTTCTGCATGGATCAGAACGTTCCCTTTCTTGACCTCGTAGTTGTAGGTCGTGCGGACCCGCGCGGGTTCCGAACGGTGATCGTGCCGGCCCGGTCGTGGGCACCCAACTTGCCGCCCGCGTCCTCGGTGACGACGACGGGACGTTCAACGTCCTCGTACCCGTAGCTGTCAGCCAAGTCAATCCCGGCGTGCTCTGCGATCAGGGCGCGGGTCACAAGCCAATGGGCTATTCGAACACGAGCGTCACCACGGCCCGGGCCGAGACGAGATAGGGGTTGCCGAGCGAAACGTCTGGGTGCCGCTTCAAGTCGTTCCTGGCGTTGGCGGAGGTTACATACGGCGTGATGCGCTGAGGGCACGTGGCGGCGCCGCTGCGTGGAAGCATACGAAGCCGGACCTCCTGAGGCTGCTCGCCCATGTTGATGTAGACGGCGACGACGCGCTTGGTCTTCGGATCGAGGTAGGCCGATCCAAGCAGTCCGCGCTTGTCGTGGCGGTCGCCCGTCAGTTCGATTCGTCGCATGCCGGGGCGGACGAACCGGCTGAAGTTGCCGATGGCCCAGAGGAGCTTCGACTCGCGGATCGTCTCCGGCTCGCCGGGCTTGGGGTAGTTCGTGTAGACCAGGCCGTCCTTGTAGTCCGACGGCGAGAGGGCAAGCCACCACTGCCACGCCGAGACGCCGGCCAGGACTAGGTCGTAGTGGATGACGCGCGCGACGTTGAGCGCGGTATCGATGCCGAGGTCTCTGCCGCCCCCGCCCTTGCCGTGCGGGCCTCGCATGACGCAGTATTCCGTTTGCCAGAGCCTCCAGCCGGGATAGCGCGCCATGGCCTGGCCAAGACGCTGTCGGTGTTGGACGAGTTGCTCGTCGATCTGATCGGCCAGGTAGCTGTGATAGCAGATCGTCCCGTCCAACATCGGGCTGATTTCGGCATCGCCGCACAGCTCACGGAGGTAATCCCCGATCCGTTCGGGAGCGTCGCGGTTTCGCCGGCGTGCCCAGCGATACATGATCGATGGACTGCGGGCTTCGGAAACGAGGATCCGCGTCTTGACCTGCTGTCGGGCGAGTTCGGCATGCAGGGCCCTGACGATGGCCTTGATGTCGCCGGTGCCCGCGCGGTTGCCCTCCTGGCCGGCATGATCCCATTCCCATCCCGGTTCGTTGACGGGGCTGATCCAGCCAAACTCGATTCGCTCGGCCGGGTCGGGGTGATCTCGGAAGTGCCTCAGGACGTCGACCAGATACCGGGCGAATTGCCCCTCGTAGCCGGGCTTGAGATTGGTGCTGTGTCGACCGGGGTCGCAGTTCGTCAGGCCGTTTCGGGTCATCCGAGCCGGCGGACTGTTGACAAAGGCGATGAACTGCCGGACCCCGCGCTGCTTGGCGGCTCGCAGGAACCAGCGTTCGGCGGCCTGCCGGGACCAATCGTATCGGCCCTCAGCCACCTCGAACGTCTCGACCGTCCGCCACGGATTCCCGATGCGAGGGTTGATGCCCCCGCCCAGGTTGAACCGCCAACAGCTCAGACCGATCCCCCGCGTTGTCGAGAAGAGCAGATCGGCGACACGTTGCCTGTTCTCGTCCGACCATGTCCCGGTCTTCTGCATCGACCAGCAATCCGACGCGCCGAAGTTGTCGATGATTTGATACTCCGTGGCAGGATCGATCACGTCCATGTGCGTCGCTCCTTCCAGCCCGGAGACGAGGGAGATCGCGATCGCAACGGCCTGGTTCATGATGATGCTCCCACCTGTTGTGGCGCGACCAGGATGACTCGGACGCAATGCGTGAGCCATGACACGCCCAATAGGGGCGCCGGGTCCGACAGAAGATCGCTTTCTCTGCAACACACCGCTGCATTGCTAGACTTCGCCTGACGCAGAGCACCGTCTATGTGGAGCTGGCGGGTAGACACTCGCCGCCGGGACCCGGGTCGGGGTCAGAGTTGGGCTCTGTTGACCAGGTCCTGGCACTCCGGGTAGTCCCACGGGATGTCCGGGTAGTCCTGCCAGATCTTCACATCTTCGGTCAGCCGCCCGTAGAGATCGGGGCGTCGCTGATGCATGGTCCGCAGGTGCTTGCGATGATGGCGGAGCTTCGCCAGATCGATCGTGGCGTGGACGCAGGCGTCACCCGGCTTCTTGATCCGGGGGAACAGCCGCATCTCCTCGGGTTTGCCCGGCGCGGAGATCATGGCCGCCCCGCCCGGCCCGGCGAAGCCGGTGTTGCGGCCGTCCGTGATGTTCGCGCCGACGACGCACCCGTAGGCACTGGCCGCGAAGATGCAATGTGAGTCCTCCACCATCCCCGCCCGGCCGTTGATCCACAGGATGATCTCGGCCCCCTCGAACGACGTGCAGCCCCAGGCCTCGGGGAAGTACCCGTCGTAGCACTGCAGAATCCCGATCGGCGCGAAGTCCAGATGAAAGACCTTGAACTGGTTGCCCAGGATGCCCCGTGCCTCGGCGTCGTGTCCTTCGAGGGGGGGCCACCAATGCGGCGCCGGGCCGGACGCGGGATGGCACTTGAAGTACCTGCCGAGCAGATTGCCCGCGCGGTCCACGACGAGCGCCGTGGTCGCCCACTTCTTGCCGTGGCTCTCGACGAGTCCGGCGATCGCGTACATTCGGTGATCCCGGGCCAGGGCGAAGAACCTCTGCACGGGCTCGTCCTTGACCGCAATGCGCGATCCGAGGACGTACTCGGGAAACACGATCAGGTCCGATCCGTACTTGGCGGCCTGATCGAAGAAGGCGGGCATCCGATCGAGGACCGAATCGGCCTTGTCCTTCATCGTCAGCTGAACCAGGGTGATCTTGGTTTGATCATTCATACGTCCACTGCCCCTTCTTGCTGTCCTTTCGTCCTCTGCAGGGCACACGGCTCCGCGTGAAGCCGCGAAGGCCCTCTCGTCGAATCGGGCAAGGCCGATCGCGGCCATTCCCGCGCCGGACGTCTTGATGAACTCCCGACGGCTTGGCTTGGAAAAAGGGGACATTCTACTTTTCTGCATGACATTTGCACGTCTTCTGGGGCGCTGCACGGGTTTCGGACGGTGATCGCGCCGTTCAGGTCGTGCATGCCCGACTTGCCGTCCTCGTTCTCGGCGACAAGGACGGGACGGTCGATGTCCTCGTACACGTAGGAGTTGAACAAGTCAATCCCGCTGCGCCTCTTGCCGCGGGTTGCGGATTGCCGATGCTACGGTCCGTTGTGCGCGCCGAGGGGTTTGACCATCGCGTGGTTCTTGATGCCGAGCGTCGTTCGTACCATAGTCCCAGCCAGCACATGCTGATACTTGCGCTGCATGCACAGATTCTCAGGGAGAACCTGTGTTGAAGGAACCTGGGAATCGGCTAGGATCTTGGACGAACCCCTCGACGGTTGTAGGGAAGCGTTGTACGGGGAACGTCGGCGAACAGCGTCGACTCACGATTATCCGTGGGTGTTCGTCATCGTTTCGGCGACCGAGATTCGCATCGTCAAGGTGCCGCGATCGACTCCGATCGCAGAGACCGGGCGAGCCTGATGAGGAGATTGGAATGATTGACGAAAGGAACCAAAGCATGAAGCATCGTAGGGTTGCCGTATCCGCCACGATCGTCCTGATCGCACTTTGCGGCGTGTCGCAGGCGGAGCGCGTCGCGGGCGTCGTCTTCCTGGACGGCAACGCCAACAAAAGGCTCGACGCGGGCGAGAAGGGCATCGCCGGCGTGCCCGTCACCGACACGCTCTCGTTCGTGGTGACCGACGCCCGAGGTCGCTACGAGATCGACGCCAAGGCCGACCCATTGCGACGAGAAGGCTCGCGTCCCCTCGTCGCGATCAGCATTCCGACCGGGCACTGGCCGACGACGGAGTGGTTCCATCGCGTGAAGGACGTCGTGGACCCCGCAAAGACGCACTTCGGACTTCGTCGCGACGCTCAGGAGTTGCCCTTCACGTTCGTGCACGGTACCGACAGCCACGTTCCGCGCGGGGACACGAGGAAGCGAAAGCTATTCCCGGTTTTCAAGAGCGAGCTGAAGCAACTTGCGAACACGGCCAAGTTCTGCGTGCTCACGGGCGACCTGGTCAACCTGCCCGACAGCGACCCGCAGGCCAGGGGCTTGGCCGACTTCGCACTGTTCGGCAAGTATATCTACACCTTCCCGATGCCGTTGTTCTGCACGCCCGGCAACCATGACGCATGCGGAATCAAGGCCAAGGGACCATGGGACAAGAACGACCCGTTCTACGGTTACGGTGCCTATACGCACTACGTCGGGCCGCTGCGATGGTCGTTCAACTACGCGAACGTGCACCTGGTCGGGCTCGACTTCAATGATCGGACCGGCGAGACGTGGACAACCGGGGTCTTGCCGAAACACGCCGCTACCTGGCTCGAGGCCGACCTGAAGCTCGCGCCGAGAGGGTCGCGCATCTTCCTGTTCATCCACAATGTGGTGGCTTTGGCGGATTACAAGGAATTGGCCCAGCGTTACCGCGTCGAGCGGATCTTCGAGGGTCACGGGCACTCCATCAGGGATTACAAGTTCGCCGGCATCCCCACGCTCCAGAGCGGCTCGCTGTCGCAGGTTGGGAAGGGCAAGCAACTCGGGTATCGCGTCGTCCGCGTCACGGAGAAGGGCGTCAAGGCGCCGTACACACCCCTTGGCGCCGTTGGGGGAGCTCCTTAACTAGCCGATTCCTGGCCGATGCGGCTGCACGACGATGGGACCATTCGCAGACGGCGATTTGGGGAGCAGATCACCAATTGCCCTGGGGGTTTTTGGTGTATAAGCCCTTTGTTGTCAATAAGTAGGGGGCTAGAATGGGAAGCGTGCGTCCTTGACTTGCTGCGCCCTGCGCAGCTATCATTGCACATGTCTATGGCGAAGCGGTAGCGAGCCGCCCGGGGGACACGCTGAAGCGTCCACCTTAACACGAGTGATATTGGAGTATTGTGCGATGGTATTTAGCCGAATATCGGCAGGCGTGATCTGTTTGTCCCTGTCTTTGCTTGGCGCGTCTCTGCAGGCGGCCCCGATCATAGAGGAGACCTTCACGGGCTATCCAGACAACGCGTTGATCTCGGCCAGCCCGGCGGGGGCGGCCATCGGATTGACCGGTGACTGGACGCTCGTCCCCGACAGCGACTTCTACGTGAACCGGAGTCAGGCGGACCTGGACGCTGGAACGGGCAAGGCCGTCTACGACCGGCCCTCCGACGACAACGGCACCCGCGAGGCAACGCGGAGCACCTCGGCTGACCACGTGCTGTTCAGCAACGATGGCGATGTCTTTTATGCAAGCTTCCTGATCGACCCTGCGCGGACCGGCGGCCGGATGACGTTTGAGCTCGCGCTCGAACGGCTTGACGGCGGCGGCGTGTCGAACTTCTCGTTCGGGCTGCTCGATGGGACCTATGCGGTGGGCAACGGCGGCGTCGACGTCGACGTCAGCGGCGGGACAGCGACCGCCGACGAGCAGCTCGTCCTGGTCCGGATCGAATACGGAGACGCCGACACCGGTCTGGACGATGACGAGGTCATCACGCTCTGGGTCGACCCCCTGGACGAATCGAGCGTCCCCGTGATAGACGGCATCTCCAGCGACTTCCTGAATCGCGGCGGGGGGAAGATCACGGCCGTTTCGATTCGGGGCGAGGAGATGCTCGGTCAGCCGGCCTTCTTCGACGACCTCCGCGTTGGCCTCTCATTCGACGATGTCGTCCCCGAACCGGCGACACTGTCCTTCTTGGCCCTCGGCCTCATCCTTGTGCGAAAAAGGGAAAAAGGGGACATTCTACTTTTCTGCGCGGATCAGAACGTTCTCCTTCTTGACCTCGCATTGGTAGGTCTTGCGGACGCCGTGCGGGTTCCGAACGGTGATCGTGCCGGTCAGGTCGTGCACGCCTAGCTTGCTACCTTCGTCCTCGGTGACGAGGACGGGACGGTCGACGTCGTCGTAGACGTAGCAGTCGACGAAGTCAATCCCGCCGTGCTTCTTGGTCAGCTTCGGACGCAGCAGCGTCAGCAGCAGCGGGACGCCGCGCTTTCGGGCCTTGCCGTCGGCGGCGGGGACTGGCTTGCCCACGTTTTTCCACTTGCAGTTGACGAAGCGGACGCGGGCTCGGTCGGCTGACTTATCGTAGACGAACAGGCCGCCCTTCCGCGTGTTCTCGACGGTGCAGTTCCTGAACTCGATGACGCCTTGCGGGCCCGTGTCCTGCACGGCGCCGACGGCAAGACCGACGTCCCTGCCGCTGCGGATGTGGCAGTTTTCGACCAGGATCGACACCGGGTCGCCCTTCTGCGACAGGTGTTTCAGGTAGATCAGGACGCCAGCCCCCGCGTTTCCCTCCATGATGCAGTTCCGCATCACGCAGTTGACGAGCTTCTCGCGGGCGCCGTTCGGCTCGAAATCGATCCCCGCCTGCGGGCTCGTCCCGCCGGTGTTGGACAGCACGCAGTTCTCGATCAGCAGGTTGACGGCGCTGATCACGCTGATTCCCTGACGATGGTTGTCGTGACAGACCACGTCGCGGATCACGACGTCGGCGCAGTAGGGCAGCTTGGCGGTCGTGCCGATGTAGATCCCGTCGCCGCCGCTGCTCTCGAGCCGCACGCCCTCGACGCGGACCCGACGGCAGCCCGTGAAGCGGAGGACCATCCGCCACTCGGCCTTGGCGTGAGCAGCGGACTGGTAGTCCTTCTTGCGCATCCGCAGCGTTGCCCCGTAACCGCGGATGGTGATGTCGCCGGCGTCTGCGGCGGAGAACAGGCTGTCGCCCTTTCCCTTGAACGCGTCTTTCTTGGCGAGCACGAGGACGCCTGGCTCGAAGACGAGGTCGAGCTGGCTGCGCAGCCTGACGGGCGTCACAATCCAGTCGGCCCCGACATAGGGGACGACGACGGTCCGCGCTCCCGAATCGATGGCGGCCTGCAGGCATTTCGTGGCGTCTGCCGGGTCGAACCCCCACCAGGCTGCGTTGGCCACGGTCCGCTTGCCGGTCATCACGTCCTGGACGGCCTGCGGATTGGCCGCATTGCCCGGCGTCTGCGCCTCAGCCTGGGCCTCGTGTGTTGCCGCCGCCAGCAGGGACACCCCCAGTAGTGCCAGGCCGGTCGTGGCCAGGTGTCGTTGGTACATACGTGTTCTCCGTTGGTCGTGGGCCGTCAGGCAGAAGGCACGCGACCTCGGCGATCGCGCACGCGCACCCTCCTGATCTGAGCACTCTCGTGTACAGAGGTATACATGGCGCCGGCAGGACCCGCCGCTACCGCGCGACGCGTTCGGCCTTGCCGGACTTGACAGACTTCTGCAACGCCTCCAGCACCTGCACGGGTCTGAGCATCTGCTCGTGCGTCATCGGCTCGACGCCGGTCTTGAACATCCGGGCGAACGTCCGCGTGCCGTTCAGGTACGGGCTCTTGCCGCCCACGAGGGGCATGTGAAGCTGGCCTTTCGCGCCGATTGCGGTGATGCCAAACCCGGGGCATCCCTCCTTGATCAGCGCCATCGTCGCGATCAGGCCCGACGGATAGAACAGCTGCCCCGTGGCGTTACCGGCTCCGTTCTTGGTCACGAGCACCGACTTGACGTCGTACCCGAAGGCGTGCAGCATCACGTCCACTTGGTGAATGCCGTAGAAGAACACCCCACCCCACTGACTCTTGAGGTCGCAAGGCCCGTAGCTGGCGGCCGCGACGATCTCGCCCAGCCCCGCAACCTTCTTCTTGAACTGCTGGAAACTGTCGTAGAACGGCAGCACGCTGAACGAGGTGACGGGCGTGCCTTTCTTCTTGGCCATCTTGAGGAACGCCTTGCCCTCGCTGGCGCGATAGCAGAAGGGCTTGTCGACGAAGGCCGAGATCCCCGCTTCGACGAAGGGCCAGACGGCCTTGAGATGGTACTTCGGATGCCGATGGTCAACGAAGACGGCGTCCACCTTGCCGAGCATCTGTCTCGGCGTCTTGACGATGTTGGGGATTTGTCCGTCCCGGGCGGCCGCCTTGGCGAACGCGTCCGTCTCGCCCCACACGTAGTCGACGGAGAACCCCTTGATCTTTTTCTCGATGTTGATGAGTTTGGCAATGGCGATGGTATGGCTGTTCTCTGCCCCAATGGCACCGATTCTCATGGCTGACTCCCCTTGTCCGTCGGACCGACGCGGCCTGATGGCCCGTCACTCAAAACCTGAGCCCTGACCCCTGAACCCTATCCCCTACCCCCCGAACTCCAGCGCAGCGTCATACATGGCGACGATGTTCTCCGTCGGCACGCCCGGCTGGATATTGTGCACCTGTGTGAAGACGAACCCCCGGCCGCGCGTGAAATCGTCGATGCGGCGCTTCACCTCTGCCCGGACGTCGTCCACCGTCCCGCGCGGCAAGACGGCCTGCGTATCACACCCACCCCCCCAGAAGATGATGTCCTTGCCGAACTCGGCGCTGAGTTTCTTGCTGTCCATGTTGGCGGCCGAGACCTGGACCGGGTTGAGGATATCCACCCCCATCTCGATGAGGTCGGGAATCAAGTCATAGACCGACCCGCACGAATGGAGAAACAGCTTGGCGTGTGTCATCTTGCTCTTCATGAAGCCGTACAGCTTGCCGAGGTACGGCTTGACCAGGCTGCGGAACATCTCGACCGAGAGCTGCGGGCCCTGCTGCGTGCCCAGGTCGTCGTTGACGACGATCAGGTCGAGATACGGCCCCAGCGCGGCGATGTAGCGCTCGAATTCCTCCAGGTGAGACTCGGTGAGCGTGTCCATCAGCGCGCGGGCGAGCGTTTCGTTCATGGCCAGGTCGCACATGAAGTTGTCCATGCCGCGGATCAGTTGCGCCTGCGCGAAGATATGCCCGCCGAACACGCCGGCGATCGCGTAGTCGGTCTCCTCGCGGATCCGTTTGGCCCGCTCGGCCAGGTCCTCGATCGTCTGGTCCAGCCAGGGCGACCGGTCCAGCATCTTGAGCAGCGGCGTGTACTGGGCGATGTCTTCAGGTGTCTCGATGAAAGGACAGATCGGCCCGGTGGGCGAGAACCAAGCCGAGTCCGGCAGTCGCTTGATCAGGGGCTGACCATCGGCCCCCATCAGCACCTCCGAGCCGTCCGGCAGCCTCTCGGGGTTCCATCCCTCGGGCACCTCGCACGGCGAGCCGTCCGCCAGCGTCGACGGCTTCCACTGCTTCGGCTCGAACGAGAGGCGAACGACGTCGGCCGAAAAGCGCTGCCGCACACTCTCCTCGACCGCCGCGAGCTGCATGTAGACGTGGAACAATCGGGTCGACCCGTTGCTGATGCCCAGGTGCGTTTTCAGTGCGTTGTACGCGATGCCGTGCACCCCCGTCACGTCGGTGCCGCCGCAGTCGATGGGGACGCGGTCCGGCTGACCGCCTTCCAGCACCGTCCTGATCCTCTCGCGTGGTGTCATCATCGCCTGCTCCCAGACTCGGACCCGCTCGGTTTCCCGAGCACCCTCGCATTTCCCGGGTGACCTGTCAACATGGATCGCACCCGCTGCGCTCACCTGTTGACGCAGTTCGAGACGTCGCCCGACGCTGCAGGATTCGGTTGCGAAGGGGTCCGATGTGGTAACATGACGCCACGGTCCTGACGGACACACGTCTTGGCAGGAGATCAGCATGAAACGTCCCGGTGTCAAACGGCTCCTCCTCGGCACGGTAGGGCTGGTCGGTGTGTTGGCTGCCGTGGTTCTGATCCGGACGTTCTCGTTTACGTCGAAGCAGCTCGACGCGCCGCCCGCCGATCCGCTGAAGCTCGACGAGGCCCGCGCGGTCGAGAATCTCCGGCGTGCGTTGCGGATCAAGACCATCTCGTCTGAGGATCCCGCGCAGACACCCGTCGAGGCGCTTGAGGCATTCCACGCGCTGTTGGCAGAAGCGTTCCCGAAGGTGCACGCTGCTCTGAAGAAGGAGACGGTCTCGGACCATGCCCTGTTGTATGAGTGGACAGGTACAGAATCGAAACGGAGCCCCATGCTCCTGCTGGCGCACATGGACGTCGTGCCCGCCAACCCGAACAACGAATGGGAACACCCACCGTTCTCGGGCGATCTCGCCGACGGGTACATCTGGGGCCGGGGCGCCATCGACGACAAGAGCAGCGTGCTGGGGATTCTCGAGGCCGTCGAGGTGCTACTGGTCGAGGGGTTCGGGCCCAAGCGAACCGTCTACCTGGCGTTCGGTCACGACGAGGAGGTCAGCGGCGCGAACGGGGCGGCCAAGATCGCCGCGCTACTCGCGTCGCGCGGCGTCAAGGCCGAGTTCTCGCACGACGAAGGCCTGGCCGTCGTCGAGGGGATCGTGCCCGGGATCACGCAACCGGTGGCCCTCATCGGGACGGCCGAGAAGGGCTACGCGTCGCTCGAGCTGACGGTGTCCTGCAAGGGCGGTCACTCCTCACAGCCCCCGCCGCACACGGCCTTGGGCATCCTGAGCGCGGCAATCGTCAAGCTCGAGGAGCATCCGCTGCCCGCAGCGATCCGCGGGCCGGTGCGCGAGATGTTCGACGTCCTCGGCCCGGAGATGCCGTTCTTCGAACGGATGGCCTTCGCGAATCTCTGGCTGTTCGGCGGCCTGGTGAAGCGCGAGCTCGAGGCCACCAACGCCGCCGCCGCGGCCCTGCGAACCACGACCGCCGTCACGATGATGAGCGGCGGAACCAAAGACAACGTCCTGCCCACGCGGGCACGGGCCGTCGTGAACTTCCGTCTCATGCCCGACGATTCGATCGACGGCCTGCTGGCACACGTCAACGAGACGATCGCCGACGAGCGTATCCAGGTACGCGTGCTGGGGACCGCTCAGGAAGCGTCACCGGTGTCCGACATCAACGCGCCCAGCTACACCGTCCTGAACCGAACGATCCGCCAGATCTTCCCGGGGGTCGTGGTGGCGCCTTGCCTGGACATCGGCGCGACCGACTCACGCCACTACAGCAACGTGGCCCAGGATAGCTACCGCTTCACCCCCCTGTGGTTCAAGGAGGAGGACCTGGCACGCATCCACGGCCCGAACGAACGGATCGCCAAGGACGACTACCTGCGCTGTATTCGGTTCTACGCCCAGTTCATCCGCAACGCCGCGTCGTGATCGGACGCGAGGATCGGGATCAGTCCGCGAATCCTCCTGCGAGCCGGTGCCGGCAGAGCGCTTCGATGACGACGGCGGTGGTCAGCGCCGCGGACGACCACTCGAAGACGATCCCGCTGTCCGACCGGGCGAGGAAGAAGGGCGACTCGGCCCAATGGCCGAACCTGGGATCCTGCTGGTCGATCAGGTACTGAACGGCCCAGTCCACCGGCGGGTCGGTCCGACCGGCGTTGAGGAGCGTCAGCACGGCAAACGCCGTGTTCAGGTGGGGGGCGCCACGATTCCAGAACGCGGTCCCCTCCGGCGTGATCCAGAAGGACGTGGCAAGTTCGTCGGCCAGCCGCTCGACCGCGGGCCGGAGCGCCGGCACGGGGCCCTCGTGATAGGCACGTGCGATGCAATAGTGATAGGCCAGGTTGTCGGGGTAGTAGTCGGTGACGTCAACGGGCCAGTTGAGGTGCTGGCCGGCCAGCGTGACGTCGTTGATCAGCCTGATCGCCTCGGCGGCGCCGGGCGTGTCGAGCCGGCCGTATCGCGCCAAGGCGTAGAGCACGTTGGCGTTCACGATGACGTCCACGTCGTTGGGCTTGGGGCGGTTTGGCGGATCGTGGTAAGCGAGCCAGGTGAGAAACGCGCCGCTTTCGGGCGCGAGCCAGTCTGGGTTGCGTCGTCGGGGAACCTGACCCAGGTCGCGCCAATCACTGAAGATCCGGTCGATCGGCGGGTCGATCGCGCTGCCGCCGTCGAGCCGCGCATGATCCAACAGGGCAGCGTAGACGGTGGCGGTGACGTCAGCGTCCGGAGGAATGGCCAGCTTCGGCGGGAAGAAAGAGACGTTGGCGGGCGAGCGCGTGCCCCTGAAAACGGGTCCCTGTAACGCCTGTCGGGCGCGGTGTGCCCGCCTGAAATCCCGAAGCGTCCGGAAACGTCGCCGGTGTGGCCAGAAGCCAAACGTGCCGGCCGTGGGATCATCCGGTCGGGCCTCGAATCGACGCATGAAGTCGACGGCGGCCAGGCGCATCGCGCGCGCGTCCTCGGCGTCGGCGGGCTCGAGCCCGAGCGCCGCGACGCTCTCCTCGTTAATCAGCGCCAGCGCATGATGGATGAAGGTGACCATGAACGGGCTGATGTCGCGAATCCGATAGTCCGGCAAGACATTGGTGTGGAAATGCTGCGGCCAATTGCCGGCGTAATCGCCGCCGGTCTCGGCCTCTTCGAGGAGGGTCACCTGCGTGGTCCGCAGGTAACCAAGGGCCCGCGCGATCGGTGGGTCTGCGGCGTCGACGGGCAGCAGCGTCGGCTCGGCCTGGTACAGATCGATCCCGCACCCGACCACGAGAAGGCAGGCGGCAAGGCTGACCAGATTGATCCGTAAGCGACCTAACAAGCGGCGCCCCCAGGCTCGACCGAGATACGTGACAACACATCAAGCGTACGCCGCCGGCGGTCGCTTTTCTAGCCCTGGGTCGGGCGCATCCAATCTCCGGTTGCAGCCGCATCGAGCATCTCTTGTGTGTCTTCTGTCGGCCTATGGAAGCGACATCTGACGGCGTCCGGAGGCACGCTCTGGTTGGGCGGTCCAAGACACCATGCTGACGTGTTTCGGGCGACAGGGCTACTCGCCGATGGCCACGTAGAAACGGCGCAGGAGTTCTGCGTCGTACCAGGCGCCCTCAGCCGACAAGCGGTCGACCAGGGGCCGCACTGCGGTGACAATGCCCAAGTGCTTGGCACGGGCCAAGAGGCCGAGCGAGCCGACGACATCCAAGCCCACGGCCAGCGCCGCCCGTCGGCCCTTTCGGTCGTCGATGCAGACGCGGCCGATGCCCTGTTCGAGGGCGAGTTGTATGACGGCCGCCTCTCCGGCATCCAGAGAGGCAAGCGACACCGGGTCCAAGGGCCTGCCGAGGGCGAGGACCTCCAGCCATGGCGGGAGCACGACCGGGTAACCGAGCGCGGCGCCGGCCTTGATTTCCTGCTCCACCTCTCGGGGACAGACGAATTCGATCGGCAGTTCGCTGAGCACGTCGAGTGCGTCGGCACGCGCGAGGGCGATCAGCGGACCGGTATTGATGGCGATGCGATCAGCCATGGCGGGCGAAGTCTGCTTCGGCGTCGGCGTCGTCGGCTGCAAGGTTGCTGACAGGGACGCCGGCGTTCGTCAGGCAGAAGAGGAACTCGACGCGACTCTTGCCGGCAAGGCGTGCAGCCTGCCCGGAGGTCAGCCTACCCAGTTCATAGAGCTTGGCGGCCAGCAGGAACCTCGCCTCCTGTGAGAACTGATCGGGCGAGAGCCCGAGTCCGACGAGAATGTCGTCTCCGTACTCGATGGTCAGGGTTCGCTGCATGTCTTCAACCTTGGCCTTGGCTTGGCGTCCAAAGATGATCATACCATATCGGGGCGCTTGGGGCGAGGGCGGACACCTGGGCGGAGGTTGCAGGGCATGCGATACTCCTTGGAGCATATGCGTCGGCTGTTGCGGGTTTTTGGCCGCAACAGCCGGGGTGCTCGCCGGCCGACGCACACCTGCCAGATTTCCGTGGGGGGGGGCATAATGTGTCATGATTCTTCGGGAATTGGCTTGCCCCGTCGCGGTCGTGGGGGGGAAAATGGGGTCGTTTTGGGAGGAGGTGCGTTGCCAGGATGGCGGGGTGAGGAGGTCCC
>Ga0180432_10000355_pt1 | contig 74078 bp, 84 predicted proteins | sample SS_ome_10_FD_132414 | JGI IMG/M metagenome (GOLD analysis project Ga0180432, IMG submission 132414) | Hypersaline lake sediment archaeal communities from the Salton Sea, California, USA - SS_1_MS_2 metaG | ecosystem: Environmental > Aquatic > Non-marine Saline and Alkaline > Hypersaline >...
ACCAATCTATATCAAATCCGTGAATGTCGAACCAGAAACGGACCCGCCCGAGGTTTTTAGGATGAGCTAAAAGTTCCAGTAACTCAGAATTTCCCCAATAGACAAATTCAACAGCCATCCCTAGTGACGATGCCAAGCCTGTCCATGTCTTCAAATGGTCTTCCCAGCGTTCTTTAGCGGACTTTCGACCATCAATGCGAGCGTCCGGACGGTCTAACGGAACACAAATGAAGTACCGAACTAATCTGGGATGTTTTTTAAATGCTGTATTGACTGAGGCATCAAGCTGAGACCATTGTGAATCATCAAGATTATCAAAATACTTAGCTTGCCAACCCCATTCACTACCGTCGCTAAATACTGTATAGCATTCGACCCCTGCATCTGGAGCACCTTTTCGTTTAAAACGTGAGCCATCCGGGCTTTCTGAACGCGCAAGCTGGGCACAAAGTTCCTCGAAGCCTTTAGCTCTCGATCCATTGAGCGGTCTTATCGCTTTCCAATCAATTATCGGCTCATTCATTTGTTTTATAATCTAGCTTAAGGATAACCTTTAACCTATAACCCCATCCTTACCTAGCAATTCAGCCTGCTCGAGAACCGTTAAGGTGGCTTTCTCTTGCTTGTCAGGAGGATATCCATGCTTTCGCAGCAAGCGTTTGACAGTCGTCCGTAGCTTAGCACGGGCACTTTCCCTAACTGTCCAGTCGATAGTAGCGTTCCGTCGCACCGTCTCTACTAGTTCGCGCGCTATGGTCCTCAAAGTCTCGTCACCCAGTACCTTTACCGCGCTGTCATTAACTTCAAGTGCATCATAGAAAGCTTCCTCTTCTTCTGTCAGCCCCAGTTTCTCACTGCGGGCCTTGGCCTCCCGCATCTCTTTTGCCAGTTCAATCAGTTCCATAATGACCTGAGCAGCCTCGATAGTGCGGTTCTGGTATCGGCGAATCGTTCTTTCGAGCATTTCAGCGAATGACTTAGATTGCACCAAATTCTTCTTGGCCCGCGCTTTGATCTCGTCGTTAAGTAGTTTCTGCAACATTTCAAGAGCCAAATTGCGATGTGGCATTCCTTGAATTTCAGAAAGAAACTCATCGGATAGGATAGAGATGTCAGGTTTCTTGAGGCCCGCAGCGTTGAATATATCAACTACTTCATCAGACGATACAGCTTTGGATACAATTTGGCGAACGGCTGAGTCCAGTTCCTCGCCTGACTTACCTGGCACCCGGGTATTCTTAGCTATGGCCGACCTAACCGCCTGGAAAAAGCCGACGTCATCCTTGATCTTTAATGCCTCCTCATGTGGAACAGCTAGTGCAAAGGCTTTAGACAACTCGGTTACAGCCTGCAGTAGCCGTATTTTTCCGTTTTCCTGACTCAAGATATGCTCCATGGCCGCTGAAATAACCGTCACTCGCTCACCAGGGGTACCTGTGATGAACTTGGAGTAGTCAAAGCCGTGGAACATAGCAGATACTATATCGTATTTTTCTAACATGACCGCTACTGCTTCCTCTTGAGGAATTCCAGTCTCGGCACGTGAACCTTCTGTATAGTCAGCAAGCGCCTTCTTTAATTCATCTGCTATCCCCAGATAGTCAACCACCAGACCTCCCGGCTTATCACGGAAAACACGGTTCACACGGGCTATGGCCTGCATCAGACCATGACCACGCATAGGCTTGTCAATGTACATGGTATGCAGGCAGGGAGCATCAAAGCCAGTAAGCCACATGTCACGGACAATTACCAATTTGAGTGGGTCTGCAGGGTCCTTCATCTGTTTCTTAATAGCCTCGCGGCGGAGCTTATTGCGTATATGAGGCTGAAAGCGAGAGAGGTCACTGGCTGAACCAGTCATTACGACTTTGATAGCGCCCTTGTCGTCATCCTGATGATGCCAGGAGGGGCGGAGCTTAATAATGGCATCGTAAAGGTCAACACAGATACGACGACTCATGCAGACGATCAGTCCTTTACCATCCATTACTTCCAAACGCTGCTCAAAGTGATTCACAATGTCTCTTGCTACAAGATTTATCCGCTTCTCCGTTCCCACCATTGCTTCCAGGCGAGCCCATTTGGTTCTGAGTTTATGCCTTATACTTTCTTCCTCACCCTCAGTGACCTCTTCAAATTGAGGATCAATGTGTGGCCTTTCGTTCTCTTCCAGTTCCAGCTTTGCCAAGCGTCCTTCGTAGAAGATGCGCACGGTAGCACCGTCGGCCACCGCTTGCTGAATGTCATAGATACTGATATAGTCTCCAAAAACCGCAGGTGTACTCTTGTCTGCCTTCTCTATGGGCGTGCCCGTGAATCCAATAAATGAAGCATTAGGCAGTGCATCGCGCATGTTTCGGGCTAATCCATCTATGAAATCATACTGGCTGCGATGCGCCTCATCAGCGATAACCACAATATTGCGCCTGTCTGAGAGCAATGGATATCTATCACCATTTTCCGGCAGGAACTTTTGGATAGTAGTGAATATGATACCGCCGGAAGCTACTTTCAGGAGTGACCTCAAATGTTCCCGACTTTCTGCCTGCTCTGGCTTCTGCCGCAGCAGGTCTTGTGCTATTGAGAAGTTATCAAACAGCTGCTGGTCGAGATCGTTTCTGTCCGTAAGCAGCACCAGAGTTGGATTCTCCATGCTCGGATGCAGAATTATCTTGCCGGCATAGAACACCATGGTAAGACTCTTACCTGCCCCCTGCGTATGCCACACTACGCCAGCGCGCTTGTCTCCTTGAGGTGAAGTAGCCTTTACCGTGGCACTCACTGCCGCGTTGACAGCATGGTATTGATGATAGGCTGCCATCTTCTTGGTTATCTTATGGCCATCTACCTCAAAGAGGACGAAATGGCGTGCCAGGTCGAGAAAGCGGCTCTTCTCGAATACCCCGCTAAGTAGCACCTGGAGCTCTGGTACATCCCTTTGAGCTACAGTTACTCCTTCAATGGTGCGCCAGGGCAAAAACCACTCTATACCGGACGTTAGCATTCCCACCCGGGCTTCAGTGCCATCGCTGATGACCAGCAGTTCGTTATACATGAAAAGGGAAGGTACGTCCGTTTTATAGGTCTGAAGCTGATTATAGGCGCCCCTTATCGTGGCATTTTCGTCAGCAGGGTTCTTGAGTTCTATCACGGCGAGAGGCAAGCCATTTACAAAAACCACCAAGTCGGGACGCCGGTTCTGCTGCCCTTCAATGACAGTGAACTGGTTAACAACCAGCCAATCATTACGCTCCGGGTCGGTAAAATCTACCAACCAAACCTTGTCACCGACGATGCGCCCATCTTCATTTCGGTACTCCACATCCACGCCATCAGCCAGCATCTTGTGAAACCCTCGGTTATTTACAATGAGGCTCGGGCTCTCAGGACGAGTGACTTTTCTGAAAGCGTCCTCCAGTGCCTCACGAGGCATGTCCGGGTTTAGGGCAATTAGAGCGGACCGGAACCGTTCTTCCAGTAATACATCACTGTAGTTTTCCCGTTCAGGATAAAGGCCATCACAGGCAATATCCGGCCCAGCCAGACACTGATAGCCCAATTCTTTGAACCAGGCGATGGCAGCTTCTTCAACTACAGATTCGGTAATAACCTGTACTGTCATAGGGTCTTCTCCACTAGCTTCTCAGCATCCTTTACCCGCATCTCACCAGACAACAATTTGGGTAGCAGGCTATCACGCAAACCATTGAGAGTTCTGCTTTCAAAAAGGTTTTGACTGACTTTGCTAAAAAAGGGGGCTATAGCATCTGAAAACTCAGTAACAACATGTTTGGGCGGTACAACTGTGGCCATTACAAGCAGGTCTTCAGGTCTGACGCGTTGGTGGCTACTGGATGTACCCGTTGCCAGGGTTGAGAACGTCTCACGGAAAGAATTCGAACTGAACAAAGAAAAAAGGTATTCCCGTGTTGCATCCTCACTTGTCAAACATACCAGGAATTCAGTAGAGCACACGGAACGGTGAGCAGTAATAGGATGAGGTAGCCATACCCTCGGGAAGCGGGGATTGAGCTTAGATACTAGAACAGCTTTGCTCGGTATCTCAAATTTGTTACTGTGAATTTGTCCACCTTCCTCAGCCTTTGGCATTCGGCCTTCATCGAAGGCAGGGATACTGTAATGATCAAAAACCTCAGTGGGGAAATTGTTCGGATTAATACTCTTTCTACTAATCATTGCAATGTCGCTGATATTACCCACCATCCACCCCACCGGTATCTCCCCCAGCGGCGAGTCCTGCATACCATGTTCCCGGAAAGGATCAAAGTCCAGAAACCAGCTCTTGAACAGGGCCTGCGCCATGGCTTCAAGGGTCTGGTTCATCCGGCGGTTCAGCTCTATTTTGTCATCCAGAGTGCCGAGGATGTGGGCAATGGCGCGCTGTTCAGGGAGGGGCGGAACCCCCACAGAAATGTTTTTCAGGTCATATGTTGTAACATGTCCCAGGCCTGTGGTTTGCTTATTACGAGCAATCCCGATGAAATTAGGCTTTAGGTACTTTAGAAGATAATAGAAGAAACGTCGGTCGCAGTAGTCTTCATTGGGTTGAACCTTAAAAATATGCTGATTTAACCATCCATCAGGCCCCCGCCACCAGGAGACATCAATCGACGTTTCCGGTTGTCCTGACCATGCAAACAGCATGTCACCTGCAGTCACAAAGTAGCAAGCTTCGTATTCTGAATCTGTGAACTTTGTCTGTCCCGATATTCCATTTTTGATCTCGGCAATCTTGATAATGGGGCGTCCCCATTTGGTGAAATTGATATTTCGAAAAGCCATTCCATTAGTCCAAAGTGCGAGAGCATACAAGTTAGCTTTTTGCCATGATTCCGGAAAAACTGGTCTGTACAGCCAACTTGTAAGAGTTTGAGTTTTGCTTGGAATACTAACCATCATAACCTTACTCTTTTGTTCCGTGGAGAGGTAAACCCTCTGTCTTCTTGAAATCACAAAACGTGATGCCAAGATTCCCCCAGAATATCAATTTCATTTCTCCCCTTTTCGAAAACCAATGGCTCGCCGTTTTGGTTCGGGCGGCGCCATGAGCTGGCGAATGGCTTCAAATACTTCCTTGAATTGGGCGTCGTATTTCTTTTCCAGGGCATCGAGCTTGCGGGCAAGCTGTGCATGGGATGCCAGCATTTGCCGCAGGCGGATGAAAGCCCGCATTATCTCTATGTTTACCTGAATGGCACGCTGGCTTCGCAGGACACTGGACAGCATGGCCACTCCCTGCTCGGTGAAAGCGTATGGCGGGTAGCGCCGGCCGCCCCAGTCACTTGAGGTCACAGATTGTGATCTCAAGACGGCAAATTCTTCCTGGTTAAGCTGGAACATGAAATCTTCCGGAAACCGCTCTATATTCCGTTTAACAGCCTGGACGAGGACCCGGGTCTCAACTCCGTACAGTTCTGCCAGGTCGGCATCAAGCATGACCTTTTGTCCGCGGACTAACAAGATTGCCCTTTCAATCCGCTCAACGGGAACAAGAGATTGCTCGCTAGCCATATCCTAACTCCGCCAAGTTCTGTCGGATCATATCCTCCAGCTTTGCTGATTCCTGAAACTGTTCTTCCAGTTTCTCGGTCAGCTTTATCATCTTCTCTTCAAAAGGTTCGTCGTCATCCTCCAGATCTTCAGCCCCCACATAGCGACCGGGGGTAAGCACATAATTATGCGTGGCGATTTCCTCAATAGTTGCCGACTTGCAGAATCCCGGGACATCCTGATATTCATCCGTACCCGTTTCACCTCGCCATGAATGGTAGGTTCCAGCAATACGGGCGATATCCTCATCGCTAAGCTCGCGGTGCACCCGGTCTACCAAATGCCCCATCTTGCGAGCATCAATGAAAAGTGTCCGGCGACGCCGATCATTGAACTTACCATTTCGTTTATCACGAGCCAAAAACCAGAGGCAGGCTGGTATCCCTGAGCCATAAAAGAGCTGCGAGGGAAGAGCTATCATACAGTCTACCAAATCCGCTTCAATGATATTTTTACGGATTTGGCCTTCCCCAGACTGATTGGAAGCCATGGAACCGTTTGCCAGTACAAAGCCGGCGATGCCGGTAGGTGATAGATGGTAAATGAAGTGCTGTACCCAGGCAAAGTTGGCGTTCCCGACAGGGGGTACCCCATATTTCCAGCGCACATCCTCACGAAGGTGCTCACCACCCCAGTAGCTCATATTGAAAGGCGGATTGGCGAGGATAAAATCGGCCCGCAGGTCTTTATGCAGGTCATTATGAAAAGAGTCAGCATGATGTGGGCCCAGGTTAGCTTCTATTCCACGTATTGCCAGGTTCATTTTGGCCAGACGCCAGGTTGTCGGATTAGATTCCTGCCCATAAACGGCTATATCGCCAAGGCGGCCACCATGCTGACGGATGAATTCCTCACTCTGAACGAACATGCCACTGGAACCACAGCAAGGGTCATAAACACGTCCCTTGAACGGCTCTATCATTTCAACCAGCAGCCGGACGACACAGCGCGGGGTATAGAATTCGCCACCCTTTTTACCCTCAGCGCTGGCAAACTTACCGAGAAAATACTCATAAACCCTTCCAAGAATATCCTTGGAACGGCTCTCTTTGTCACCCAGGCCAATAGTGCCGATAAGGTCAATCAATTCTCCTACCCGCTGTTTATCAAGCGTTGGTCGAGCATAGTCCTTGGGCAGTACCCCCTTAAGAGACGTATTCTCTCGTTCGATGGCTGCCATAGCATCATCAATCATCTTGCCGATTGTCGGTTGTTTGGCATTGGCTTGAAGATATGACCAGCGAGCTTCCTTCGGGACCCAGAACACGTTCTCTGCCTTATATTCGTCACGGTCTTCCAGTACCTGATAGCGTTCTTCTGGCTCCTTGATGTAGTAGTCATTTGACGGGTCGGAAGTCCATTGGCTCAGTTGCCGGTAGCGTTCTTCAAAGGCATCTGAGATATACTTCAGAAAAATAAGTCCCAGAACCACATGCTTGTAATCTGCCGGATCCATGTAACCACGAAGTCTATCAGCTGCCTGCCAAAGCTTCTCCTCAAAGCCCAGATTGGCTCCATTAGACTTTGCTTTGCTTCTTTTGGCAGATTTGTAGTGACCGGCTATGCTGGTTTCAGAGGATATCTCCTTGCCATCATTTAAGATGGCCACTTTTACTTCATCTTCAGATTCAAGTTCACGAACAGCGTATTTTCTGGCTGCTAGTAATGCATCTTCTTTAGATTTGTAGCTCAGCTCAGTCTCTAAGATTTCGCCGGTGTTACGAATTGTAATTTTCCAAGCGTATCTATTCTCATCATTCATAAGAGGCTCCTAAAACCTATTCTTCCTCTTACCACGACGTGGCTCATCATAGGTGGAGGCAAACTTTTCCAGCACGTCTTTATCAATCAGCCACATGTTATGGACTTTTCTAGCCGGAAGACGGCCTTCTCGGCACATGCGTTTAACCGTCTCCCAATGCACTCCAAGGATTTTTGCTGCTTCCACCACGCTTACGTAGTCATCAAGAACAGGCATGTTTCACTACCTTTCAAGTCTATATCGTTATCGCAATAGTAACACTTCCATCAATAATAAATCAATAGCTCTTTACTACTAAGTCAAGGCAGAGATAGCACCAGTTTTTCTGCAATTACTCTCTTATTCGTTTAGCTGTTTTTATGGGTCGTAGCTTGGTCAATAGCCTTTTAAGGTTGACAAGACTTGACTCCACGGATTACAGTTTCCATAACACCGGAATTGGGATGACATATGGAAAACAAGCCATTCTCCCAAGAAGAACTTAATTATATATTCAGGACATCTCCAAAAAATCCAGATAGGCTAATTTCGAGAGAAAGTAGCAGCCTGGAATTCAAACTCACGTTTGGCTGGAAGAGTTTATCAAGGTATCTCAAATCTTTCGCAGCTTTCGCGAATACAAAGGGGGGATATCTAGTATTCGGCGTAGCAAATCGGCCCCGCAAGTTAGTGGGATTAGCTGAAACAAGTAAGCAGTTATTCGAGGATATCGATCCTGAGAAGCTGACTAGCAACCTCAACGAACTCTTCGCCCCAGAAATCATCTGGGATATCCAGGAATACGAGTTAGATGGAAAAACCTATGGACTCATCTACGTATTTGAATCTCAAGACAAGCCTATTATTTGCACCAAGAACTCAGAAAATGAATTAAAGGAGGGGGATATATATTACCGGTACCGCGGACGTTCCGAAAGAATCAAATACCCTGAATTGCGAGATATCTTGGAAAGTAAAAGGGGGAAAGAACAACGTTTATGGATGCAGCATCTTACTAAAATCGCAAGGATAGGCGTACGTGACACCGGAATTTTCGACCTCCACACCGGACAAGTTACAGGGTCTGCAGGCTCTTTCCTGATCGATGAGTCGCTACTCAGCCAATTATCCTTTATTAAGGAAGGCGAGTTTTCTGAAGTAAAGGGTAAACCGACTTTGAAGCTAATAGGAAAAGCCGAAGTGATATCAGGTATGCCAATCCAGACCAGAGGAAAATCAATTGTTAAGACCAAAGGCATCAGAATTTCAGACATTATTCTGGCATTTTTGAAAAAAGAAAGGGTCCAAGAAGCAAGAGACTACATCACTCAAATTTGTTTCGAGAATAGTGCCTTCCTGCCTGTATATTATTACATGCAATTGGCAAACCTCGACTCGAATGAAACGATCGAGTTAGTCAACGGAGTTGTATGTAGGTCGACCTCCAGGTACAAACTGATTGAACGGCTTGAGTATGGCTCTACTCAGAGCTTATCAATTCCCGGTGGTAATACCTCTACAGCCAAAAAGAAGCGTGATTTCCTTCAGCAATTAAATCGACAACAAATGGATAGCGATATTGATGGTAAGGACTTAGAACACTGTCTTCAATCCATCCGATGCCTCTCTAACGAAGAGGTAAAGCAAAACAATGATTATCTGTGTGATTTGTTAAGAATTTGGTTCAATAAGTATTACGCTTCAGCCGAAGGATCCCTTGCGGATAATCTTCGTAGGGCTATCTGTTGGGTTGATGAGGCATTCTATATGACTAGGTAATGGGAGGAAGTGGACAATTTGTAGAATTTAGGGGCCGGCAATACTCGTAATGAAAAGCAATCTTCTGCAGTAAAAATCCCTCAAAGACTTGTCTGCATTAGAAATAAATAAAGGCTGGATTTCCGGTGGCGGAAATCCAGCCTTTCAGCTCAGAACTAGAGTTAAGTACTTTTACCAATGCGGAACATCTTGGTACCGCAATCGGGACATACTCCCTGGGTTGCCGGCTTTCCGTTTTTCATGGTAATGGCCTCGGCATCTTTCATTTCTTTCTTGGCGCGGCACTTCACACAATATGCCTGCATATAGTCACCTCCAATCGTTTCTACGAGCCTAAAACAATTCACTCGGTGAAGTCAAGCATCTGTAGGTAAAAAAAGGGGACTGTGGGAATTCCCACAGTCCCCGTCAACTGAGTATCAGATAACTTTAAAACTCGAAAAGCGCCGGCTGCTCCGCCTGTTTTTGCTCGGCTTCTTCTTCCCGTTTCTGTCTCCGCTCTGCACGGTCGTTCTCAAGTCTGGCCTGCGTCCTTTTATGGTAGAGCCACGCCTTGAGACGGTTCAGCTCGGCCATCTGGTAATCGCTGATTGACTCAATGGCGACATCGTCGGGCATTTCGGCTTTACCCCAGCGCCGGTAGGTTCTGGTTGCCACATAGAGATAGATTTGGGTCCAGTCACTGTCCATCGGCTGAGTGAGGGAAGCCGTCATCAGATAGGCGCAGGCCTCGGCGTCCGTACCGGTCATCCCATCTCCCTTGAGCGCCTTCATGTTCATCTCCAGCCTCTCCAGGGTGATGGCTTCCTTGAGCCACTCGGGCAGGCTATCGCCCCAGCCTCCAGAAAAGACGAGGATGGGGTCGGTGAAGACACCCGTAATCTCGGAGATGCCTCTATCTATGGCTTTATTCAATTGTTGTCCTCCTTTTTTCTCGATTTTCAGGCAGCAAGGGTAAGCTGGCTGCCGCTCTGGGCGCTTTTCCGCTCCGCCTCTACCACTCCGTCGGGCAACTCTTTGCGGATGGCAGCAATAGAAGTCCGCACGTGGTCCAACCGCTCGATGTCGGCAATCAGGTGAACAAGGCGCTGGTCGAGGTACTGGGGCAGGCCGGCTATGTTCCGGGCTTCAACGGCGACAATCTTTGCCTGCTCCAGTGGCCCGGCTGCCTGCTCCACAAACTCCTCCACCATATCCATGGCCTCGCTCACCCTCAGGGCGCTCCACTTGATGGGCACAATCTCACCTCTCTTCTGGTCAAGATTTCGGATAAAAGACGGGGGTCGGTATTTCACCCGGCCCCCATTCCCGCTTGTCCATTAGACTTATTCGGTTGTCAGCTTTGTTCTCTCAGCAGCCGGTCGGCTTCCCGCCTGATTGACTCGGCGGTGGCGCCGGTGGCGCTGAATACAGCCCGTCTTGTGCCGTCCCCATCGTAGAGGTAAATGAAGTCCTCGTCCTCCTCCAGGTAGAGGCCAGCTTCCCGTTGCTTAGGGGTAAGGGCTTCCTGTAAGGTGCTGTTTGCCATACACTCTCCTTTCCAGCCCGGACGGATACACAAAGGGGGTATCCGTTCCCCACGCCGGGGAGACGAATACCCCCTGAAATAGAAAAAAAGACAAAAAGAGGCGCCTTCCGACGCCCCTTTCTGCGTTGGTTCTTTCCGTTCGGGCTAAGCGTTCTAAGCTACGGCTACTTTTTCCTTTTTACGGCTGCGCTTGGGCTTTTTGGACTTTGAGGCTGCTGGCTCGGCTTGTGGCTCTGGCTCGGTTGGAGCTTGCTCGCCTTTTTCCTCTCGCTCTTTTTTGGCTTGCTCATTGGCTTCCGTGGTGAGCATTGGCATAACCACCAGCTGGTAGCCGTTGGAGCTAAAGAGCATAGGCGAGTAGCCGTTGGTGAGCTTGAGTTCCACCATACCACCGCAAGCCTTGAGGGCTTGGGCAAGGTAGCTGCCGTCCAGCCTTACCCTGACATCGCCATCGGTATCGGCGGTTAGCTCGGCTTGCCCCTTATCATCGGGGTTAGCCATCACTATCCTGCCGTCGCCAATGGCAAGGTCTATCGGGTAGCTCTTGCCGTCGGATAGCGCTTTGAGGGAACTGACCGCCTTGTTTGCCTCTACGGTGTCAAAGCTGGCATAGCAGTTGAACTCGGCGGGTATTAGCTTCTGCCAGTCGGGATACTGACCGCTTGCGCTTACCCACCTGTAGCGGGTTAGCTCGGTGTCAATAATCAGGCTCATACCGTCAAGGCTCTCACCATCAGGCTCAAAGCTGATACGTGCCCTCTTGGCGCTGCGCAGGGCGCTGGCTACCCCTTTCAGGTCATCACGGACTATCAGGGCTTGCCCCTCTCCGTCATCGTAGTCAAGGCTGATTACTGCCAGCCTGAAGCCATCGGCGCTTACCAGAGTTAGCTTACCCTCTTTTGCCGTGAAATTGACGCATTGGAGAACGGGACGGCTGTCATCGGTGGCGGTAAAGGGTAGCACCCTTGACAGGGCTTCCGCTAGCTCGGTAGCTCCGATATTGGGCTTGACGGAGTTGGACGGGCTTACCCTGACATCGCACAGGGTAACAGGGGTATTCTCGCCAATCCACTCACCGTCGGCAAGGTGGCTGGTATTGGCTCCACAGATTACCTTAAGCCCCTTGCTATCGGCAGCCTGCGACCCGCTAGCACTGCCGTTGGGGACAACCTTTATAATGTTGCTACCCCCAAGAGCTTTGAGGTATCCGAGTAAGCCTTTGCGCCCCAGAGTGACATCGTTCAATATCACTCTATCGGCTATCGCCCTTGATAGAGCGCTTACCAGCGTAGCCTTATGCGCAATAAAGCCCTCACCTGAACGCTTGCCCACGATATTCAATTGTTCTATGGTATTCACCCCCTTGAGCTTGCTCGGCAGTGGGCAAAGCTGCCGAGTGCTCCCGTAGTAAGCTGCCGACTACCCGCAACCCGCTGGCATAATCGGCGCTTCCACTACTATATACTGTAAATTGAGGGTGAAATCTTAGGACGCTATCAGCCTTTTTTGCTCTTTTTGACGGTAATACCATAGATACTGGTGCTCTCGGTTAGTCAACGGCTTGCCGTCCAGCCTCTTTTGAGCTATGTTTACCAGCCTGACAGGACAACCGAGCAGCCACGTCCGAGCGTCCAGCCAAGCGCTTACGTCTATCGCCCTGTCATCGGCAACCGTATTGATTAGCTCGGTGGAATTGCCGTCGCCGTCCTGTATATCGGTATTGAGGCTCAGCATACTGGGCTTGCGCCTTTCCTGTCTCCAGTAGAGCGCCACCACAAGGCTGGCTATCCTGTAAGCCCGTAGTTGCGGTATGGGCTTGCCGTCCCTTGCTCTGGCTTTTGCCAGCTCCAGTATGATATTATGCCTTATGTCCCCTCTATCCTGTGCGGGCACTTTGTGCTCAAAGCGGTGAGCGGCCTCATACCACTGCCGCCACTCACCGTCCAGCCTGTCATAGGATAGGGGGTTGTTATCTTCTGGACACGGTGAAGCTGTTACCATCGCTTACCCCCCTTTCCACGTGGGCAAGCGCTCAGGTCAGAGCTTTTGCCATATTCGGTTTTTAAGGTGCTTTTTTAACTTTCAGCTTCATTATTGAACAAAAGAAACTTTAGTTATATTTGAGGAAGCAATTGCATCCTTTGGTCTCCTCCTAAGGCCAAAGTCTTTCTTTTCAAAAACAAGTCATGCGACGAAGGGGAGTCCTTTGCATTCGAAAACCCCAACCACTGTTGCCTTTTACACACCTAGTGACTTGTGTAACTCCACTATCTGACTACTGGAAAAATATGAGCTATGCTATACTAGGTTTGTAGAATCATGGCTGGAAAAGAGAAAACATCTATCAAGGCTAGCGGTAGCGAACATCAATCAATGTCCGGAGAGCGGCCGAGGAATTCACAGTACCTGTTTAAATCGGTTTTCGAAAACGCCAATGACGCTATCTTCCTCATGCATGAGGACACCTTTGTAGATTGCAATCCCAAGACGGAGGAAATGTTCGGGTGTGGGCGTGAGGATATTCTGCAGCGAAAACCCTATGAATTCTCGCCACCGCAGCAACCTGACGGCAGAGATTCCAAAGAGAAGGCGCAGGGATACATCCGCGCCGCTTTAGCCGGTGCCCCCCAGTTCTTCGAATGGAAACACAGGAAGCTGGACGGGTCTCTCTTTGACGCCGAGGTAAGCCTTAATCGTGTTGATATTGACGGTAAACCGGTAATCCAGGCAATAGTACGAGATGTCACACGGCGGAAAAAGGCTGAGGCGGAACTCAAAAAAGCTTACGGCGAGCTGGAAAAGAGAGTAGAAGAGCGCACGTCCGAATTGACGGAGGCGAACCAGCTCCTTGAGCAGGAAATCGCCCAGCGCAGGCAGGCCGAGGAAGCTCTGCTCAAGAGTGAGGCCAAATATCGTGAGTTGGTGGAAAGCGCCAATAGCATGGTGCTAGAAATGGACAGCGGCGGTAACGTGACCTTTATGAACAAGTTCGCCCGGGAGTTCTTTGGCTACAGCGAGTCCGAAATACTAGGCAGGAATGTGGTGGGCACGATAGTACCGGAAAGAGACTCGTCTGGTAATGACCTTCGCCCCTTTATCCAGGATGTTCTGGTCAACCCTCATAAGTATAGCAACAGTGAAAACGAAAACATGCGTAAAAACGGGGAGAGGGTCTGGGTAGCCTGGACGAACAAGGCGATATATGACGCGGAAAGGGGGCAGTCGGAGATACTTTGCACCGGTATTGACCGAACGGAACAAAAGTGGGCACAGGAACGCCTTGCTGAGGAGACCAAGCAGAGAGTTGCCGCAAGCGAGCGTAACCGCCTGGCGAGAGACCTGCATGATGCCGTGAGCCAGACGCTTTTCTCAGCAAGCCTCATCGCCGAGGTGCTACCCCGGCTGTGGGAACGCAACCAGAACGAAGGAAGAAGGCGGCTCGAAGAAGTCCGCCAGTTGTCGCGGGGCGCCCTGGCCGAGATGCGCACCCTCCTTTTCGAGCTGCGGCCGACGGCCCTGGCCGAGGCAGAGATGAGTGACCTGCTACGACAGCTTGCTGATACGATAACCGGGCGCGGGCGGCTGCCGGTGACGGTTAAGATATCGGGGAAGGCTGTATTGCCACCTGAGGTGAAAGTAGCCTTCTACCGGATTGTCCAGGAGGCGCTGAACAATGTTGCCAAGCACTCCGGGGCAACGGAAGCGAAGGTAAACCTGGACTGCCAGCGGGACAGAGCAATCCTGACCGTGAGTGACAATGGCAGAGGGTTTGACAAAGCTGCCTTGCCTCCGGACAGCCTGGGGATAGGTATCATGAGAGAGCGTGCCGAAGCTGTAGGTGCTGGACTGGAAATAGAGAGCAAAGCAGGACATGGCACCATAGTGAAGGTTACCTGGATGACGAAATCTGAGGAGAAAGTATAATGGCATCTCCCGAAACCATTCGCGTGCTGGTAGTAGACGACCACGCTGTGGTGCGTAGTGGTCTGGGGGCCGTGTTGCTGGCTTTTGATGACCTTGAAATGGTTGGGGAGGCTGGCAGTGGGGAGGAGGCGCTACGTGTGTGCGAACAGCTTCAGCCTGACGTGGTGCTGATGGACCTGGTTATGCCCGGTATGGACGGAACTGCTGCCACACGGGCTATCCTTGAGCGATGGCCGCAGATTCGCATCCTTGCTCTAACCAGTTTCAAGGAAAGGGAGCTGGTGGAAGGAGCTCTGAAGGCTGGCGCCACGGGCTACCTGCTGAAGAACGTCTCGGCTGAAGAACTCAGTGCCGCAATCAGGAAAGCTGTAGCCGGGCACTCCAGTCTGTCGCCAGAGGCGGCGGAGGTTCTGATTGAGGGAGTGAGACAGCCAGCTGTACAGGCTTACGACCTTACCGACCGCGAGCGTGAAATATTGGCCCTTATGGTTCAGGGTCTGCCTAACACCGAGATTGCGAAACGGAAGTTTGTCAGCCGCTCCACGATAAAGTTCCACGTCAGCAACATCCTCTCCAAGCTGGGAGTCACCAGCCGGACCGAAGCAGTTGCCCTGGCTATTAAAAACCACCTGGTCAGCTGACCAGTAGTAACTCTGGTCAGGTATACAGCATAGAATCCCCCGGGATGATGGGCGTATCCCGGGGGATTTTCTTTTATACTTATAGTGTTGGCGATAAATAAACCATTTGGGACGGGAATGAATGAGGATTTTACTAGCTGATGACCAGTCAAACATTCGCTCGGCGCTTCGGCTGTTATTGGAGCAAGAAGATAATCTGACCGTTGCCGATGAGGTGAGCAATTCAAAAGAACTAATTGCGACGGTGGCAAGACGTTGCCCCGACCTGATATTACTGGACTGGGAACTACCTGGCAGCAAAAGCGAAGAATTGGTACCAGCGCTAAGAGAAAAATGCCCGGAACTTGTCATTGTGGCACTTAGTAGTCGACCGGAGGCCAGGCGTGAAGCCCTTGATTCAGGCGCTGATGGGTTTGTCAGCAAGGGGAGCCCGCCGCAACAGGTAATTGATGTCGTCACGAAATTTAAGCATGGCAGGGAAGGAGAACCACGATGAAAAACAAAAGCCTGTCGGTGACAATGATAATGGAAGAGGATATAAGGGAGCTGATTGAAGAATGGAAAAAGATACCTCAGTGGTTAAAAACACATTTGGCAACCAAGTTTCCGGCGCACCGGTACGAGGGTGAACTCACCTTTGCTGATGATTGCCTCATTTTCCGTGGCTACGATATCAAGGAACGGAGAGACTGCCGCCTGGAAATCCCTTTTGATTCTATCGAGGATATCTACCTTGGATTCAGTGACAGTTTAACTTCGGGTGTGGACTTGGCCTTCGGAATGGGAGGTCCTACACCAGTTGTGATTCGTTTCCGTTTTGAAGACCACCCTATCGCAGCCTTCATCAATTTTGGATCTGACCGCTATATCCCTCATATTTCGGTGAATAATCGATTAATGTACGAGAAACTAGACTGCATGGTCAACAAGCGAAAAGGAATCTCCAAAAGAAATACCCGCCAACCAGTTGCAGTTTAACGTCTTGAGTCAACAAAAGGAGTGGCAAATGAAAGAATCTATTAAGGCTGTAATTAGGCAAATATTCACGTTTCGGTGGAAGCCCTCGTTGGATATTGTAGCCGTCTTCGTGTCTTACATCCTGGTAGTAGGAACACTATATATCGCGACGGTTGTTGTAACCCCAGAGGTTGGGGGAGGCATTCCCTATTTTCTTTTATATGCCGTCCTTATGGCTGCCCTATTTGGTATCGGAGTACCGGTCTTCTGGATGGTTGTGGTCCGGCGCCGGCCAATATCGGACTTGGGCCTGACTACTCGTCGGTGGCGCATCAGCATTGTTATTCAGGTTGTTTTATCGGTAATCCTGTTTATCACGGGGCCGGAATTTGACTTGCCGCCATTAGCTAATCTAGTGCCTCTTCTCTCGCTGGTTCTGGCTATAGGATTCTTCGAAGCAGTTTTCTGGCGCGGATGGGTACTCAACCGCCTTGAAGAATCATTTGGGCTCCTTCCGGGAATACTGCTCGCTTCGGTGTTGTATGCTGCCTATCACATCGGTTATGCGATGACGGTTGATGAGATGGTCTTTCTCTTCTTCATCGGTATAATGTTCGCCGTCGTGTTCAGATTGACCGGAAGTATTCTGATACTCTGGCCAGTATTTCAACCAATGGGCCAGTTAATAACGTTGAGTGGCGAAGGACTTTCTCTTCCCCTGATATCTTCGCTTGGTTTCATAGATGCAATCGTTGTCATGTTCGTTATTATCTGGCTCGCAAAGCGGTTTTATCGGAAACATATGGAGAAATCAACTATCAATGTGGGGGCCGAAGCTTAACAAGGCTGGTTATACACTTGCGGAGGATTTAAAAATGTCTGAAATTAAGTTGAGAGAAGCAGATCGGGTTGAAATCAAAGTGCTGATGGACAACTACACCGACTGGCTCATGATCGAGAGCTCCGATACAGTCAAGCGGGCAGTGGTACCTCCTGGCCAGACTCTCCTGGCAGAGCACGGACTTTCACTGCTGATCAAGGTTTATACCGACGGAGAACAGCACACCATGGTAATGGATGCGGCTGTATCTGCGGAGGCTCTCATGCATAACGTCAAAGCCCTAAACGTGGACCTGGATGAAGTTGAGGCAGTTGTACTCAGTCACGGCCACGTCGATCATTTCGGAGGTCTGCTATCGCTTTTCCAGAATCTGCCGAAAGAGAGTTCTCTATTCCTGCACCCCGACGCTTTTCTAAAGAGGCGAATGAATATCAAGCCGATGGGGATATGTGCCGATTTGCCACAACTTGACGAAAGAGAACTTGAGGATGTCGGAGCGAATGTCAGCTTAATCAAAGGTGCGTCCACATGTTGTTCTGACTTGATAGCTTCGCTGGGTGAAATAGAGCGCATGACCGATTTTGAGAAAGGGTTCCCCTGGGCTGAAGCAAATATAAACGGTGAATGGATTGTCGATCCTTTTCACGATGACCAGGGCATCAATATAAATGTGAGAGATAAAGGGCTTATTGTCATTGGAGGCTGCTCCCACGCAGGTATCATAAACACCATAGAACACGCTCGGAAAATCTCGGGGATTAATAGGGTTCACGCGATATTGGGAGGATTCCACCTTACCGGGGCACTCTTTGAACCTATCATCGGAGCAACAGTTGGTGAGGTGAAGAAAACAGAGCCAGACTTCGTGATTCCTATGCATTGTACTGGCTGGAAAGCTATTGCCGAGTTCCAGAAAGCCATGCCGGAGCAGTTCTTGCTTAACACCGTAGGCACTACCTACGTGTTTGGTAAGTAGTGAAAGATGAAAGGAGAAAGCTAATGAAACTTAATAGTGTGAAAAGGAATTTGATTGCTGCAATGAAGATTCCCGTAATCGGTTTAGTAATGTCCCTGGTTGCAGCTTTGGTAATAGCGGCCGGAGGTTGCACCGCAGAACCGGCACCTCAGCAAGATACACCCCATAACCCCTTTACTGTGGTATGGGGACCGGCAAAAGAACATGTAGTTACATTCAGTGGAAACAGTACGGGCTACGAAGCAGGGGAAACGTCCGAATTCAAGTTAAACCTTGATAATAACTCTTCTGAGCCGTGGAATGGCAGATACATTGTCCAGCTGCTCGATACTGACAAAATAGTGATGGACATAGCCAATGAGACGTTTTCCGTACCTGCTGGCCTAGAATCAGATATAGTCATTAATGCTGAATTCACTGGCGAACTCGACGGTCCCTACGGATTGTCGTTATACATCCCGGAACGTGAAGCCCAAAGTATACAGACTATTTGGATTGGCGAAAAAACCGGAGTTACTACCGAGGATTGGCCTTCCAGAGCTACCCATCCTTGGCTATGGCCGGAAATATCAGGATATACCGAGGAAGAGGCTCAGCAATTGGCCGAGGAATTCGTGAGGAATAGCTCTACCTTCACCTTTGATGGAATAGAAGACACCCTGCAACTGGTGGAAACACTTTATCCAGATACCGAAAATAGCTGGCAGTTTATCTTCCATTTCGAAAGCAGGCATGCCGGCTACGGGGATCGAACCGGACAGATGCTTGCTCAGGTGATAACGCCTCATGAGGCTGTGATCACTGTCGAGCAAGGTACAGTAAAATCGGCCATCCTGGACGGCGAGTGGGACATGAAGAATCAGAAGCTCATTCACAGCAATAATAACCAGTAGAGAGTGTAGCTAGGAAACGAAATCATGAATGTAATAGAAGCCGTATTAAGCTCACCATTGACAAATGGGGTGCACCTTGCATTACAATTTCATACAAGACATGATCAGGTGGCATTTATGTGGACTGACTGTCCTCGCGGCAGCCTTTATCTTGTCGGGATGTGTTGGAACTGACGAGTCCAGCACTCAGAGTCCCGCACCAACACCGACCCCATCACCTACAGAATCTGACACTCCAGCCGATACAGAGCTATCTCCTACGCCAACAGCACTGAGCATCCCACAGGATATTTCAGCCTCCCACTTCGGCATGGTTGATGCCGCCAGACAGGGTATAGAAGAAATCCGCGCCCTGGGCATAGCCTGGGACAGACCTCATCCCGGCCCATTTGTCTGGGGGCATATCGAGCCGCAGCAGGGGCAATACCGCTGGCACGAAGCGGATGGATACGTGCAAACCGTCCAGAGCCAGGATATGGCTACCCTGGCCACCATCTGGCCATTTGCCCCATGGGACCAGGCTAACTGGGGGACGAGCGACCCCGGAGGGCTGATATTTGAGCGCGAGCTTGGCAGAAGCCGGCGCAAGCCCAATGACATGGATGCCTATAAAGCGTTCGTCTCCGCCCTGGTGGAGAGATATGACGGCGACGGCAGGGACGATATGCCGGGCCTGAAGTTCCCCATCAAGCACTGGGAGGCCAGCAACGAGCCGAGCAATCAGGGTGAATTTCACACCTTTTTCGATGGCTCTCCGGAGGACTACCTTGAAGTCCTGAGCGCCACCTACCAGGCGGTGAAAGAGGCCGACCCGGAGGCAAAGGTGCTGCACGCGGGGATGGCGGGGGTAACGACCTCCGAGGTATCTTTCTGGGAGCCGGTCTTTGCAAAAGGTAACGAATACTTCGACATCGCCAATATCCATTCCATAGAGGCCAGCGACAAGCTATATGTGCCCGAGTTCAAGGAGTTGCTGGCGAAACACGGCATCGATAAACCCATCTGGGTTACGGAGGTGCAGCACAACTCGGACATTGGCCTTGAGGAGCACGCGCAGCTCTTCGCCAGGAGCTACCTGATCGCTTTCGGCAACGGCGCTGAGAAAATCTTCTACACCATGTTCAGGGTGCCTCCCTTCGCTCCGGCACAGCACCGGCAGGCGGCCCTCATCGGCGACAACGGCGAGAAAAGGCCGGCCTATCATGCACTGAAGACGCTGGTGACCAAACTGGACGGCTTCACTTCTGTGGAGAAACTCTCCGGGGAACATTATGTATTCACCGTGGACGGAGAAGAAGTCCATGTTTTATGGGGCACCGGCACCGTTTCCACTGAAGCGGGTCAAATCGTTATAACCGATATCTTCGGACAAAAAATAGATACACCTACAATCGAGCTTAGCCGGAGCCCCGTCTTCATAGAGGGTGAATTCTCTATCCAGGCTGGGTCGGGACAACCGGAGCCACCAGAACCAGAGGGAGAGAACGGGGAGCAATGGCAGGAGGAGAAGCTGGTCATCCCGGGTACCTACTGCGATGCCGATGTGGTAAGGCTGGATAACGGAAGGCTGCGGATGTACTATTCCCTGGAGCCGGAGGCGCCTGACTTCGAAGGGCAGGTCTATTCCGCCATATCGGAGGACGGGATAAACTGGGTTGAGGAAGAGGGCGCGCGGCTGAAGTGGGCCACCTTCCCCTCCGTGATAAGGCTCCCCGAGGCGCAGGCCCCCGAAATGCCGTCGGGGGAGACAGCCCGGTGGCGCATGTACTTTCAGGGCTCGCCGGCTGACGCCGGGCCAGAACCGGAAAACGGCATCGTCAGCGCCCTATCCGCTGATGGTTTGGACTGGGCGCTGGAAGACGGCTTCAGGATAGAGACTGGCCAGCAGGGGGAGTACGATACTAAAAACGTGGCCGCTCCCACGGTAGTTCAGCTTGCCGACGGTACCTACCTTATGGTGTACCGCGGCTCGGCGGGCGAGAACCGGTTCGGCAAGACCGACCCTGTCAGCGGCCAGCCGGCGCCCATCGACTACCTGATAAGCGCCCCCTCTCCGGACGGGTTAAACTGGACTCCTCGATGGGTGGTGATAGACAGCCGGAACGAAGAGATGCGCGACCAGATAGACGGCCCGGAGGTGGTTATCAGTAACGGAACTATAAAGCTATACTGCAACTCGTACGAGGGCGTATACGCTTTGGAAGTTGACCAAAACGGCGAGGCTATAAGTCCCCTGCAAATAGCCCTGCCTGCCGAGGGGTACCACGCACCCAGCGATGTTTCTCTCATCCAGATTAACGGCACCTGGAGGATGTATTACGGCATTCACACCGAGGGTATCTACACGGCCCGAACGACCGAGTAAGGATACCGCAAACAGGCCTGTGCTGCTTTTTCCACTAGATAGACAATCTCCACACACCCACTAGAATCCGATTGAACGAAATTACAGAAACGACATCCCCCGCTGTGCTAAAAACTGCTGCCGTTTGCTTATTGATCGCTGGCCTTGACCAATTCAGGCCTACATTTGCGGTTGACTTTATGATATTATTAGAGGGAATGGTGTCGGGGTACAAATTTCGCGAGAGCAAGTTAAAACTACTGTTTGGAGTCGTAATTATTATCCTTATAGTAATGACGGTCGGGGCGTGTACAGGGCCAGACCAGACTCCGGTACCCGAATCACCTCAGATGACAGAACCTGCTGAAATACCTTCCTCGACCCAAACAACCGAGCCCAAGCCTGATACTTCTGTCCCCTCACCATCAACAACACCAGAGCAAGTTCACTCTCCTACCCCTACCAAACCTGCTTCACCTGAAACTCTCGAGCCACCACCACCCGTCAACGTTGAAATATCCAGCAGCCAGTGGCAACAGACCTCGGGGCCTCAGGGAGCCAGCGTTCTCCAAATAGCCGTCGACCCAGAAATGCCTGACATTGTCTATGCCGGACTCACCGAAGGGGGAATTTACCGCAGCGACGACGGCGGTGAAACGTGGACACCGGTGCTGGTCAAGTATGATTCATACATTCGCTCCATTGTAGCTACTCCGGAGGCGGTTTTCGCCGCTTCCCATAGTATAGGGCTGCAGCGTTCAGACGACCATGGCCTTACCTGGCAGGAGGTCGTAATTGATCCCGAGGACCGGGCCGTAACGGTTTCTCACTCCCCGCATGCTGACTTGCTGCTTGCTAGCACACATCATAGACAGGTCTTCGCCAGCCATGATAACGGTCAAACCTGGCGGAATGTTACTGGGGACATTACAGAGGACGAAATTTCTAGCGTTGTCGCTGCTGGTCCTCAGGAATATTGGCTAGGCCATAGCAACAGGCTTAACGGAGGGCTTTACCACACAACTGATGGGGGGCAGCACTGGGAAAAGGCAACGCTACCCCAGCCCCCGGATACGGATGTCTTCAGTGTCATGGTGGCCAATGATGACCCGCAAACGTTATATGTCTCGCTGGGTAACGTTCACAATGAGCCGCGTCCGCCTGAACACGATTACCTGTGGAAAACCCACGACGGTGGAAATACCTGGCAGCCCATCCGTTATCCCTTTGACCCGGACTCGGGATGGTGGTGGTTCATAGAGCAAAGTCCTGACAGTGCCATCTATCTGAGTTCTGCGCAACAGATCTGGCGCTCTACTGACCAGGGGGTAACCTGGCAGAAAGTAGATTTTGATGAATTGCGTGCCGGAGTAGGCACTGGCGATATTAAGGACATGGCTGTTCACCCTGCTGACCCCGATATCCTCTATATACCTTTGTTGAACGGAGTTGCTAGGAGCACCGATAGAGGCAAGACCTGGTCACTCCACAACGAAGGAATGATTCTGACCAGAATCAGCCTGCTGACAACGCACCCTGCCTACCCCAGCGTGGTCTACGCTGCGTCCGCTGGTGGTGAAGGCACGTTCCGCAGCGATGACTACGGCGAAAACTGGCTCTGGCTTAACAAGGGTGGTTTGCCCCACCCCTGGGCAGATGAACTCGTAACCGACCAGGCAGACGTTGATGCCATATATGAGATAGTCGATGTTTCAGATGCCTACCGCTCCACCGACCGGGGCAAAACCTGGAGCAGAGTCTGGCCTGATTTTCGCTACAGTTCGATATACGCCATGGCTATTGCTCCATCGAACCCTGATGTTGTCTATGCCCTGAAGAATGGTTTCGGCATCTTCAAGAGTGAGAATGGCGGCCATGATTGGCGTTTCCTGCACCAGTCCGGCGTTGACTACACCTATTCCATTGCTGTTCACCCGCAAAACCCGGATATAGTGTTCAGCGGCTATAGCCCCAAGCCTTTCCAGGATTGGGCTATGGTGCGGCGTACCCTTGACGGTGGCTATAGCTGGGAAACAGTACTGGAGGTACCACAGTCAAAAGGCATAGTCTCGATTGCTATTGACCCCAACAACCCGGAGATAGTCTATGCCGGAAGTATCGGGAATGAGGGGAAAGTATTTGTAAGTAATGATGGCGGTGACAGATGGAGAGAGCTCAACGAGCACTTTAATATGTGTACTGTCTGGGGGCAGCCCCAGTTGATTGCTGATCCAAATGATTCCGACATTGCATATATTGGCACCTGGCTTGGTGGCACCTGGAAGACAATGGATGCCGGGGCAAGTTGGAAATTGCTGGAAGATGCTCCTGTCTCAGCGACGGCACTTAGCTTGAATATCCAGGATACGGATGTCATCTACCTCGCCGACCGCAGCACGCCGACAGTCTGGAAGAGCGGTGACGCCGGAGAAACATGGACAAAGGTGGCTGATTTCAGCGGCGATGGAGCCCTGCTGGTAATGAGGGTGCTGGCTGAAGGTGATACGGTTTATGCGGCTACCTTCCATCCATCACTGAGAGGGGGGAAACTATACAAATCAGAAAACGCCGGTGCCGACTGGCAGGATATCACCAACGGCCTGCCTAAGGGAATACTTGACATTGCTGTTGACCAAGAAAATCCGGATATTATCTATGTGACCACCAACATAAACGGTGCCCACAAGTCCTTTGATGGAGGGCAGACGTGGGAAAGGATTCACAACTTCCCCGATGTGGGTGCCTATGACATTGAAGTAGATCCTGCAGACCACACTGTTCTATATGCTTCAGCCAGGGGCGGCTCTCTACCGGCATGGTTTACCCGAATGGCGGGTGATAGACCGGATGGCATCGTCTTCAGCGGCAGCGCCGGTGTGTACAGGTCGACTGATTCAGGTGCCACCTGGACTCAGATACTGGCCACCAGTGCCAGCTGCCGCACGATACGAATACATCCTGATAATCCGGAACTGCTCTTCGCTGTTGATTTGCTTGATGGACTGTTCGTCAGTACCGATGGCGGCAATAGCTGGCGTAAGGGAAATACTGATTTGGGATCAGTTGTTTTAACCTCCTGCTCGGTGGGTGATGATAAACTATACGTTGGCACTCAGGGTTGCGGAGTGTACTCGGGCGACCTAAGTACCAGAGATGGTTCAATAGCATGGCAGGCAGAGCGGAGCAACAAGCCGAAGCCGGCAGTTTACAGCCTGCAAATTGAGGTTGACCCAACCAACTCGGAACACATCTATGTGGGCTCCAATCCCGGTGGTCTGTATTATTCGGCTGACGGGGGAGCTACCTTTCGCGACCGGAACGGTATCACTCCAAGCGTTATTCCCGATGACCCATACCGGCAGGGCTACTATACATTCGCCTTCAACCCGAACGATACTAGCGAGATGTGGCTGGGCACCTGGGGCAAGGTGATATTCAAGTCCTATAATGGGATGCTGCTTGACATACCGGCAAACGGGGAAGACTGGAAGATGATGGGCAAACACGTCTACCAGATAGTCGTTGACCCCGATTCTCCAGAGACAGTGTATGCAGCCACTGAGGAGGGGGTCTACTGCACAACTGATGGTGGTATCACCTGGAGTGACTTCAGTGAAGGTTTGCATACCCCACAAATCCGTACTCTGACTATCTCCAGAGAGGGGGTTCTCTACGCTGGAAGCATGGGCTATGGGTTTTACCGATGCAATCCAGCACGAGACTCTGCCTGGCAGCAGTTGCCGGCTCTGGCCAACTTCGGCACCTTCTGGCCTATCTGGGACGACCGTCCGCTGTATCAGTATACATCGCTATCGATACATCCCACTGATAACCGGATAATGTATCTTGGAACGTTTCCTGCCGGGATATACAAGAGCACAGATGGCGGGGTAGGTTGGCGAGAATCTAATGTTGGCTGGACCAACGACGGCGTGTTTTGTCTTGTGTTTCATCCTGATAATACGGATGTTATTTACGCTGGCACGTACAACGGTCTGAATCGTTCCCTTGACGGAGGGGAGCACTGGGAGATGTGGGATAACGGATGGCCGGTGGAACAGTGGGTCTTTGACATCGAGTTTGACCCGCGTAATCCGGATATCATGTACGCCTGCTCCAAGAATGGCGAGGACATGGGCAGAGGACGAGAAGGTTTCCATGGCACGGTAATGAAGAGTACCGATGGCGGAGCCAGTTGGTTACAAATTGCCAATGGTCTAAACGTAAACAACGAGTTCTACAACATCGTGATAGATCCAGTTTCACCCGACATACTCTATCTGGCCACTCAGGGTGAAGGTATTTTTATCAGCCACGATAGCGGCAATAGCTGGAATCCCTGGAACGAAGGACTTAGCAATCTCCAATCCGGCACAAATGGCAACAATGTTGCCAGTGTTCTTGCTCTCTCTGCAGATGGCAAGGTTCTCTACTTCGGCACAAACGGTTCTGGTGTCTGGAGGCGTGGACTGGAGCATTAAACTGTCTTGCTGGAGTTTTATCCGCCCAAGTCTATTCTGGTGATTATTACTGTTCGAATACCAAAGCCGGAATACAACAGTGCGAACCCGTTTCTGAAGCTGACCAATATACTATCTTCTTTAATCAGTGACTAGATGCAGGATTGTTCAATTGGGTAACTTTTACTTTTTGTTACCTCAATATGAATATCAGAGTGTTTCCATTCGGTACGTAGTTTGTGAGAAAATAAAAAGTCCTATCACTAACCTAAAAATCAGATTTATTGATATGCTACACTAGTGAGAGGTGATTATGGATAAACGGCGAAGCATAGGACTAGGCTTGGCAGGTGTCGGAGGTATCCTGTCAATTGTTTCAATATATATTGACAATTCTTACTGGTTACTAATAATTGGAGCTGTGTTAGTTGTGACTGGTATCATCATGTTTATTATTGGACGACAAGCCAAATGATTGGAGAGTCAGGGAACTATACAAAAAGACACAATATACGGGTGAATGTGACACAATGCAATTCTGTAATTTTGCGGCTTGTGCCCGGACATGCAACAGAACTGTAGATTGTTCACCCGTTACAGAATGTAGCGAAAAGTTATGTTCGATTTATTTCCCAAGGCACATATCGCATATCCTAAAAATGGTTTATAATTACAGTCTAACCATGGGGACTTGGGACAAAGCGATGACAATCCGCAAACTGGATAACAACAGTTATGGGAATAATAAGATGCACCGCCAAGCTATTAACCCAGCTTAAAACCAAACCAACGAACGGACCATCTCAGTCTTCCAATTGGTGCGATTGGCATGCCAACCTTTTGTGGGTAGATCGAAAAAAGTGCGTGCTGTTCACCAACAATCAGAGCCTGTATTCGTTCTTCCTGCCCTCGATAAAGAAATCAATATTGGAAAACTTTGAAGAGGTGTTCAGGTTAGGTTTGTTCAAGAGCCTGATGGCCGAGGGGTTCGCCGAGCCACAGGTCGAATATGTGTTGAGGCAACACCAGCACATTTTGATTGCAAAGACAAACAGCCGTAGCATTCTGGGGTCTATGAACGACCTGGCTTTCCAAATCAAATCCATGATATACGCGGCGGGCGGACTGGCTAATGCCGATTTGCCCGAAATCAATAGGCAGCTGAATCGCATTCCGATGAGTGCGATAAAGTACAAAGTCAGCATCGATGAACTGAAGCGACTACTGGCTGATGCGGGCAGGTAGCCCTCGTAGGGCGCGGTAGAAATTGGAACGAGACGCCAGGGCAAGCTATAGGCGATAATAATACCTTAGCAGCGTCACATTAACCGGCCGTTTAACCGGAGAAAGGGGATTGGGAATAGCAACCTAGAATCTAGCATAGCTGGCTCTCTTGGCGCTGCGCTGCTCCCTGGAATAGTTATAAAGAGTCATCAAGGGATCGGATATCTCTATCATGGAGGCCTTCCAGCCCGATTCCGTCAGCCGGTAGTAGACACGTGATGGAGCCGGTGGATAGTCATCCTGTATGGCTGAGGCTTCGGTGTACCCGGTCTCCTCGACCCACCCCAAGCGCTTTAGATGGCCGAAGTAGCGGGTAAAGCTGGAGTACCTCATCTTGAGCAGCTTATAGGGGATGCGGCTGAGGTAGTAATTAAGCCGCTCGTCGTACTCTTCCTCAGTAAACGCCGGCCTGCCCTTCTTTATCCGCCTCTCTTCCTCCCTCTCCACCGTATCCCTGGCATGGGCTCTATGCAGGGCGCTCTTGTACTCGTAGTGAATGTCAGTCATGGGAGCGCCGGTATCCAGGTCTATCCGCCTGGAGTCTTCGGGACCATTTCCCTTCAGGAACTCGATGATAAACCAGGCCGTCCCGAACGGCCGGAGGAAGCCCCCCTGTCCCGGTCTCAGCGGCAAAGCCATATCTATCTCGACCCTCTCCCTCTAGTACTTATCGGTGTAGAGCTCCCGCCAATCTCGTACTTCTCCAGAAACTTCCTGTACTTTGGCTTCTGGCTGGTGAATGGCTCGGTCTGCATTATTCTTTGATACTGCTCCTCGGTCATATGGGGCGGACAGTATTCCCCGGCATGAAAGGCGACAAAGGAGCGCATGTGCTTTGCCAGGGAGGGATACTCCTCACTCCAGTGCCGGAGGTCATATCTCCCGGAATAGGTCTCGCCGTCTTCATAGGTCACGGTGAAGTCCACCTTGTGGTAGCCGCCGCCTTTCGGCGCCGTCTGCGACCACTCTAACAGCAAGCTGTCCGCCTGCTGCCAGACGCTTCTTTCCTTTGTCGCGGTCAATGTCCTGCGGCTAAAATGGTCCCTGCCTGTGGCTCCCTCTGCCCTCTGCAGGGTGATGGACCTGGCCTTTATCTTACCGCTTTCATGCTGAGGACTGGACGAGTGTCGCGGGTTCTCCTTTGCCAGCAAGTCCACATCCTCAGCGTAGTCCAGCACGCTGTCTATGAAAGCGGCCCCTCCGAGGTTCCCGGCGCGGGTGAAGGTGGCCGGCTTGAAGAAGCCGTCCTCGAACATCTGCCGTGCCTCATCGTCCCACCACTCCACAATCGTCTCATCAGTGCGGTTGTCCACAATCCAGATACCCAGTCTGTCCCGCTCGACGAAGCTGCTTACCGAGACGTCGTACCGGGTGGGCTTTTTGCCCACGGGCTTGAAACCCAACTCATCTTCGACGCCCCGCTCAAACTCTCTCCTGTCCTGGATGGACAGATCGGCCACCCACTGTGCGTCCTTATCTCCCCAGAACAGGGATATGTAGTTGCGGTCGGTGTAGTACGGCGCAATCTCCACACCGGACGCCCGATACCGGCAGGACAGGACTTGATGTTCCTGCGGACGTAGCGCCAGCCTCTCGCCCACAGCCCGGCCGGCCTCGTAAGGGCTGTCGAAATGCTCGTACTCGGCAGCATCTCCCATTCTTATCCAGACGTATTCAGCACGTGGGAGCTTTCTATTGTCCGGCACGTGCTCTCTGGCCCTGGACAGGGCGCTCTTTGCCTCGGCGACGCTTATCTTTTGTCCCCAGCCTTTGTAGCCGACCTCCTCCCAGAAGCCGCCGGCCAGGGATATATGAGGCAGGCCTTCCTTCTCGGCGATGGCGATTACCTTATCGGGACTAACGTAGTCCGCCATGCCGCGTACCCACAGCCGTTCCGGCTTCCCGGGATCCTCCTCGACATAGCTGTAGCCCCCGTACTGCCAGTTATGCAGGTAGGCGCCGTGGTAGCGCTGGGATGGGGACTGAGCCGGAAATGGAGGTTCCTGCGGGTCGCCAAGGGCTGCTTTGATAAAACGTCTGGATACGGTTACTACAAAACCGCCCACGATAATCAGGCCCAGGAACGAAAACAGCGCCTGCGCCCAGGAAGGCATCTGCATGGGCGCGGCGGCGACCTGCAGCATCTCCACCGATGCTCTTTCTCCAGCTATAACCCCTCCAAGCTCCCCGGCGTTCACCTCCAGGAAGTACCTGGCGGGCGTCTCCGAGGTTATCGTCTGCCCTGGCGGGACATTCTTATGGGTTTCGGTAATCACCAGAGACCCGTCCATAAAGACTATATCTAGCGGGAACAGCATGGGCCCGGTGGTGACGGTGATATGTTGCGGCATCCCCGTATCGAACAGCATACCGGTGCCCGGCGGTATTTGTGTGATGTTTCCCAGACCCTGCACCAGCTCCCACGGCGCACTGGCTATGCCAACGCTCCACTGCTTGTCCTCTATGGTTACTATCGCTTCTCCCGGCATTTCTCTATCCTCCTGTTCTACTGATTCCACAGCCTGCTGTACCAGTCCCGGTGCTCCTCACCGGATATCTTCCGGTACCTCATGGTGGTGGTGATGCTCTGGTGCCCCAGGTGCTCCTGCAGCATTCTCAGGCCGTCCCCCGAGTCATCGAGCTTCACCGCATGGATGGCGAAGGCGTCGCGCAGCCGGTGGGGGCTGACCCCTCGAGTATCCCCGGTCTCGGGGTTGACCAGTCGGCCCAGCCCGGCTCTGACGGCGCAGTCCCTGACTATTCCCCAGGCCCGGCCGCGGGTCAGTCCAAACAGAAGCTTCTTGTGACCTTTTCTTGCGGGACCGCCCCTGTCCACGTACTCCCTCAGCATTCCCAGAGTGTCTTCATCGACCGGCAGCGTCCGTCTCCGGCGGTGCTCCTTCTTTTCCGATACCGCCTTTTCCACCCATTCACCGCAGCCCGGGCAGTATCTGGCGGCCTTGCTCAACCTTGCGCCGCACTTGGGGCAGGAGAGATTGAGCCTGGTCTTCAGATGCTCGATGGTAACCGCGCCCTGGCCGAAGTCGATATCACCAACCGCTATTCCCAGTGCCTCGGAGATGCGGCAGCCGAGGTGAAACAGCAGCCGGACAAGCAGCCTATCCCTCAGATTGTCGGCTGCCTCTTCCAGCTTTTTTACCTCGTCGAACTCCAGGTAGGCCTTGCTCATTACTCCGCCGCTCCTTCGGTAACCATCGGCATCACCATGCCCAGCATCATGATGGGGAGCATCATCCCCAGCATGCCCGTCATATCGGGCATGGCCGCGCCGGCGATATCGATAACATCGTCTATCTCAGCTGTTACCTCGGGTTTCTCCTCTATCTTCACGTAGAGGTCGTAGTCATTGCCCGGCGATATCCCGCCGATGCCGGCCAGCCCGGCGCCAACTATCTCGATATCCACCTCCCCGGTCACCGTGGTGAATGTTTCTGGTGAGTCGGGGCAGGGCAGCGATGCCCTGGTGCTGAGTATCTCATCAAAGCCGAAAAAGCCCCTCTGACCGATGCTGCCATACAGGGTAAACTCGTGCTCCGGACCTCTGTAAGGCACGGCAACACTTACCCTCAGGACATCGCCGGCCGTTAAAACCACCTTGTCCTGGAGCGACACCAGCCAGCCTGTACCGGGCCTGAATACGTCCAAACCACTGATCATGCTCTTTTACACCTTCAGATAATCGGTAATGCTGATCTCTCCAAACTCGGACTCGGGGGTCTCGGCCAGTACCTCGACCACGTCGTGCAGGGTCGGCGAAATCACTCTGGGGATGACGCCGTTTATCTTGGCGTACAGGTCGTAGACGCCCGCCGAGATGGCCGTGGTGATGGCAATATCCACGTAGCCTTCGTGCCAGTTCCAGCTGGTATCCTCCGGCAAGCTGATCGTCCTGGAGCCGTGCAGCACCTCGTCGAAGCCGAAGGTCCCCGAGTTGCCGACGGCGGCGTAGAGAGAGACGTTTTCAGCCTTCCCGATATGAGAATACCGGCAGCTGACCCTCAGGGTATCACCGGGCTCCACCTGCACGGCTGCCAGCGGCAGGAACAGAATGCCGAACTGTGAGGGGACATATACTCCGCCCATAGTCTTTTACCTCCTTGCATAGCCTATTATTTCAATGCTGCCGAACTCCGAGTCGGGTACGGCAGCCAGGTCTATCACTTTCGTCATTTCATCATCGAAGTGCCAGCTTCCGTCGGCGCCGTAGTAGTAGCTGTAGGCATGGATGGTCACCTTTCTATCCGGCATGGTGAAGTAGCCGCTGAAAGAGTGTGTAACACCGGCGTCGACATTGGTGCTCGGATCGGGAAAGGCGATGCCCGGCCAGGGTGAGACGCCGTACTCGAGAGCACCGCCAACCATGATGCCGATAGGTGAGGAATACGTGTTTTTTATCCTCACGGTGATATCCATGCGGTCACCGGCCTGAGCCTGGTCAGGTGCTGCTATCTCAACAATGTCAGCGTACTGTGCCAATTCTTCACTCCCTTACCTCGGTATACTCATGCCGAACAATGATCCCAGCGGGATATAAACCAGCGCCCTGCCGGCCTCATCCAGCCCGGTCACATTGAGGCAGCTTCCCAGTACCCAGCAGGATATCCCCATAACGATTACCAGCACCGAGCCCCACCAGGGAATGGGCGACTCCTGCCTCATTTCGGGACTGTTTCCCGCCTTGTGCTGACACACCGGGCACTCTTTAGCGTCAGGTTTAAGGCGTACCTTGCACTCGGGGCAGTAAAGATAGGTAACGGGTTTGGTAGGATGCTTCACTGCCTGTGAAAGCGCATATACCAGGAATTTCGGCATCGGATTTAGCGTTTTCATCACACCATCCCTCCCGCCATATTGGCGATCATGCTCATCATCATTAGCATCGGGAAGGCCTGCATGGTCTCCTCGGCCGGCGTTACCGACGGAGTCATCTGCCCCAGCATCGTCCCCATGGCCGGCAGGCCGTAGCCGTAAGCGTTATCCTTCTTCACCGGTGCGTCCCCCGGTTTGGTGGAGATGTAGGGAGCAAACTCTCTCACCTCGACCCAGCGAAACGACCATCCCTCACCGTAAGCCCTGCGCCCGCTCTCCCATAGCAGACCGGTAAGTCCGGAGAGCAAAGGCGCGGCGAAGCTGGTGCCTGACTTGGTAACATACTCGTCATCCGCTTTGTGACTGGCCATCTCCAGGCCGGTGCCCCAGAGGACGAAGTCAGGCTTGGTAGCTCCCTGCACCGTCGGCCCTCTGGACGACTTCTCCCAGACAACCAGTGCCTCGGTGGTCTCCACGGCGCCTACCGCAATCACCTCCGGGTCGCAGGCGGGAAGAGTTACCGTGGTCATCTTGGGACCGAAGTTGCCCGCCGCAGCGATAACATCAAGCCCGTATTCCCGGCTCGCCTGCCGGCAGGCTACCCTCACCGGATTGTCTTCGTCGCCATCATCCTCAGCTCCAAGGCTGAGATTCAGCACATTGGGATACATGTCATCTGTAGGCCAGAGACCGCTCTCCCTGGCTGACTCGGCCAGGTCGCAGACCTCATCGATACCGAGGACGATATCCTCGTCGCTGCCAATTCCCTCATCGTTGATTACTTTTACATTAAAAATGGCCGCTCCGGGAGATACACCCGCCTTCTCGCCCGGCCCGTGCATGCCTCCGGTAGCGGCAAAGGCTACCTGCGTGCCGTGCCCGAAGATGTCGTCAGGCGACGGCGAGTCGGTAAAGTTGGCTTCATAGACTACCTTGCTTTTCAAAGACTGGTGAGTCTTCCTGACCCCGCTGTCCAGGATCGCCACAGTGAGCCCGGTACCGGTCAGCGGCGGGCTGAAGTAAGATCGGAGCAGAGAGAATACATCGGATACTGTCTCTACGGCCGGCGCCTCGGTCATCAACTGCTCGGCCCGGTATTCCTTCACCGGTTTCACGGCAAGACCGTTGGTCCCGGCCAGTCTCTCCGCTTGTTCCCGATCCAGCTCACAGAAAATCTGTCCCAGGAGTCTGGTCTCTTTAACATTGCTCGCTCCAGCCTTCTTCACTTCGGTTTGCAGGCGTTCCGGAGTCAGCCCTTTGGTAATAACGGCATATCTCATTTCTTCACCTCGCTCATCATATTGCCTTTGCTGCTGCCAGCCTGTTCGGTATATTGGCGCCCTTGATTTTTACTTTCGGCGGCGGCCCCGGTAGAGTGGTAAATGACTTATACGCAGCCGACCCGTGACCGTAATCAGTTCCCATAAAGTTGGCAGCGACCGCCCTGAAGTAATAAGTGGAGCCAGGGTCCAGACCGGCGACATCGGCCGTGAAATATCCCTGGTTTATCGACGGATTCTCCTCTGTCACCAGTTGCCAGTCAGTGATCTGACCGAACGAAAGCGTCTTACCGTATTCAAACCTGCCCTCGCATGCCAGCCCCCCGTCCAGCATGAGCCGGCCCCTCAAGCGGGCGGAATACTGAGCAATATTCTGGGCATCGTATGTGCCTATTAAAGGAGGCGACTCGTAATCTACCTCAAGTAAAGCCTTCCGGGCGGTATAGTGATGGCAGGAGAGCACCGGACCGCATCCCTGGTACAGTCCCCCATCGGGGTCCTCATGTTCGACGCCGGCCACATCGAAGTTGGCGTTTCGGATTCCCAGGCTGATAAGATTGCTGAAATCGAGGTAATTAAGGCCGTCATTATTGAGCTCGAAGTCATTCCGGTCGCCGACCACCAGGTCATCGTAGTGAACATCGACATTACAAAACGGAATGGAACCGAAGTTGATGTAATCGGCCGCAGAGATATCTCCAGGTGTACCTGGAGTGAAGGCATACACATTGAAAGTCGGCTTGGTGCCCCAGTAAGTCTTGGAATTAACCCAGACCTTAATCCTCCCAGCTATAGCAATAGCTCCCGGGGGTATCCCAGTCCAGTCACCAGTGTCATAGTCAGCCCTAGGATCCCAGATCATGCCGAATCTCCTGAGCCAGTCCCAGGGATTATTTGCTGGCAAATGAGATGCCGATCCGGCAAACTGGAGCCCGACATACTCAAGTGTCGGAAAACCCTCATAGTGAGTGCCAGCGCCGGTTACCAGGTCATCCCACGTCGCGTATGGGGCAGCAGTTACCCAGCGCCGGGGCATGCCGGCTTTAACGTATATACACCTGTCAATCCAGTTTTCCCTCGTTGTTCTGCTCATGTCTTTATCTCTACTCCGGTTTACGGTGGCAGATACCACACTCTAATCCCCATCTGGACATCGTAGAAGCTCATATAGTTCAGGAGTGGTCTGGCAAGCAGCCACTGGAACTCATACACGTCATTCCCTACCACGACGCCGGATATATCTATACTGCCGATACAGACATCTCCGCCCTCTCTCGTTTCTCCTTCAGTGCCGTACTGCCGATCAACGAAGTTAATAGCATCAGCCCAGGCACCGGGAGTATCATCACGAACCTGGATTACCTGACTGGTGCCCGGTACCGTCCCGCCATTCAGCCTGTTGTCGCCAGCGTTGGTATTTTCAATCATTCTGAACTTGAACATGGCGACTGCCCTCAGTATCGTAGCGCCGTCGGGTATGCCTTCCACTGTTACAGGCGGTAATTCCTTGGTCTCACCGGCAGCATCGATTTCAACCTCCGCCTCCTCAACCGTCTCGCTCCAGAAGTCCATGCCGGGTGTCTGCTTGCTGGTCGCCGTTACTATCGATGTGACATCACCTTGCACCTGGGTGATACTGTTCTGTATCTCCGAGATGATGTTCCTTATCTCGGTGAGATCGACCTTTTCCTGCTTGCCCTCTATGTAAAACTCACCAGGCATAATCAGTTACCCCCAGACGCTCCTCCATATAGTGATGCCGTCAAACCGGTAGTCCTTGCTCAGGGTAAAGTAGTAGTCGGCTGTGTCGATGACATACACCGTGTCCATTCCTTTCGATACGAATCTCAGCGCTCCGTTCGCCTCGACGTTGACCGGGACGCCGCTGGTCACATTGATGATCATGAGGTCGCCCTCATCGTAGTGCTGGGTGAGCAGCTCCCAGATACCGGTGCCGGTGTACTCGTGAATCGCGCCGCCGCCGACATTCTCGGAGTAACTACCCATACCGCCGCAGACTCCGTAGAGCGCAAAGAAGCCCTGTTTGCCTGCCGGCCTGATTATCCAGTCCCAGACCCCGCTATCCCTGGCCGCGGTGAACTGGTGGACCCAGCCGCCTGCGAGTGTGAACCGGTAAACAGCCGGAGGCCCGGGATAGGTGGCTCCCCAGATAGCATCCCGATCTTCGTTGTAGAAGCCGGGAGCGCCGAGAAAGGTCGGGCAGTTGTGTATCGTGTTGAGCCAGGAGTCGCTGGCCTTGTTGTAAGCCATAGTTCTACGGCTGCCGGTCCTCTCAACAATGAATATCTCATCGCCAATCAATCCTCCGGTATGGCAGGGATTAACCGGCGGCTTGGTGAGAGTGGTCCAGGCATGGGTGGCATAGTCCATCTTGACGAAGCTGCTGAAAGCCGGCTCGTTTCTATCTGTCCGGTATAGATAGAGAGCATCCGAGGCGGCATAAAGGACTGCTTCTTCGGCGGGACCGATTGAAGCGGGCGGTGTGCGTATCGCCCAGCTGTCACCGGCAATATCGTACTCCAAAACATAATCGGCGGTGCCGCCGGAGTCGTAGGGCGCGTAGTAGTAGATCCTGTCGGCATGGACACCCGATATTGGAAACGCCATCGAGTAGTTCTCGGCGGTGTTGGGGACGTTGGCAAGTCTCTCCCATTTTTCCGTGGTTAAATTGAACCGGTAATGAAGGTTGGTGTGGGTGCCAATGCCGTCATATCCGCCGCCGACATACAGATAGCCGTTGTAGACGCAGGCGAGGTACCGGTAAAGCCGGGTGTACTGGCCGTATCCCAGGTCATAGTAGGGTATCATGGTAAAGGGCGATAGCCAGATGGTAGGCGGGCTGGCCGTCTCTCCATCAAACACCCTGGTGGTGGCGAACTTCGAGTGAGGCCGGAACTCGAGCCCGTTCTCTGCCGGATTTACCGCGGCAATACGCTCCGCCTGACCGGCGTATGCGGCGGGCGTGTCGACAAGACCTGTGAAACTCGCTACTCCTTTCACCAGCAGACTCATTACATCGCCTCCAGCATGCAGTCGTAATCAATGGATTTACCGTTATCGGCAGCGTTATTGCTCTGCAGCGTCACCCTGAGCACGCTGTGTATTCCCCAAGTACCGTTGATGATGGGGAGACCCGGCGGGTCGGCGGTGGCGTCGAACGTCTGCTCGTAGCACTTCCTCTCCACGCCGTTCACCTTCTTGTACAGCCGGATGGTAATGGATGTCCCCACCAGATTTTGGATAGAGAGGGTCAGATCGTGCACCTTATGCCTGGCACGATCGGCTCCAACAGACACTACATCGGCCTCGGCCGTCTGCCAGTTTGCGGTGACGGAGCCGGATAGCGGCGTCTCCCCGGACAGCTTATCGGTCTGGTTTTCAATATCACCGGCCGTGCTTTTAATATCATCGATACCGGAAAGGATGCCGCTGATATCTACCTTCTCCTTCTTGCCTTCGATGTAGAACTCGCCGGGCATCAGTCTTCCCTCCCCGGCGGCAGCAGGCGCCTTTCCTCTATGCCGAGCGGTACGGCTGCTGGTTTCTCTTCCTTTTCCTTCTCCGGCTTTACCGCAGGCGTTATCGCCGGCAGCATCATGAGGGGAAACATCATCATCAGGAGCGAGGTCCAGTCAAAGCCGGCCTCCGTGGCGCCGGGCATTCCCGGCCAGGTCGGCGGCAGCGCGGACACCGAAGGGCCTACCAGCCTGGTGGACACCGAGTCGGTGACCTCCTCCGTCTCCCGCTCCACCAGCAGCACCGCTAGGTCGACTTCCGTCTCCTCAAACCGGAAAGCCCCGTAGAGGCGGATGAAGTCGCCGGGCGCTACCTTGAACCATGTATACCCGAACACGGGCAGTGCTTCCTCACTTATCACCGTCTCCTCTGAAGAGAGTCTGGCCATGAGGGCGTACTCCTTCTCTACTTCAGTCGGATTGGCTACATAGATGCTGCAGCCCACGTCATAGCCGGGAGAGTATACTATCCAGGGCGGCAGGTCCCAGAAGATATCTCCCAGTTCGCCCATTACCGTAATCTGTGGTGTCATAACGGAAACTCAACCTCCTCTCCCTTGATCGCTTTTCTGACCAGTGATAAAGCCCAGGCACCCATGGCTACCAGAATGGCTATGCCGATAAGCCCGGAAAACATTGCCTGCCAGAGCTGGGGATGGTACTCAGCCGGGTAATAGCCGTAGTACTGCCGAGGCTGATATTCGTTCATGTCTTTGCCTCCTCGACCTGCTTCGGTTTATCCGGCGCCATCAGCGGCTTGATAACACTCATCATCAGCCACATCACCAGCACCATCATCCCCAGGTTGATCATGCCGGAGATGAGGCTCTTCAGTGAGTCGGGCAGGATAAGCCAGATGCCGGCAGTCAGAAGCGGGGGCAGTACCACGGTGGCCAGCAGGCCGATGATTATCGGCAGCCAGGCGAGGCCCTTCTGCCAGACGAGGTATACCGAGTTGGTATTAACATCGGCATAGACGTAATAATCGCTGCCCGGCCAGGGCTCGATACCGGCATCCCGAAGCCCTTGCTCCAGGTTGCCCAAAGTCTCTTCTGATGGCGGCTCAATGAAGTCGAGGCGCATTAAGACAAGGGCACCTTCGGCCGCGCCTTCTTCAAGCGGGGTGAAGGTGCCCAGATCCTCGATGGTTTGAGCCTGTCCCAGAAGGACGGGCCTGTATCCCGGCGGTGTCATGACATAGGGCATTTTTCACCTCCCCTATGCCTACTCCACCAGTCTCTTGCCTTTAAGCCCCCATACCGTCAGGTCGACGGTTACTGCGCCGCCGGCGACGGCTGCCGTCTCTCCGGTCACCACCAGGGTGAGCTTGTCGCCTCCGACGAGCCTCAGGGCGTTGCCCAGCTCGTCCGGGTCGGCGAAGTCCCTGACCACCTCGCGGTAGACCTTGACCTCGTCCGTACCGTCCCAGTAGGCGTTCACCAGAAGCTGGTCGTGGTCGTAGACGCTGCCCGCGGCAATCTGCGCCTGGGTGGCGGTAAGCCGGTCGCTGGTGCCGTAGAACAGCTTCGCCACGTCGTCACTGGTTGGGAACCGGGACACCCGGAAGTTGCAGATGAGGTCGCCGGCGGTTAAAGCCGCCTGCTGGTGGACGTGAATTTCGTGGTTTCGCAGGAACCATATCTCGTCTTCGGGCACCTCGATCTCACCGGTTATCTGGGCGCCGACGGCCGTTCCGATGGGCACGGTGACGCTTACCTGTCCGTTCCTGGGGTCTATCCTGTCCAGGGCGTGCTGCTTCTCCGCCAGGACCAGCTGCTCGGAGAGTGCCTGCAGGGGCAGGCCTACCCAGTAGCCGGACTCGTTATCGAAGACGCCGAGCAGAGAAAGGTACTGACCCAGGGGAGGCACCCAGCCCTTGGGAGGCCGCTGGCCGGGATAGCCGGCATACTGCTGTGGAAATATCTTCTGCATTGTCTAACCTCCTTCTGTAAATTTACCTCCCCTATGACTTGGTGGAGCCGGTGACGCCCTTCATCATGGGCATAAGGATCGCCATCATCATGACCATCATGATCATCGGCATCATCATGCTGAACATGCCGGTCATCTGGTCGGTCTGCTGCGGATAGTATCCGGAGACCGTCCCGTACTGGTACTGCTGGGGCCGAACCTGCTGACCCCCAAACTGCTGTGTTCCGTACATTGCTTTTCCTCCTCAGAGTATTTGTGGTTTGCTATTCCCTTGCGGATGACGTGACGCCCTTGAGCATTGGCGATATGATGGCGAACATCATAATCATCATGATCATAGGCATCATCATGGAGAACATCCCGCTCCACTGGTCGGTCTGCGCCGGGTAGTAGGCGGAGGGCGCGCTTACCTGCGACGGGCTGTACTGCCCGGGCGCCAGTGGTCCGGTTACCTGCTGTGCTCTGAACATTGGTCTACCTCCTGTAAAACCTCGATTCGGATAGTCTCTTGGCTTCCCTCTCCACAGCCCTGATGTCACCCCGGGGGACGACGCTTAGCGCCGTCTGGACGGCCCAGTAGCCGTATTTCTCCTCGAGCTCTCTCCTTTGCTCCATGGAAAGCCCGCCGTCCGGGTTGCCCGGGTTGTCAAGAGCCGCCGTTATCACCGGCGCGGCCACGGCCGCCACCATGACCAGGCCGGTGAGAGCCAGCCCCCAGGAGGAGATTTCATCGAGCAGGGAGGGCATTAGCGCCTTCGGAACAGCCGGCTGGTGCCCCAGCGCCTGACCAGCTTGTCGGCAGCGTCCTCATCGGTCCGCTCCTCATACACCCTGGCCGTGTCGGGGTTTGCCTCATAGCCGGGAGGAGCCACGCGGTTGAGGCCGGTCATGAACCGGTCGTCGGTGGTGTTCCTGGGGTACTCCTCGGTGACGCCGCTTTTCAGCTCTTCATAGTTTGCGTAAGGCATGTCTCCCTCCTTCGCTTTTATTGCACCGCCTGGCGGGGTGGTGTCGGGGCGGAGCAACCCCGGCCAAAAGGAAAGGGGCGAGCCTTAAACCTTCCGGTCGAAGGTTGCTCGCCCCTTTTCGTTAGCCCTGGAGCCGCCGGTGAAAGCAAAAAGCCGTGAGAGCCGGCTTTCACCGACAGACTCTCACGGCTTACAGTTCAAGGTTATGCCAGCCCCGTTTTCTTGTCAAGACCCCGAAGAATATTTAGCTTTGAACATGGCCTGGTCCCACCGCCGCCACTTCTTCTCCTGCTGTCGTATATAGCCGGCCACCGCCTTCTCCGCCCATTGCCGCCTCATGGGAGACAGCGAGGTAAATGCCTCAGTCTCTTTATCCACCGACAATGACTCAATGTTTTCCGGACTGGGATTGCCGGGAGTAGCAGTGGCATTGCTTAGCTCGTAGAGCGCCCGCATCGTCCCCAGCATGAGCAGCCACAGCATGAAGTTGGGCCAGCTATACACTCCGCCTCACCTTCACCTTGAAGCCGGCGGCGTTGAAGCCGCGGGCCAGGAATTCCGACCAGTGGTTGATGGCGTCATCGGCCACCTTCTGCACCTGGGGGTGGTCGCTGCTGCCGAAGCTGACGCTGAAGCTCTTCGCCATCCTGGTGATGACCACCTCCGTTTGGGCCAGCGCCTCTTTCAGGTCGGGCGGCGACTGCGAGGTCTGCTGGGACAGCATCTGAAAGAACTGCTCCATCATCTGCTGCTGCGCCTGCGGGGACTGGGCCATCCTGGAAAAATCAAACATCCTTCTCCTCCTGTAAGTTATTCTTTGGCACGTCTTCGTACTCTATCGCGGGGGGCTGCCAGGGCTGCTGGTTCTGGCCAGGAGCGGCCCCGCCCGGCATGCCCGGCATTCCCATCGGCATGCCGAACATCTGCGCCATCTGCTGTATGGATTGCATCATGCTCAGCAGACGGCTGAACGGGTCGTCGCTTCCGCCCCCTATCTGCTGCTTTATCTGGTCCAGCGAGCCGGTTACTCTGGCGTTGTCCCGCGAGAGCAGCTCGTACACCTGACGGGCGGTCTCGTCGGCGGCGTGACCGGCGATCTCCACGTTGGAGTCCCTGGCCCTCTGGGCGGCGGCGTCCTGCTCCTCCCTGGCCTCCTTCATCAGGTCCAGGATGGGACGGATCCGCTTCGAGTCGGCCTCCGACGCCTCTTTCTGGATATTGACCAGGTCCATCACCATGAGCATGGCCGCCCGCAGCTTCATCATACCTCTTAGCTCAATCTCGTCCTCGGTGCTGCCGTCGGTGTACCTTCGGAGCACCGCCTCCGGGTTGAGCACCTCCAACCCGGTACCCGCCTTGCGGGTGACCGGTATGCCGTCACCGGAGATTTCCGTCTCTGTCATCTTCTCTCCCTCCGGTTGCACCAGCTTGGCTATTTCCTGCCGCACGGTGCTCTCCTTGAAGTTGAACTGGCCGGTAAGCTGGGGCAGGGTGTAGCCCTGCTTCAGGTATTCCCTGATCTGCTGGCTCCGGCTCGGTTCGTCTTCGGCCTGCTGAGCCGCCTCGGATTTTGGCTCATCTCTCTGCCCTGTATCCGCAGCGCCGGCGGCGGGCGCGCCTGCCTCAGCGAAGGGCTGCTGGGGTTGCTCTGTTTGAGGGGCGTCCGGCTGCCTGATGCTTTCCTGTGGGGCAGCATCTTTCTCGGGAGTCCCGGAATTGCCGCTGTAATGGGCCCTTGATACGTGCCCGCCCAGCGCCTGCCGGGTCTTGAAAGTCCGGTTACAGACCTTGCACTTGAACATCTATCTCACCTCCAGTTGTATACGGATTCCGGCGCGCTAGGTAGTGAATACGCGCCAGCGAATACGCACCCAGTAAATACGTGCCTCTCCCTGATAAGGTCAACCCTGTCCCCCTCCGGGGTCACCCACCCCTTCCGGCTGCTCCTCGCCCAGCGTCCAGCGGAGGGCTGAAACCTTCTCCGCCAGCACCCGCTGCAGAAGCCAGGCGTGGTGCTCGAACGCCTGACGGAACACCGCCCGGTCCCCCGGAGGCAGCCGGTCGATGCCCTCGTCTATCTCCTGCGAGAGCCGCAGCATGCTCATCGCCTCATCGGGGAAATGCTCGCTCAAAGCGGCAAACACCCGGGGGCTGATGACGGAGCGCCCGATGCTGACCGCGGTCAGCATTCCCTGGTAGTAGATAACCTTGTCCCTTATTTCGGCTTCGTTTCTCATGGCTTTATCCTCCCAGTAATAATCTGACTGCCTGTTCCACGCCCAGCTGCGGAGCCAGCCGCGCCACCCTGACGGCGTCCCTGACATCCTGACTCAGCCCGTCCAGCTTGCGCGCTATCTCCCCGGCGGTCTCGTCGTCCAGACCTTCTCGCCGCACCAGCACTCCCCTGACCACCGCCAGGTAGTCCGAGCGCCCGTAGGGCTTCAGCTCCCGTACGGCGAAGCGGGACCTGAGCTCAGGGGACAGGCTGTGATGCCGGTTGGAAGCGGCCACCACCCGCAGCGGTCTGGACAGATCGAGCCGCCTTCCTTTCTTGGCGCGCACCAGCCTTCCCCCTTCCATCACGCTGAGCAGGGCGGCGGTGTCGGCGGCGTTCATCTTGTCCAGTTCGTCGATCAGGATAATGCGGGGCTGTCTCTCGGCTACCACGTCCCACAGGCACGCTTTGGACGTGGCCGAGCCCACCAGCCAGATGGCTGCTTCGCCGGCCGCCCGCTCGATGTCCCAAAGAAAGAGCGTCTTGGCCAGCGCCGGAGGCCCGGTCAGCAGCACGTGCACCGGCCTCTCGGCCGTAAGACAGGCCTTCAGCAGCTCCTTCACCTCGTCATGCCCGGTAATATCGTCGAACAGGTCGTCCGAAAAGGTAGGCTGATAATCTGCCGTTGATTCTGCCGCTTCCCCGGTCGATTGCTTCTCGGCAACCACCGCCTTGCCCAGCTCACTCAGGCAGTATCCTCTGTAAGAGTTGGTGCGGGAGACGATCTCCAGGTAGCCGTCCCTGAACAGACGGCTCAGGGTCGCCGGCCATTCGCGAACGTGCTCCCAGGACCAGCCGTGTCTTAACGCTTTTTCCGCGTGGTGAGAAGCCTCGAACCGGGCTATCTTCCTGAGCAGTTCTATGTCTCCTTCTTTCATTACAACCACCCCCTTTCCGCAGAGATTCGTTTGTATGCTTCCATTACCAGCCCCAGCACGAACTCGGTGCCCCTGACGCCGGCGGTGTCCGGGTGCAGCCTGTACAGCAGATCCCGGTAGCGCTTTTTCACCTCCTCGTCCGAAGCGGACTTTTCCAGCCCCAGGATTTTGTAGGGGTCGAGCTCCGGCTGCCCTTGCCCTGGGCCCGGTAACGCAAAGGCGTTGAGCCCCATGCTCTGTATGAAGCCGGCAATCTGCTCCGGGTTAACGACATCCCTGAGCAGGTCGTTTATCAAGTCATAAACTTCTTCCAGCATGACCTCCATCATGCGTCCTGGTATCCTGTTTATTCTGTCTTCGGCCAACGTAAATCTCCTACCACCACAGGTGGCCGCAGACTACGCCCAGCAGGAAGCCGAGCAGGATCTGCCACCAGTATTTTCCGCCCACTCTGGCTACCAGAACGCCCAGCCACAGGAAGGCAAGCAAATAGAGGAGCAGCGAGCGCCTGGAGTCCTCCCGGATAATCTCCGTCCAGGGCTTCCCTCCGACCCTGCGCCAGAGCTTCTCATACAACCTTTCCAGCAGTCTGCTCATGCGGCTTTCCTCTCCTTCCGTAGGGGTTTCTTACGGTCTTCTTCGCGTGGTCCCATCCCTTCTCTTCATCCGGCACCGACGGGCCCATGCTGTCGAAGTCGGGGCACCCCTGGCACACCTCCAGCGCCAGCCGGTCGCCCCTGGCCAGGCGGCTGACGCTCAGGCTGCCGTTGTCCGACTTCGCCGACAGCGGGTAGCCGCGGTCGCAGCGTATCCTGCCGTCGCTTACTCTGGCATGTGAGCACTCATACAGAGTCCGCTTCACCATCTTGGTCAAATCCTCCTTTGCTTCGCAGCCATTCCCTGACAGCGTCCAGATGCCTGGGATTTGCATACCGGTGGGACAGAAGCTTCTCCAGATCGAAGCAGTTCTCACCGGGGCCGAGATGGACGACCGGCTTGCCTTCTACTGTCCAGATCTCCATCGCCCGCTCCCTGCTCATTCCCAGAGATTCCTCAACCGGGTCATCATCGATGTCCATTGGTGGTTTTGAAGAATCCTGTGTCTCGTCCGTATCCCGATAAATATCGTCCGCTCCGTCCGCTCCGTCCGCCTCACGTGTGGCCCCAGCCTCAAAAAGGGGCGGACATTCCGGCGGACAGGTTTTAACACCTTCTTCGATATTGTCCGCCGTTTCCGTAGCTAAGGCGGACAATGCGGACATTTCGGACAATTTTCCCTGGGAAGCAGCCAGCCCATAGGTCAGTGATAATTTAAGGGCTCGGTCTTCATCCCACTGGATGAGCCGCTGGCGGCTTTTACCTACCCTTTCTTTGACAAACCCAAGCTTCTTGACTACCCACCCCACCTTGCGGCTGGTGATCTCGCTGTCGTCCTCCCATTGGGCGATTCTGTCGGCAATATTCTGAGCGCTGATTTCAAGACCTTCCTGATGAAGCTCCATCATCGCTGCCAGCACCTTGCCTGCCTGGCTGTCACGACGTCTGGAAAAGAGTTTTTCTTGGAGACACCGGACAAACTCCGCCAAGGTCTCCGCCATGGACTGGTCCCCGTTCAGCATGGCTTTCAGCGGTATCAGTATCTCCTGAAGGCGTGGCTGCAGGTCGGGATCCAGGAGTTCATTGCCGAAGGTCTTGTCCTTAAGACGGAACAGATTGGCCAGTCTGAAGGTAAGGAGCTTGGAGCGAAGGGTATTTACCTCGTCACTGAAAGACCGGGGTAGCACCCTGGGGATATCATCCCGGGTGAGCGGCATCATCTCGGCGGTGAGACAACGGCTCTCTAGGGCCTCGTCCTTGAAGGAGTAGCGGGTGGCGATAAGCTTGGGACCGAACACCTGGAAGCTGCGGGGATACCACTTGCCGTTTTCTTTCTCGGCCCTGAGCACCGGCATGCCGGGGCGGTAGCCATTGTTGAGGAGCTTGACCATCTCCACCCAGGCGGCGGAGTCTTTGAAGTCGGCCTCGTCGAATACCAGGGTTCCCTGAAATTTCTCCAGGATGCGGAACACCGGGGAAGGCGTGGTAGCTCCGGAGGCAAAGATAGGCCGGAAGCAGACGCTGCCCACCACCTGCAAAAACCTGGTCTTACCGGAGCCCCAGTCCCCGATTACCCGCAGATAGGGGACGGACGGAGCGAACTCGTAGACCCAGCTGAGCATGACGTAGAGGGCGGTGATATCCTCGAAATCGGCAGGCAGCTCCAGGTAGCGGTGGATAAAGGCCTTGATTTCCCGGAATAGCGCCGTCTGGGAGTCATAGGGGGTAGCTGTGCCAGCGAAGTGGACCACCTGCCCCACCAGCGGGTCGGCAGTCGGAATATAGGTCACGCCGCCGGCTTCATAATAGGTCGCTTTCCTCACCGAGCCGTTGGCGACCAGCATGAAGGCACGCTCACCCTCGTTTACCACCATTTCGCCCACTGTGCCGTCGGACAGGACGAAGCCGGACACACTCCGCTCGTTGCTATGGCTCTCCTCACTATCAGGCTCCGCCACCAGCCGTTGCGCATCTTCGAGGGAATGGGTGAGCAGGTAATCATCAATTCCCGTCTTCCTATCGCCTTCCTGGGGCAGGCATACAATCAGCACCTTCGCCTTCTTGTGTTTCAGGTGGCCTGACAGTCGCTCCAGAGCCTTCCTCACCGGCTCCTTGGCCACGATGTCGGAGTCAAAGGCCAGGTAGACCGTCCGGCCCCTTAAGGCGATATAGTCCCAGTCGCTCAATATCGTTACGCCGCCGGAGTTGTTTTTGCCCTTGAAGCCCCAGACACCGGGCAGCGAGATGGCGCAGGCGCCGTGCGAGGCCAGAGCGTCGGCCTTCTTGGAGCCCTCGGTAATCCAGAGAGCAGCGTTCGGGTCTCCCAGCGCGCTTTTGCAGCGCGGCGGGCAGTCGATGCGGTTGCTGGAGCCTCCGGGAGATTCATACTTGACGGGTCTGCCCTTCGAGTCAATACGCGGGCTGTCGGGGCGATACTGATAGCCAGCTTCCTGGCCGTCGGCGTCCCACAGCGGAATAAGAATTCCTGGAGTGCGCCGCTGCGCCTTGGTAAAGCCGATCTTCTCCAGCTCCGCTTTGCCCAGCGCACTGCGGTAGCCGCGCTCCAGAATTACCTCCGAGATGATACCGCTGCCTTCCCTGAGATGCCGGTAGTGGCCCTCCAGGAGCTGCGGAGCATCCCTTGCAAAGACGGACTGAGGTGTTGAGCTTTGTTCATTCATGGCAGCCTCATAACAGGACTAGTCGGGCGAAGCATAACGTTCCACGGCCTGACAGAAATGAGACAGATGCTCCCTGGTTACCCGTGGAGGCGGCGTAACCGCCTCGAAGTCGGCCAGCCCCAGCTCGATGCGGTAGTTCCGCTGAAACCAGTTGGCGATCTGGGAGTCCTGGATATCGAACTGCCAGACCTTGCTTTTCGCCCTGTCCCAGAGCCAGACCAGCTCGTTATCGACATCGGGTTTATCAGATATGTCCTTCTCCACTCCCAGAACTTCGTCCGGAAACAGGTCGTCCGGCGCCTCGCTGTCCGGCGGAGGCAGCAGCAGCGATTGGCCCGGCGGGACCTGAGCATACTTCTGTATCTCGGCCAGGGTGTAGGGAGCAGTAAGAATGAGGACGCGCACCGTCTTTTTGTGACCATCCGGCTGCACTGCCTGCTCGACCAGCTTCAGGGAGAGCGGTATCATGGAGAGCCGTCCGCAAATGCCGCGGATGAGCTTGAGGCTGGAGTTGATGTTGACGATGGAATGATAGGAGCCCGTGTCAAGCTGGTAGACCCCGAAGCCGGGACAGTCGGGCAACAGGAACTGCAAATTCATCACTTTCCGGCACTGGCCCCGCCGGTAGTAGACGCAGCTGTCCGGAGTGCAGGGGACCTCCCTGAGCTCGGTCTCGGCCGCATCCCTGCCGGCAATCTCCCCCGTAGCGACGCTGACCCTGGCCACCGCCGATTCGCCGTCGCCGCGGCAGATCAGACCGCGCGAAGCCGAGTAGCACCTCAGGAACTGCCCGGCCCACTGCGACTCGTCCTCGGTGGGAAACATTATCCGCAGCTCCTTCGGCTCTTCGCCGAAGACTTTGCGCACCTCCTCCGGGCAAACGAAGTGATCGGTGGGCGTGGGATAGGGCACTCCCTGTCCCGTCTCTTTCATTTCACCCAGCCTGACCTTGCCCAGCCGGGGCAGCCTCACCACGTCGGATACTCCTTTAATCGCCATTTTCCTCCTCCTTGTCCTTTTCTTCAGAGCAGTCGGGCTGTGTTTGCTCGCTGCGGGTATCCCTAAGGTATGCCCGGGCTATCATGCGCGCCAGCAGGCGCAGTCCGTTTTCCAGCTCGGTCTTTCCGGTATCAGTCGCCATGGGCGCCGTCCTCAATAATGAACAGGTCGTCGAAAGTGTAGTCCCGCAGCTTATCTAGGATGAGCCTTCTCATGGTCGGCGAAGGCTCTCTCCTGCCGTTTACAATGTGGGACATATGGCTGCGGGAGAAGCCGATCATCTCCGCCAGGTCGCGCTGGGATAGGTTCTTTCTGGTGAGGGCGATTTCAAAGTCGTGACGGTTCAGCTTTACTCTAACCATTGGGATACCTCTGAACGCATTATGCTTACTGTAGTATACTACACGGTAATTCTTATCTGTCAATAGGTTATATTTACTCTGGATAGCATTATGTTGTCAGAAGTGCTTGACTTTATACTCAAATGGTGCTATTATGTTGCCGTAAAGGAGGTGGAAGCATGGTGGATAACTTCGGCGAATACCTGCGGGGGCTGAGGATTGAAAAGAGACTCTCGCTGCGAGAGGTGGAGAAGATGTCCGGCGTCTCGAACTCCTATCTCGGTCTCATCGAGCGTGGGCAGCGCCCCATACCGGGCGCCGATATTCTGAAGAAGCTGGCGCCCGTCTACGACGTGCCTGTGCGGGACCTGCTGAACGCCGCCGGCTACCTGAAAGACGAGGATATTACCCTTACCGAGGACGACGAGGTGGAGATGGCCTTCAACTACGTGATGAACGACCCCCGGTACAAGTCCGGGACGCGCGTCAGAGGCGGGTTGACCACCGATGTCAAGCGGTTTATCGTTGAGATGTACGAAAAGGCGACCGGGAAAAGGTTGCTTCCCTGAAGGATAAAGGGGGATGGAGAGCCTCAGCGACCTGAAGTGTTTTTGCGAGTATATCGTCCGCAAGTACGGCTCGCCGGACAGGGCCTCGGAGGAGGAGAAGGCCGGGGAGTTCCGGGCAGTCTACCTGCGCAGGCTGAAGCCGGACCTGAGGGCGCTGAGGGCAGTGGCCGCAGCCTGCGGCATCAACCTCAACGGTCTCGAAGGGAAAGTCCTCCCGCAGAACCTCCGGGGCTTCCACGAGGTCTACGATGGCAGAAGGAACATCTACTACCGCAAGGGCGACGCCGTCAGCGGCATCGAGAACACCATCCTCCACGAGTTCCGGGAGATGATCGAGCCGGTCTTTGCCGAGATATGTCCGGGCTACGAGCCGCTGCGCACCATAGCCGTCCACCGGGCGGCCAATGACTTCGCCAGCGCGGTACTCCTGCCGCGGGAGAACTTCAAGGACGCCGTCTACAAAATGGGTCTGGATATCATCGGGCTGGCCGGTGTGTACCGCAAGAGCTGTGCGCAGATACTGCTCAGGATGGGTGAGGTGCTCCAGGGGGAGCTGTTTTTCTATGGAGCACTGTATGAGGACCGGCCGAGGGAAGCTGAATGGAAGGTGAGCTACTGGACGGGCAGCTGGAACGAGGAGTGCCCTGAGGCCAATATCTCCGGACTCTACGGATTCTTCCCGAGAAAAGAGCATCCGGTGGCGCCCGACTCACTGGCGGATATGACCGTTAAGAAGGCGAAGCCTCATATGGTGGAGCACATTACTGTGGTAGATGAGGTGGAGGACGACGGACTTACCGCCATAGCGCAGCCGCTGTTCCTGGCGGAGCCGGCGCTTTCCAAGGTGGCGATGGTGGTCACGCTGGAGAGCGAACGCGACAAGCTCCGTCCCCAGGTCAGGAGGGTGAGACCGGAGGTGGTAAAGCGGTTTTACAAACACCTTTAGGGATATAGAGGAGATGATCATGAACGAGAAGAAGAAACTTGCCGCAATCTATGCCCGGGTATCGTCGGACAAACAAGATACCGACCTGTCTCTGGGAGCACAAATCCGGGCGCTTAAGGACTATGCCGCCAGAAACAACTACGAGATAGTGAGGGAGTTCGTGGACGAGGCGGAGAGCGGTCGTACCAGCACCAGACCCGCTTTCAGGGAGATGATCGGTCTGGCCAAGACCAAGGAGCCGCCGTTCGGCACCATCCTGGTCTGGAAGCTGAACCGGTTTGCCCGCAGCCGCGCCGATTCCATCACCTACAAGACCCTTCTGAGAAACCGGGGGCTCGATGTCATCTCCATCAACGAGCCACTGGACGACAGCCCCACCGGTAGACTGATTGAAGGTGTAATTGAATCCATCGATGAGTTTTACAGCGAGAACCTGGGGCAGGATATCAGACGGGGCATGCGGGAGAACGCTTCCCGCGGCTTTTTTAACGGCAGCCGGCCTCCCTACGGCTTTTGCAAGATACGTGTCCGGGACGGCCATCGGGAACGCAACAAGATCGAGCCGGAGTCTGAAGATTCGGTCAGTGTCAGCGTGGTCCGCCGCATGTTCGACATGGCGGCCGGAGACATCGGCTGCAAGGAAATCGCCAAGACGCTGAATAAGGAAGGTCTGAGGACTGCAACCGGAGAGCGATGGGGCCGCACCACTGTTTACAAGGTGCTTTCCAACGAGGCCTATGCCGGCACCCTGGTATGGGGAGGCAGGCAGGGACACCCTGCCCTTCGCAGCGGCGAACCGCCGGTACGGGTGGAAAACGCCTGGCCGGCCATCGTAGACCGTGATACCTTCAATCTTGTCCAGCAGAAACTGGGCTCGAAACGGCCTCAGGTCACCCACCCGCGCACCGTACCCAGCTTCTATCTCCTCAGCGGGTTGCTGTTCTGTTCTTGCGGACGTGCCTTGACCGGACACAGCGCCAAGTCCGGGCGGCATTTCTACTACCAGTGTTCCAGAAGCTTCAAGCAGGGTAAGGACGCCTGTAACGCCAGGATGCTCCCCAAAGAGAAGCTGGAACGCCTGGTCATTGACCAGTTGAAATCAAGAGTATTGACCGACGAGAACATGGAGAAGCTGGTAACCCTGGTCAACGAGGAACTGGAATCCGCCTCAACCCAGCTTAAAGAAAAGCTCGACGTCATAGACGCCGAGCTCAAAGATGTGAAGGCAAGATTAAACCGCCTCTACGAAGCCATTGAAACTGGGAAGGTTAATTTGGACGACCTGGCTCCCCGACTCAGGGAATTGAAGTCACGCCAGGAAGAGCTTGGCAAGTCCAGAATCCAGGTAGAGGCTGAGATGGTTGCGCAGGGAGTGGAGCAGGTGGATATGGCCGTTGTGAGGAACTATGCCAGAGACATGCGCAGCCTGCTGGAAGACTCCGAGTTTACCGAGAGGAAGGCTTTTCTCAGGTCATTCGTTAAGAAGATAATAATTGACAAGGAAGAAGGGACAATTCAGTACAAGCTCCCGCTACCGCCTGAAGGGAAATCTGAAGATCGGGTACCGGTTCTACCTATTGATACCTTTGGTGGGGAAGGGGGGACTCGAACCCCCACGTCTTTCGACACGTGATCCTAAGTCACGCCCGTCTGCCAGTTCCGGCACTCCCCCTCAAAAATCAATTCCTGATTTACGCCGTATTTTACCACAAGTGTACTAACAAGGCTAGGCAATTGCCTCCCGCCGGAAAGTCTTTACCCTTTGTTTACATGCCAGACTGTGTTTTTTATGCCTTATTCCCCCGCCAACCTGTACATTACTGCCAGAAGAACCAGGAAGGTTATTCCTAAATATCCTTCACCATCTTAGTCAGGATAATAAAATGGCAGCAGTAATACAGGAAATCCGTACCAGACAATTCAATTACCTTTGGGAGAGTACCCGCAAGCACAAAGAGGAAACATTATTAAAAGCCTGTTACGTCCTGCTGCAAGCAGTTGACCTCCTGCTCACTATTGTGGGTATGTCTTTTGGCTTCTCGGAACTGAACGTGGTAATGAGAAATCTGCTTAACAACCCCTGGCAGCTCATCATTATCAAGCTGGTCGTTCCCATATTCATTGCCTGGTTTGTCCCCGGCCGTCTCCTGATACCGGCCATTGTACTCCTGTCCCTGGTAGTTTGCTGGGACTTGAAGGAGCTGTTACTCTTACTCCTCTAACCTTACACGAATTCCACCGATTTGGGTAAAATCCACCAACCGAAATTAGTATGAACTTGGATGTTCAGTCTTTTCTTAGTTCCTATAATTTACACGGGGAATTTGAAAACAGATGAACAACCAGTTAACTATCAGCCGTGAAACATCGCCCGGTTTTAAAGCCAGGAAGCTGCGTATCGCCCGGATGCTGACACGGCAGGAGCTGGCGCAAATCGCCAGTGTATCTCAGGACGACGTTGACCTGCTTGAGAATAACCTGCCACTGCGGCTAGAAGCCAAGCTCAGTCTTCTCAAGGCACTGTGGGCGAGAAAAGGCCAAAGGTAACAACAGGACAACCATGAATAATTATAGTGAAGAAGAACTGGCTAAACTTAGAGCCAGCGGCGCCGAGGTGCAGAGAATACGAAGCAGTGCTTTACATGAACTCGATATGGCCAGGCAACTCAGGGCAGAGGCAGAAAAGTACCGCCGGGAAACTGAAACCAAAGCGCGCAGCCAGGCGCAGATGCTGATCCTCCAGGCCCGGCTGGCTGTCCGGCAAGAAGTTGCCGAGCTGCGGCGTAAAACCGGTGAAGAAATACAAAAAGTACTGGTAGACATTCGCATTATGCGAATTACAGCCCAGAAAGAACTGGAAACATTACAAAAAATTAATACCGCTTCCAAAATTCAGGCTTTATCTTCAACCACCAGGACGAAACCCATTAAGGCGCCAAGAGAAAAGGAAGCAATCAGCGCCTAGATAACAGACATTATCATTTATCTATTCTCTTCCGAAACGAACCCGCCTGTTCATCCCCTGGTCTATGCCTTCATCACTGACTTTCCGTTAGTTGCCTTTATAATGTAAAATATCAGAAATGGGAAGAAGGCTGGACAGGAGGCAAAGATGAAAATATGGCAGGGTATTTTATTGGCAGTATTATTGGCTGCGCTGCCGCTTCTCTCGGCATGTGATTTATTCGGCCCCAGTGAAGCCGAGAGGGCTTACCAGGAGCAATATCGCCAGGCGCTGGAAGAGTACCAGAAACAGATGGAAGAGTACCAGAAACAGCAAGAGGCTTACCAGAAGGCATTAGCCGAAGGTCTGGAAGAGTACATGGAATCGTATCAGGAATACCAACAGAACATTCAGCAACAGCAGATCCAGGAACTGCAAAAACAACAGGAACAGGAACAACCGGAAGACTAGTCAGCGGGTCAGCGTGTATTAACTAAACACCGGGCCGCGACACTTAACCAGCCTTCCTTCTTGCCGTGAGCGCGCCTATTTTTTAAATTCAAGATAATTGTTGAAACGGCCAGCCATGAGTATCAAGCAAAATGTTAACCGGATATTGTATGAGTTACCGGACGGAGTAAAACTGGTAGCTGCCGCCAAAACGAGAGAGCCACGGGAAATACTGGAGGCAGTTGCCGCCGGCGTGAACGCCATTGGCGAGAATTACGTCCAGGAAGCGGAGAGAGCCCGCGAATTAGTCGGCAATAAAGTAGAATGGCACTTTATCGGACATTTACAGAAAAATAAGGTCAAAAAGGCGGTAGCCATATTTGATATGATAGAAACCGTCGATTCTGTTACCATCGCCGGGGAGATTGATAAGAGATGCGCCCAGGTTGGCAAAATTATGCCGGTACTAATTGAGGTAAACAGCGGACGCGAGAAGCAAAAAGCAGGCGTCTTCCCGGAAAACGCAGAACAGCTGGTCAGGGAAATCTCAGCTTTTACCAGCATTAAAGTGACGGGATTGATGACGATGGGGCCACAATCCGGTAATCCGGAAGATGCCAGGCCATTTTTCATGGAGACAAAAAGGATTTTTGACAAAATCAAAGACCTCAATCTGCCTCTCATCGAGATGAAATATCTCTCAATGGGCATGACCAACTCCTATAAGGTCGCTCTGGAGGAGGGTGCCAATATCGTTAGGATAGGCAATAAGATATTCGGAGAGAGAAAATATAATTGATATACCCCAACCAGATTCAACCCAGATAATTAGACATCTTGCAAAACAGGCGACTATGGTCTAAAATCCAGGCTATACCAGTTGAGCCAGAGACAACCAACAATCGAACAGGGAAGACCGGGCAATGTATGAAAAGATACTGGTTCCATTAGATTGCTCCCAGCTGGCAGAGATAGCGCTGTCCAGCGCGGAGGAACTTGCCGGACGACTGGGCGCTGAGATTATCCTCCTTTCCGTCAGCGATTCGCCGGAGGCTCAGGACTATCATAAGCACCAGATTTACACCGAGGGAAAGGTGGGGGAAACAATCAAGCAGGTGGAAAAGTATGTCGAGAACCCGGCAGACAAAAATATCAGCGTCAAAGCAGTGACTCTGGTGGGGCATCCTGCCGAAGAGATAATACGCTACGCTGCCAGGGAGAACGTTGGCTTAATTGTCATGACTACACACGGGAGCTCCGGCATTAAACGCTGGACACTGGGAAGAATGGCCGATAAGGTATTAAGGGCTACCGAGAGACCTCTAGCACTTATCCGCGCCAGGACATCCTCCACAGGGTCTGCAAAAAAAGGAGTAATGCGTAAGGCTCTTGTTGCACTGGACGGCTCGGAAGAAAGCGAGGCGGTCATTCCTTACATTGAGAACCTCGCCATAAAGCTTCAAACCGAGGTCACTCTCCTGCAAGTGGTGGCACGAGCTTACCGCGTTTATGCTGATGCTGAAGCTTACCTGGAAAATATAAAGAATCAGTTCCAGAGCAAAGGCATTAACACTATCTCTACAGTGAGAATGGGAGCCGCCGCTGAAGAGATTATCAAGGTCGCTGACGAAATCAAAACTGACATAGTGGCTATGTCTACCCACGGTAGGTCCGGCATTGGCCGCTGGTCAATCGGCAGTGTTGCTGATAAAGTCCTGAGGGGAGGTAACACCCCGGTTTTACTGGTAAGAACCCCGGGGACGATTACCGGGTAACCGTCATCTCAACGATTGGCAACAAGCCGCCTGGCTAGAAGACAGGTGTTTTAGTGATTGTCTGCTCCCGTGCCTGCCCCACCGAAATAATACCAATCGGACAGGAAATAAGTTCTTCCACCCTCTCCAGATATTGCCGGGCCTGTTCTGGCAAACGGTCATATTGCTTGATATCCACCGTGGCTGACTGCCACCCCGGTAAATCCTCATAAACGGGTTGACATCTGGCCAGATCAGCAGCGCTGGCGGGAAAATGATTAATAATCTTCCCGTCCAGTTCATATGCGACACATATCTTCAGACCGGGCAGCGTGTCAAAGACATCAAGACGGGTAATGGCCACTTTCGTCAGGCCATTAATCTGAGCGCTGTACCTGCCGGCGACAGCATCGAACCACCCACAGCGGCGGGCACGGCCAGTAGTAGTGCCATATTCATGGGCCACTTCACGGATCAGGTTACCGGTTTCATCATGCAGTTCAGTGGGCATCGGGCCGCCACCCACTCTGGTGCAATAGGCCTTAAAAACTCCTAAAATGTGCTGGATACTGGTTGGCCCCAGCCCGACACCCAGACAGCCACCTCCTGCCAGCGGTGACGATGATGTAGTATAGGGATAAGTGCCAAAATCAGGGTCAAGCAAAGTCCCCTGGGCTCCTTCCAGCATCACCATCTCATTCTGGCTCAGAGCCTCAGCCAATATACGAGTAATATCACAAATATGAGGAGCCAGTCTTTCGCCGTGGCGGCAATACTGGCTGTAAATATCGTCAAAAGAGAGCGGGGTAACATCATAAACCCTGGTTAAAATGGCATTTTTATATTCAAGTACGGTGCGAAGTCGCTCAAAAAAGAACTCCCGGTCCAAAAGGTCACCAGTTCTAATTCCCAGCCGGGCAACCTTATCCGCAAATGCCGGGCCGATCCCCTTGCGCGTGGTACCAATCGCCTTGCCCCCCCGCGCCTCCTCCTCAAGGCCATCCAGCAGGAGGTGATACGGCATAATCAAGTGGGCCCGGTCGCTAATCAAGAGCCGGGAGGTATCCACGCCACGACTTACCAGATCATCCATCTCATCAATGAGCACTGCCGGATTAATGACTACTCCATTACCAATAAGGGCACTGGCCCCGGGTGAAAAAATACCGGAGGGGATAATATGCAGCTTAAATTCTCCATAAGGATTAACCACCGTATGTCCAGCATTATCACCGCCGGAAAAGCGCACCACCAGTTTGACTTTTTCCGCCAGCATGTCGACTATCTTACCCTTTCCTTCATCACCCCACTGCCCCCCAATAACAGCAATAACCGGCATTCTTTCCTCCACGTCTAATTAATTATTAAAATCAGCGCTACTCACTTTTAGTGTGGCACCAGGCATAAAACAGCCGCTGCCCTGCCGTGATAAAACTGAACAACACGATAATGGCTAAAGCAACTATTAACGCATAATCAAACTGACTCAGCAACAGGCCCAGGGCCAGTACAATAACTCGCTCGGCGCGCGTGAATAACCCCACCTTACATTCAATCCCCAGCGCCTCAATCCTGGCTCTTAGGTAGCTTACGGTAAAGGAACCGATCAAAGCCAGCCCCACCAGTAGACTCTCGGCAACCAGCTGGTTACTGGCATATACCACCAGTATGCCCAGCAGCAGTGCTGCCTCAGCCAGACGGTCCAGGGTAGAATCAAGAACTGCGCCGAAGCGGGTAGTCTGTCCTGTAAAGCGAGCCAGCGCACCATCCAGCATATCAAAAAAACCACCAATCAGCACCAGAATACCAGCCGCCAGAAGATGCCCGGTAACAACCAGTACCGCAGCCCCAACAGCAAGTAAAAAACCAAACCACGTTACATAGTTAGGTGTTATGGAAGTCTTCGCCAGGAGCTGAGCTAATGGCCAGGTAAGATAATTGGCTGCGTTCTTACGAACTTTGGCTGAGTTTAACATTGCGCATTGTTTTTTGAAATACCAGACTAAGATTATTCCCTGATTTCAAGCTAGATCGACATCGCTTCCGTTTCTTTAAGTCCTTGTTGACAAGATTCCCCATTGAGCACCGCCGTATAGCGTTCCAGTACTCTCCGGGCGATATGTTCCCAGTCATACTGCAATGCGGTTAGCCTCCCTTTGTCTCCCATCTTCTGCTGAAGTGACTTATCAGCCATGATAGCAAGCAGCGCTTCGGCCAATTGTTCTGGATTTTTAGGCGGTACCAGAAGTCCCTGGGTGCCATGAGTGGCGACACTGGCGTAACCCTCTATATCCGAGGCAACCAGAGGCTTGCCAACGGCCATCGCCTCAAGCAGAACAATCCCGAAGCTTTCCCAGCCGGTGGCCGGTACGCAGACGACATCGGCTGTCTTATAATACCGGGCTAAATCATGGTAAGAAGCGTAGCCGATAAAGTTAACGTCTTTCAGTCCGTTTCTGGCTACCTGCCTCTCATATTTCCGGCGCAATCTCGTGCCAGGCCCCACGGCAATAAGCCGTGAGTCTGGGAAATCCCTCTTAACATGCTTGTACGCTTCAATCAGGTAATTCAAGCCCTTTCTTTTCTCCATACGGCCAACGAATAGTATATTCATCCTTCCGTCATTAAATTCATCTATCGGGGTTACATCCGGGCAGAAATGTTTGGCATCTATGCCATTGGGGATAATGTGATATTCCCCGGGGAAATGCTTATACACATAATTTAGTGCTGTTGTTGACACTGCTATTTTGCAATCCAGCTTCCGCATCCACTTCTTCAAGATCAACTTACCCAGCGGAGTGCCTATATTATACCAGGGCCGGCCTCCTGAGGCATGAAAAGTACCCACCGTGGGTGTCTGTGCCAGCCGCAGTACCGTGGTGCAGAGCATTGGCATTAAAGGCTCATGCAAATGACAGATGTCAAATTTCTCCCGTTCAAGTATCTCTTTTATTCGAGATGACAGCCATAGCGACAGGGTAATGCGTGCGATGGAACCGCTTGCCGGCACGGGACGGGGCTTACCCACACGTATAAATCTGTCACCAACGGTAGATACTGCCTTGGAAGCCGGAGCAATAATCTTCACTTCATGCCCCATACGCGTAAAGTGCTGTTCAAGGCAGGAGATATGATTGACCACACCACCGGGATAGGCGAAATCATACGGGGAGACCAGTGCTATCTTCATCGGCAGCTACTTGACCTCTTCTTGCTTGGTATTAGTCACGATAAACTCTTCCACCATACGGTGGGCTTCATCATCCGTATACTGAACGGGCGGCGATTTCATGAAATAAGCAGACGGTGCCACCAACTCCCCTTTCAACTTGCGGTCCAGGGCAAGCTTACAGCAACGCACGGCATCAATAACCACGCCGGCTGAATTAGGGCTGTCCCAAACCTCCATCTTCAACTCCAGATTCAGCGGGACATCACCAAATGTCCTGCCTTCCATTTTGATGAAGCAGAACTTGCGGTCATGGAGCCACGGAACATAATCGCTGGGGCCAACGTGGATATCATCGGGAGGCATCTTATAGTCCAGCTGGGAAGTAACCGATGTAGTTTTCGAAATTTTCTTAGATTCCAGGCGTTCTCTCTCCAGCATATTGAGAAAGTCCGTATTGCCGCCAATGTTCAGCTGATAGGTTTTCTCCAGCCGGACACCCCGGTCGCGGAACAGTCTGGTAAGCACACGATGGGTAATGGTGGCGCCAACCTGAGATTTACTATCATCACCGATGATAGGAAGATTCCTCTCAGCGAAACGCGCCTGCCAGTATTTCTCGCGGGCAATGAACACCGGGATACAGTTAATAAGGCCGCAGCCGGCAGACAGTATCTGCTCAATGTACCATTTAGTTGCTTCTTCGCTACCCACCGGCAGGTAATTAATCACTACGTCAGTCTTGGTTTCCTTTAATATTTTAACGATATCTGCAGTCGGCCCAGGCGCCTTCTCAATTATTTGAGACAGGTACTTGCCCAGACCATCATGGGTCATACCACGCTGAACTTTCACGCCTGAAGTCGGCACATCACAGAATTTAAAGGTATTATTGGGTGGCGAATAAATTGCCTGGGAGAGGTCCTTGCCCACCTTGTTCTTATCAACGTCAAAGGCGGCCACGAAATTGATATCACTGATATGATATCCACCTAAATTAACGTGCATCAGCCCGGGTATGATTTCATCCTCTTTAGCATTCTTATAATAGTGCACACCCTGGACTAAAGATGAAGCGCAATTCCCGACCCCGATAATAGCTACATTAATCTTGCCCATAACTTATTCTTCACTTTCCTTGTTTTTTAATGAAACATCCACCATACTACCCCGGCTACTTAACCACGGCTGCTGTACAAGTGCCGACTGAAAAACCAGACTATCCCTTGTCAGCACAACAGGAACCTGCTTAAACAGATACTTATTACGACGTTTTATCTCTGTTGACAGATATAACAGCTAACGATAGTGACTGAGGTTTGATTCTGCGTGCTGAATTTACCCCCTTTTGGACATCCGTTGCACTATAACCTTTTATGCGCCAGCTGTCAAGACTTATGAAGTATCGGCGCTCCAGAACACGGCTACCATGCGCACCTGCTGACCTTCAGCCAGGCACAGACTACAGAAAGACCTTCTCCGGCTGCCAGCGTCCGGTCTCTACATTGAAGCGCAGTACGCCTAAAAGCCTGCCGTCAGAAGTATAAGCCCGGTAATAATTCTCAGCGGGAGGCTGCACCTCAAGCCGTCGCCCCTGTCCACCGGAATCATTACCCAGAACCACCGAGCTACCGTTTTTAAGGGCGGTTTCCACAGCACTGCCGACTACTATCGCCCCCCAGTTTAATAGCACGCTGTCTAGCGGATAAACAAAGTGCTGCCAGTATCCGTGCCGGAAGGCGTCTTCGATTTGGGACATTGAAATAGCGTCACCGATATTAAAAGTGCCACACCTGATACGCACCAGGCTTTTTAAATGAGCCCCGCAACCCAGCAATTGCCCCAGGTCATGAGCTATTGAGCGTATGTAGGTACCCTTGCTGCACTCCACTTCCACGGTGGCTACCGGCAATTGCCAGTCCGTAATTTCAAGGCGATAGACCTCGGCACGCCGGCTCTTCCGCTCAACAGCGATACCGGAGCGTGCCAGCTTATACAGCGGCTGGCCGTGATACTTTACTGCGCTGTACATCGGCGGGATTTGCTGGATAGCACCACGGAAAGAATTCAGTGCTGATTCAAACTGCTCACGGCTGATACCAGCCGGGGCTTTTTGTTGCGTCACTCTGCCGCTGGCATCATAGGTGTCGGTAGCTATACCTAATTCAATCTCAGCACGGTAAGTCTTGGTGGTATTTACCAGAAATTCAATAACACGGGTGCCCTGGCCGATACCAACCGGCAGTACCCCGCTGGCCGCCGGGTCAAGAGTGCCGGCATGCCCTACCCGCTTTACCCCGCTAAGCTTCCTCACAATGGCAACAACACCAAATGAAGTCATGCCTTCAGGCTTGTTAATATTCAGTATGCCGTCCACAATTACAATCCGTGTAACCGATAGTAATTTTAAGACCTGCGTGCTGCATAAATATTATGTTAAGTGTGTGCCGGGAAATAAACTGGCGTCAATCGTGCTCTGAGCTAACCTGATCAATCAGCTGTAGCAGATGATTGCCACGCTCAATGGAATCGTCCCAGAAAAAGCTAAATTCGGGGATGCGCCTTAACTTCAGTTTACCGGTTAGCTCCTTGCGCAAGAAGCCGGCTGCGGATGTTAAACCCTTCATTATCTCCCGTTTTTCTTCATCGCTGCTAATACAGCTTACAAATACCTTGGCGTATTTAAGGTCGGTAGATGTGACCACGTCAGTAACAATAAGGAAAGAGCCAAGGCGAGGGTCTTTGACCTGTCTCTGGAGCAATCCGCTGATCTCCCGACGCAGGAGATTATTCACCCGTTCGATTCGATGTGCCATGATTCAAAGAGTAGCCACCGGTCAGCCAGTTTTTTCCAATCGAAATACTTCCAGAATATCGCCGACTTGAAAATCACCAAAATCTTTAATGCCAACACCACACTCGTAACCGCTGGCTACCTCCCTTACGTCATCCTTGAAACGCTTCAGGCTGCTAATCGTGGATTCAACAATTTTTTCTTTCGCTCGCCACACCCTGACTGAAGCATTGCGACTTATCTTACCCTCATTAACATAGGTACCGGCTACCTTGAGACCCTTACCCGCCGGGAAAACAGCCCTCACTTCGGCCCTGCCCTCAATCACCTCGGCATAAGTGGGCTCCAGCATGCCTTTTAATGCCTTGTCCACATCATCCGCCAGATTGTAAATCACATTATAATAGCGTATGTCAACGCTCCTGGTACTGGCCAGGCGTCTGGCATTTTCCTCAGAGCTTACGTTAAAACCAACGATCAATCCCTTTGATGCGATCGCCAGCATCACATCACTTTCGGTGATGTTGCCAGTGCCGCTATGGATGATTCTGACCTGAACCTCATCTGTGCCTAATCTCTCCAGAGAATTTCTTATCGGCTCAAGGCTACCCTGAACATCTGTCTTGAGAATCAACTTCAGCTCTTTTACCTCGCCGGCACTTATCTGGTCGTAAAGATTATTCAGGTTTACCGCCTTCCCTCCCGTTGACACTGTTTGTTCCAGCTCACTCTTACGCTTCTCAACCAGAGCATGCGCCTGGCGTTCATCTTCCACCACCGTCAGCATCTCGCCGGCTTGAGGCACACTACCCAGGCCAAGAATTTCAACAGGCGTTGACGGCCCGGCTTTCCTTATCTGCTTGCCGATATCGCTAAAAATGGCTCTGACTCTACCCCACGTGGTACCAACCACCACTGTATCACCCTGTTTTAAAGTTCCGTTTTGAACCAGCAGCGCAGCCATCGGTCCACGGGATTTATCCATCTCAGCTTCAATAACCACCCCGGTGGCCGGTTGCGCGGGGTCTGCCTTGAGTTCTTCCATTTCGGCCACCAGCAGCAGATTTTCCAGCAAATTAGGAATGTTAATTTTCTCTCTGGCCGATATCTCCACACAGACAATATCACCACCCCATTCCTCAATAAGCAATCCGGCATCAGCTAACTGTTGCTTAACCCTATCCGCATTTGCCTCCGGTTTATCAATCTTATTGATCGCAATGACAATAGGTACTTCAGCAGCCCGGGCATGGTTTATGGCCTCAACAGTCTGGGGCATTACACCATCATCCGCAGCCACTACCAGAACAGTGATATCGGTTATATTGGCTCCATGAGCCCTCATCGCGGTAAATGCTTCATGGCCTGGAGTGTCCAGGAAGGTGATTTTTTGCCCGTTAACTGTGGCCTGGTAAGCCCCGATATGTTGCGTGATACCTCCGGCCTCGCTGTCCATCACATTGGTCTGCCGGATAGCATCAAGCAACCGCGTTTTGCCGTGGTCAACATGCCCCATTACCGTGACTACGGGAGGACGGGGCTGTAAATTACCACCCTCCTCCAGAAGCTGGTTTCTTCTCATCACCCGAAGAGCACTGCTGGCCAGTGATTTCCGAGCCATCAGATGTGGTTCAAAACCCTGCGCTTTCACCACAGCCGCCGCCACTTCATAGTCAATCACCTGAGTAATATTGGCCATGATACCGCTTCTCATCAACTGCTTGATGACCTGTATGGCATCAATTTGCAGGACATCAGCCAGCTGCCTCACCGTCACCGACTGTGGCAGTTCAATCTGGGGCACCTTCGCTGATGAAGGTTTGCTGACCTTCTTTTCCGGCGCCGTTTCTGCTAAATCTTCTGGCTTACTTACCTTTGCCATTAATCATTTCCTTTTATCAGCTCTTCAGCCTGCCAGGTAAGTTGTTCACGGTTATCCTGAGAAAGCGTACTGCGCAACACATGCTCCAGCCGGTCACCCTTCAGCCCTCTCTGCCAGCAGGTTATCTCAGGGCATAGATAGGCCCCCCTCCCCGCCTTTTTCCCGTTAGTGTCAATCTCAATGCTCCCCTCTGCGGTATGCACCAGGCGAATCAACTCGCGCTTGGACCTGACCTTGCCACAAGCCACACAGGTCCGCTGCTCGATACGCTTTCTTAGTCCCTCCTTTTGCGACTTAGAAATAGTCTTCTTCCTCCTCCTCAACTGCTACGCCACGGCGCGCTTTCTTCAGCTTTATACCATCTTCAGCGCTTTCCTTACCGGTAACGCTCCTCTTTTTCTTCTTCGACTTTGTTGATTTAGTCGCCGCCTTTACCGGTCTCGCCGGCATAATATCCTCGGCAAAGCGCAATGTAACTTTTTCTTCTTCAACCTGGGGTGAGAAGAAAGCCTCTGGGGAAACAAGCTCCCCACTAGTAGCAAGTTCCGGCTCCGCCTCTTCCTCCACTGCTTCCTCAAGTTCTGTTAATTCTTCAACCACCGCCTCTACTTCCACGGGTTCTTCACTAACCGCCACCTCTTCTTCTAGTATTGCTTCTTCTACCAACGGAGCCTCTTCAGCTACCGGCTCTTCTATAGTAAGTTTCTCGGCCTCAGCCGCTGAAGCACTCTTAATATCAATACGCCAACCACTGAGCTTGGCCGCAAGTCTAGCGTTCTGCCCTTCCCTACCAATGGCCAGAGACAGTTGTTTATCGGGAACTACTACCTCGGCCACCCCTTCTCCTTCCACTCCCTCTTCTTCTTCCTCTTTTTTCAACCCAACAGATATTATCTGGGCCGGGCTTAGGGCATTAGCAATAAAGGTTGCTGTATCCGGGTTCCACATAACCACATCTATCTTCTCACCATTTAGTTCACTAACTACATTCTGTATCCTGATACCGCGCAATCCCACACAGCAACCAACCGGGTCAATACCTTCCTGGGATGTCGTTACGGCTACCTTACTCCGATAGCCAGCTTCACGGGCAATCGCCTTTATTTCCACTACTCCGCTGGAAATTTCAGGGACCTCCAGCTCAAACAGCCGGCGTAGAAAATCCGGATGAGAGCGCGATACAACCACACGCGGCCCCTTGCCTGTCCTTATTACTTGAAAAACAAGAACCTTGAGCCTCTGTCCCACCCTGTAACGCTCAGTGCGCACCTGCTCCGATACCGGCAAAATTGACTCGGCTCTGCCCAGATCAACGATTATCTGCCCTGCCTCAATACGCTGCACCAGGCCAGTAACCACCTCTCCTTCCCGGTTGATGTATTCCTCGAATATAGCACTATGCTCAGCTTCATGAAGCCGCTGCAGGATAACCTGCTTTGCTGTCTGGGCTGCGATACGTCCGGCATCATGCGGAGTATCTTCCACCATAGTCAGGTCGCCGATGTTCACACCCGGACTAAGCTTTTGTGCGTCATCCAGAGATATCTCCTGGCGCCTATCAGACGGCTTTTCGACCACCTCTTTCTCTGCCCAAACCTCCACCTTGCCGCTGTTAGGATTAATCTTCACCGCAATATTCTGATTAGGCGCAAAGTTATCTTTTCTATAGGCAGATACCAGTGCTGCTTCTATTGCTGCGATAACTACCTCCTTAGGCAGGTTCTTCTCAGCCGATAGCTGAGTGATAGCGAGCAAAAAATCGCTCTTCATCGCAGTCTAAACCCCCAGTTACTTTTTCACCGTTTAATTAAAAAAGTGGGGATGAAACCCACTTTATCAATCAACTATTCTTACTAAGAGAAGTATAACATAGTAAGGACCATGTTGCAAGACTAAGTAATGCCAAATTTCTGGAGACAGGCATTGGCAGAACCGCCTAGAAATCAATCCTTTAGTGGGCTATAATAGGTATATCGCGGTATAAAAAAGCAACCATCACAACAGGAGAAAATCTTGGACTCAGCCGGATTCAAGGCCTTGGCAGTAAGCAGGATAGATGACCAAAGCCAGCAACTAAGAGAGCTCAGCCTGAAGATACATTCCAATCCTGAATTAGGTTTTCAGGAGTTTAAATCTGCCGGCTGGCTGGCCGACTATCTGGCCAATAACGGTTTCTCAGTTGAATGCGGCGTTTGTGAACTGCCCACCGCTTTCCAGGCCAGCTACGGACAGGGAGCCCCGGCTATCGCCATTCTCGCGGAATATGATGCCCTGCCGGAATTAGGTCACGCCTGCGGGCATAACCTGATAGCCACCAGCGCTGTTGGCGCCGGAGTAGCCGTCAAAAGCGCCATAGATGAATACGGTGGCAGCCTGCATGTTATCGGAACGCCTGCTGAGGAATACTACGGCGGCAAAACCATAATGGCAGATAAGGGTGCCTTTGATAATCTGGATATCGCCATGATAACGCATCCCGGTGCCGCGGATGTGGCTACTATACAGACGCTTGCCTGTCATACTCTGGACGTTGAATTTTTTGGACAGGAATGCCACGCTGCGGCTGAGCCGGAGAAGGGGATTAACGCCCTGGAAGCCCTGATACAGTCATATAATGCTATCAACTCACTGAGGCAGCACATCAAAGACAAAGCCCGTATCCACGGCGTTATTACTGATGGAGGTCGAGCGGCTAACGTGGTGCCAGCACACAGCGCCGCTCAGTTTATTGTCCGCGCTGAAGACTACCTTTACCTCGCTGAGTTAGAGGAAAAGGTGGTAAACTGTTTCCAGGGCGCCGCCACGGCAACCGGTGCCAGGCTGGAATATCAGTGGGCGGAATTCCGTTATGCTGCCATGCGCAATAATATGTCTCTGGCGCGGTTATACCGGCAGAATATGCAAGCGCTGGGACGCAGGGTAAAGCTTAGCGAGCCAGAGCTATTTTTGGGTAGCACCGATATGGGCAATGTCAGCCAGGTGGTCCCCAGCATTCACCCCTTCGTGGCGGTGGTTCCTAGAGGTACTCCGGGGCATTCACCTGATTTTGCCCTGGCAGCAGCTTCAGAATCCGGCATGCAGGGGCTTCTGGACGCAGCCAAGGCAATCGCGATGACGGTTGTTGACCTGTTAGCCAGTCCGGAGACTGTTACCAGGGTAAAGGAGGAATTCAAGCAAGGCAAATGACCAGAGTGGGTATTCCCAGGGCTTTACTTTATTATGAATATTACCCCATGTGGCGAACCTTTTTTGAAGAACTGGGCGCAGAAGTGGTCATTTCTCCGCCAACCACGCAGACCATTCTCACGGCTGGCTCATCACGAGTGGTATCTGATACCTGTTTGCCGGTGAAGATTTTCCTCGGCCATGTTCTCTCTCTGGTTAACCAGTGTGACTTTATCTTTATTCCGGCTATCCGCAGCGTGAAAAGAAGAGTATATAACTGTGCTAAATTCCTTGGCTTACCCGATATGACACGAGCGGTCATCCCGGAATCTCCTCCCATCCTGGACATAGATATTGACGTTAACCGGCCCAGACGTGTCTTGTATCGAGCTATCTTCCAACTGGGCCGGCATTTCACCTGGAATCCGGTGAGAATCAGGAAAGCCGCTGAGGCTGCCTGGCAAGCTCACCTGAACTACTATGAGCTAATGTCCCGGCAGGCACTCATGCCGCCACAGGCAATCGAGCTATCTACGGATACCCAGGAGTTAAAAACAGGCACTTTTAATGATATTCTAACTCCTCCGCAAGCCAGCATCGCCCTGATCGGGCACCCTTATATTCTTTACGACGACCATGTGAACCACCGTCTTATCCCCAGGCTGCAAAAATATGATATCAATATATTGACTCCAGAGATCGTCAAGCCGGAAATACTTGATGAAAATACGGCCAGGCTGGTGGGTAGCGCCTACTGGACATATGAACATGAAGTGGTGGGAGCCGGGGGTTATTATTTGAACAACCAGGTTAACGGTATTATTGGCATTATGGCCTTTGGCTGTGGGCCGGATTCATTGATGATGGATGTAGTCCGCCGGCAGGCTGCCAGGTTGCAGTCCACTCCCTTTATGTGCCTCACCCTGGAAGAGCACACCGCTGAAGCCGGCATCATCACCAGGCTGGAAGCTTTCCTGGACATGATAAGCAGAAGGAGGAGGACTGAGAAACAAGTATGCGTGTAAGTATCCCGCATATGGGAAACCTTCATATCGCTCTTAAAGCCCTGCTACAGAGGCTCAACGTTGACTACGTATTGCCTCCACTAAATAATAGACGGACCCTATCGCTGGGCGCCAAGTATTCTCCAGAGGGACTATGCATCCCCTTCAAGCTGACCCTGGGCAACATGATTGAAGCTGCGGAAAGGGGAGCCGATACCATCATTATGGTAGGCGGCTACGGCACCTGCCGCCTGGGTTACTATGCCAGGGTACAGGAGCAGGTACTCCATGACCTGGGTTACGATATTGAGATGGTCCCGCTTGGTGTCTCAGAGAAGAAGCTTTTCGGCTTTCTGCAAATAATTAAGCGCTTGTCAAATAACGCGTCTTGGTTTAAGATTATCTCAGCGTTCCGTTTCGGGATGGCCAAACTCAACACACTTGATGATATAGAGCGGCTGGTGCAAAGGATGCGCCCGGTAGAGCAGGTACCGGGAACAGCCAACCAGCTTTATGCCAGGGCTATTGATGCCATCGACAATGCCGAAGACTACACGGGTTTAAAAAAAGTAAAACTTGATTACAGCGAGCAACTTTATCACATTAATAAAAATACTGACGCCAGACCTCTGGTGGTAGGGATTACGGGGGAGTTCTATGTAGTGCTGGAGCCGTTTTCCAACCTGGATATAGAGGTTGAGCTGGGAAAGCTGGGGGCAGAAGTAAAACGGACAACCTACATTTCCGAGTGGACTAAATTTAGCTGGTTCCTGAATCCGTTCGGTATCAATGAAAAAGACCGGATTCACCGGGCGGCTATGCCTTACCTGAAACGTGATGTCGGCGGGGATGGTTGGGAATCGGTAGGGGAAAAGGTGCTTCATGCCAGGGAATATGACGGAATCGTGCACCTGGCTCCCTTTACCTGCATGCCGGAGATAATCGCCCAGAATATCATGCCCTCCACCCATGAACATATTCCGGTGCTGACCATGCTCTGCGATGAACAACTGGCCAAACCGGGAGTTTTGACCAGACTGGAAGCGTTTGTTGACCTTCTGGAACGCCGGCGGCGGTCAGAAAATAGAAGAGCGATAGCACAATTATCCTGAGGAGAACAGATGGAAGCTTATCTTGGCATTGATGTTGGTTCAGTCACCACTAAACTAGCCATAATCGATGAAAATAACGATTTAATTACAAACCTCTATTTGCCCACAGAAGGCAAACCCATTACTGTAATCCAGCAGGGCTTAAGAGAAACCAGGCGGCAACTTACCGCTGATGCCAGGATTCTGGGTGTGGCGACTACCGGAAGTGCCCGCTACCTGGCCGGGGTTATCGTTGGGGCAGACCTGATTAAGAACGAAATTACCTGCCATGCTGTGGCGGCGCTGCATTTTGTACCTGATGTGCAAACTATTATTGAAATCGGTGGCCAGGACAGTAAGATAATCATCATCAGAGACGGGGTAGTCACTGATTTCGGCATGAATACGGTCTGCGCTGCCGGCACGGGCAGCTTTCTTGACCACCAGGCGCTGCGCCTGAATATGAATATTGAGGATTTTGCCCGGCGGGCGCTGGATAGTGAAACGCCGGTCAGGATTGCCGGGCGCTGTACGGTTTTCGCCGAATCAGACATGGTTCACAAACAGCAGATGGGACACCGCACTGAGGACATAATTTACGGTTTGTGCCAGGCGCTGGTACGCAACTACCTCAACAATGTCGGCACCGGCAAAGAAATTCGGCCGCCCATCGTATTTCAGGGCGGGGTTGCCTTCAATCAGGGTATCGTCAAGGCACTGAGAGAGGAAATTGACACTGAAATCATGGTGCCAGAACACCACGAGCTAATGGGAGCCATCGGCGCCGCCATGCTGGCCCGCGAGAAGCTGAGTGAGAGCGACAACGGCAGTCAATTCAAAGGCTTTGGCGTGAGTGAAATTGAATACCATACCTCGTCGTTTGAATGTAAAGCCTGCCCCAATTTATGTGAGATTGCCCAGCTTTCCATTAATGGTCAGGTGCTGGCTCGCTGGGGAGGACGCTGCGACCTGTGGGAGAGAAGTACCAGTAGTCAGTAAAATAAACTAGAGGAAAACGATGATAATTGCCGTTGATGCTGCGGGTGGGGATTATGCCCCCCATGAAATAGTCAAGGGAGCCATCAAAGCCTCACAGGAACACGGGGTTGAGATAGCCCTGGTGGGAAGGAGGTCGATACTTCATGTGCTCTTGGGGGGAGCTAAAGGCAAACCCGGCATCAAAATCGTTGAGGCCCGTCAGACGATAGGCCCCCACGAATCACCTATGAAGGCGGCCCGCAGCAAACCCCATTCTTCAATCGTGGTGGGTATCAATATGGTAAAAGAAGGCAAAGCCTCCGCCTTTGTTTCGGCCGGTAATACCGGCGCCGTGTTATGTGCCGCCCTTCTCAACCTGGGGAAGATAGCCGGCGTGGAAAGACCGGCCATAGGTTGCTTCCTTAATACCATCCTGCCCAGCCCCACCCTGCTGGTTGATGCCGGCGCCAATGCAGACTGCCGTCCCAAGCACCTGCTTCAGTTTGCCCAGCTCGGCTCCATCTGCAGTAAGAATATTTTTGATATTGACTCGCCGCGTATCGGCTTACTCAATAACGGAGAGGAAGAAGGCAAAGGCAACAGCCTAACCCAGGAAAGTTACCAGCTTATCGCCAGCGATAAGAACTTGAACTTCATCGGAAACATCGAGGGGCAGGATGTGCTGAGAGGAACCGCCCATGTTATTGTTACCGATGGTTTCACCGGCAACATAGTAATCAAGTCTATAGAAGGTATCTGCGACACTTTCCTAAATTCAGCACGACAGATGGGGCACATCTTTTCCAGCCTGTCACACCTGCGGGGGCGCAATCTGCTCAGCGATATCGGACTGCGCTCCCTAGCGAAAAAGATGGATTATACAGAGTATGGCGGAGCATGCCTTCTGGGTATTGAAGGTAATGTTATCATTGCCCACGGGCGCAGCCAGGCCAAGGCGATTAACAATGCCATCGGTCTGGCTAAAGAGACAACGGAACGAGAAATGGTACGTAAAATTAAGGAGGGAATTTATGAGCAAAACAACCAACATTGATGATGGCAATTTCGACGAAATTGTCTCCCAGGCAACGACGCCGGTGCTGGTTGACTTCTGGGCACCCTGGTGCGGACCGTGCCAGATGGTAGGCCCGGTGGTCGATGAACTGTCCGAGGAATACGAGGGCAAGGTGAGCTTTGGCAAGGTGAATGTGGATGAAAACCCGAAGATTGCCGGCAGATACGGTATCATGAGTATTCCCACCATGCTTATCTTCAAAAGCGGACAACCAATCTCCAATATAGTCGGCTTCAGGCCTAAAAATCAGTTAAAAGAGATACTGGACGCGGCTCTTGACCAAGAATAATATCTGGATTACCATCATAGACGACAGCAACTCCGAGAAGTGCGAAGCCCACTGCGGGGTTGACTGGTCACGGGCAGAGAACTTGGCACAGGCCAGCCGGCAAATCAAGGAAAGGTTTTCTACCCGGATAGCTCTGAAGTACTCGGACCTGTCCGGGGCAACTGACACCCTCTCTCTGGAATGGCGAAAGAAGGTCAGTAAAGAGAATTTATCCCTGCCGTTGCTGGTTATCAATGATAAAATACGGATTTCTGGAGAATTTGATCTGCGCATGCTGCTGGATGTTATTGATGCCCAGATTGAAACCAGGTCTTGCAGGTAAGCAATGGAAAAATTAAAAAATGAATACGATATCATCATTACCGGGGGTGGCCCCGCCGGGCTCTCGGCTGCCGTTTACACAGCCAGGGATAGACTCGGCAGCCTGCTCCTGGAAAGAGGGATAGTCGGCGGCAATATTTTAAACGCCGAGCAGGTGGATAACTACCCCGGCTTTCCCGATGGCATCAGCGGTGCGGAACTAACCCAGTTAATGCACCAGCAAGCGACCAAATACGGACTGGCCACAATCAATGCTGAAGTTACCGGCATTGAGCTACAGGGACAACAAAAGTTAGTCAAAACTCCTGAGGGCAATTTCACTGCCAGAGCGATAATTATTGCCAATGGTGCGGAGAGACAGAAGCTGGGTGTACCCGGAGAGGAGGAGTTCACCGGTCGAGGAGTATCTTACTGTGCTACCTGTGATGCCGCCTTTTTCCGGGAGATGACTGTCGCAGTTGTCGGCGGTGGTGACGCGGCACTGACCGAGGCGCTTCACCTCAGCCGGTTTGCCGGCAAGGTTATTGTAATCCACCGGCGCGACCAGCTTCGTGCCACCCGCATTGTCCAGGAAAAAGCCTTTGCCGAACCGAATATCGAATTCCTGTGGAACACGGTTGTGGATGAAATTGAAGGGGATAATCTGGTGCAAAGACTTAAAATCCACGAGGTAAAAACGGGACAGCAAGCAACACTGGAGTCTGCCGGTATTTTCATATCAGTTGGCTTCAAGCCAAACTCCGCTTTCCTCAAGGATTTCTTACCGCTGGACGCTGCTGGCGCCGTCATCACCAATGACCTGATGGAGACAGAGATACCCGGTATCTTTGCCGCTGGCGATATCCGCCACAACTCGGCACGACAGGTTATTACTGCGGCCGGCGATGGTGCCACCGCGGCTATATCAGCTGATAAATACCTCGCGGAATAATAGCGGAATAATATTAAAATATAATTCCCACTTCACCACCAGCGGAAAGTGCAGTATAATTACCATCAAAGGAGAGATTTGTGAAGGTTGTTTTTATAGAAGACGTACCCAATGTGGCTGAAGTTGGCCAGGTAAGAGAAGTCGCTGATGGCTATGCCAGGAACTTTCTGATACCCAGAAAGCTCGCGGTATTAGCTAACTCGGCAGCTTCCAACATACTGGACTCGCAGCTTAAAAAGAAGGTCAAAATCCAGGCACAAACTGAGGCGGAAATGACCGAACTCGCCAAGCTACTGGAGGGTAGTGAAATCACTCTCCAGGCAAAAGTCGGCGCCAAGGAGCGCCTTTACGGTTCCATCACCAGCAGTGACATTGCCGAGGGTATCAGCAACAGCCTGGGTTTGGAGATCGACAAAAGGAAGATAGAACTGGCTGAGCCAATACGCGAACTGGGTAACTACGAAGTACCGGTCCGGTTATTCAAGGAGATAATGCCCAAAATAAAGCTGGCTGTGTTGGCTGAGGAAAAGGCGGGGGAAGCGAAGAAAGAAAGCAAAGAGAAAAAAGCCGACAAGGCTGAAGAAAAGGCGGCGGAAGAGGAGGAAGTAATAACCGAAGAAACGACGGGAGAAGTCAAGGAGACGGAATAGGTTGTACAGTGAAAAGTTGCCTCCGCATGACCCTGATGCCGAAGAAGCAGTCATTGGCTCGTTATTGATTGATGGCAACTCCATCTACAAAATTGCCAGTTTCCTTCAGCCATCAGACTGTTACTATGAGCAAAATCAATGGCTCTACGGCGCCTGCCTTGCCCTCTACCAGCGCAATGATGCCATAAACCAGATAACCGTGGCTCAGGAACTGGCGCGCCAGGATAGACTCGAGGCATGTGGCGGGGCCGCCCATTTAAGCCACTTAATATCCATCTGCCCCACATCACTGGACATTGAGCACTACGCCCAGATTGTCTACCGCCTTTCGGTCATGCGTAACCTGATACGGGCGGCGGACAGGATTGCCACTATTGGCCATGAAGCCGGCCCCGATGTTGACACCAGCCTTACTCAGGCAGAGGATATCCTGTTTCGCATACGCCACGGGCAAAGCCCGCGGGATTTCGCTCATATCCGCCAGGTGCTGGATAAATACTTTGAGCCCACCCCGCCTTCCGGGCCGGAAGGTTCCCCGGAAGAACCCATGCCTTACGTATTATCAAGCTTCACGGGTCTTGATGACTTCCTGGGCGGATTTCAGCGCTCGGACCTGGTTATTGTCGCCGGCAGGCCCAGTATGGGCAAGACCAGTCTGGCGCTTAACATCGCCCGAAATGCCGCTGTAGACCAGAAGGCCTGCGTGGCTCTCTTTAGCCTGGAGATGTCCCGGGAATCTCTCGTACTGCGCCTGTTGGCCAGTGAGTCCGGAGTGAATTCAAGGAGAGTTCGCCTGGGACTCCACAGTGAGGAAGACGAAAGAAAAATCATGGAAGCCATCGGTGTTCTTGCCGAATCATCTATCTATATAGATGATTCACCCCAACTCCGGGTGGTAGAAATACGCAGCAAAGCGCGCCGCCTTCACTTCGAGCGAGGCATTGATCTCATTATCATTGATTACCTGCAGTTGATTCAGGGTGAAGGTAGAGGGGAAAACCGGGTCCAGGAGATTAGCTATATATCCCGTTCCCTGAAGGCACTGGCGCGAGAGCTTAACGTGCCGGTGATTGCCGTATCCCAGCTCAGCCGGGCTGTGGAGTGGCGGGCGTCACACGAGCCCCAGCTCTCTGACCTCCGTGAAAGTGGCAGTATTGAACAGGATGCTGATATTGTGCTGTTTATCTACCGTGATGAATACTATTCTACCGAAGAAGAATGGCAAGTCCAGCACCCGGATAAAGAGTATCCCAGAGAAGAAGCTGATATTATCATCGCCAAACATCGTAATGGCCCCACTGGCCGGATAAAATTACGCTTTCGACATAACCTGGCTAAATTCGACAATATTGGCAGCGCCGAGCCAAGATTAATATGAATCACTTTGAAGGGTTCCCACCCAGAATGGAATTTACCTCCATCCCGAATCTCTTCTTCAGTAAACTGCTGCCTGAAATCAACGATATGGCGGAACTGAAGACAATCCTTTACGCGCTGGCGGTACTTTACCGGAAACGTGGCTACCCGCGTTTTATCACTTTCGGTGAACTGCTGGAAAATGTCAGCCTGATGAATAGCCTCAAGGGTGGTGCAGAGCCGCCGGATAAGGCACTCAATGACGCGCTAAAAATGGCTACGGAACGGGGCATCTTTATTCATATGTCTCTGGACAGGGATGGGGCAAATGAGAATATCTATCTCCTTAATACAGAGGCCAATCTACAGATTGCCGCCAAGATTCAAAGCGGAGAGCTCAAGCTAAGCGGACTAAAGCCCGGAGCGCCGTCATACGTTACCACGGAAGAGCAACCCAATGTTTTTGCCCTTTATGAGCAAAACATCGGCCTGCTCACCCCCATGATTGCCGAGGAGCTGCGTGAGGCGGAGAAGCTATACCCCGAAAGCTGGCTCCGGGATGCCATTAAGGAAGCTACCCTGCACAATAAGAGAAACATAAGATACATCATGAAGATTTTGCAACGCTGGTCGGCAGAAGGTAAGAGCGATGGAACACATCCACGACATTCTAAAACAGACCCGGATAAATACATCAAGGGAAAATATGGACACATCGTCCGACGCTGAAGAACCCCCACCAGCAGACCCGAATTGCCCCGCCTGTAAAGGAGCGGGAATCGTTCATCCCTTGCTCCCTTCAGGAAAGCCAGATTACAGCCGGGTTATTCCCTGTAGCTGCACCAGAAAAGAACTGGACGAAGAGCGCCGGGCTCGCCTTGAGCGTTATAGCAACCTGGGCTCACTGGCCCGTTTTACCTTTGATAAATTGCTCCCGCAAGGTAGAAGCGGTAATCCAACACACCAGGAACAGTTCTCCCGCGCCTATCAGGCGGCTAAGTCATTCGCTGCCGAGCCTAAAGGATGGTTCGTTCTGAGCGGTGCCAGCGGCAGCGGGAAGACACACTTAGCCGCAGCTATCGCTAATGAATGCCTCCATAGCGGCTACCCGGTTCTATACCAGACCATTCCTGACCTTCTTGACCGCCTCCGCTCCACCTTCAGCACCGACGGCGAAGTGCCCTACGTTGATTTCTTCGACATGGTACGCAATGCACCATTACTGATACTGGATGACCTGGGTGCCCAAACCGGAACGCCCTGGGCTAGAGAAAAGCTGGACCAGCTAATGACCCACCGCTTTAATAGCGAACTTCCCACCGTAATTGTCGCCATCGTACCCATCGAGCAGCTCGATGAAAGATTAAGCACCCGCCTGACTGACCCCAACCTGTGCCAGGTATTCAATCTGGAGAAAAAAACGGACTCAGTCGAATATACCGGCGGAC
>Ga0180432_10000357_pt1 | contig 73941 bp, 79 predicted proteins | sample SS_ome_10_FD_132414 | JGI IMG/M metagenome (GOLD analysis project Ga0180432, IMG submission 132414) | Hypersaline lake sediment archaeal communities from the Salton Sea, California, USA - SS_1_MS_2 metaG | ecosystem: Environmental > Aquatic > Non-marine Saline and Alkaline > Hypersaline >...
CAGAATTGGGTCTCTGTTAGCTTTGGGTGTGTTCGCATCGCCCTGGTTTCTCACGTATTCTGTGCACCACAATGCACCATTCAGAGATCACTCGAAAGGTCTCCATGTCCAGACATCTGCATTTGGCCGGACGAATGCCGAACATTGATCCAGTGCCTTACGATGGCCGGATACCTACCGGTGACAAGCTGAAACGGTTGGTCGTCAACTTGCTGAGCGGACCAATAGGGGTTGACAATGTGATCGCACTGACAGATCTCTACACAGGTAGCCAACCACCTGGTTTCCAGGATGCCTCGGACGCAAAGAACAAGATGCAGCAGTGGGTAGGCCCAGAGCCGAGATTTCATCCACATGTCGCTCAGTATGATTTCGAGGCCTGGCTTCTCCCTTACTGGCCAACGATCCAACGCCTGGCAGGACACAACCGCAACGCTCCGCCTGGAAATCCGGAAACGATCGACCACAACAACCCGCCTGCGCACCACATCAAAGAAATGTTCGAGGCAGGCTGCTGCAGGGACAGTTACGTGAAACCGCGCGATGCCCTCCGGATTCTCAGAGAGAATGATCTGGTCATTGCGATAAATCAATGCGCAGAACTAAAGGCATTGGTAAACAGGATTCTCTCGCTATGCGGTGGGGCAATCATTCCATGAGACGCCTTTCGTGCCTTGTTTGCTGAGGTGGACCCCATGCGTCGACCGATGCTGCGGCAAACATATTGACTGATGACACGCCTGGTGATGCCGTATACGGTTTTCCCCGCTCTTACCGCGTTGTTGTACAGGGTCAGAGGGATGAGTCTGTCAACACAGAAGCTTACATATTCAGGTATCTCGCTCACAGAGTTCCTTCAACCTGGCGTATTCTCGATCTAGCCTGAACTTCCCCCCGGATTTAGGCTCGAAACAGGCACGACTCAGGCACAAGAAATAGTGTCAAAATGTAGCCAGAATCGATGCATCTTGTTTCCTTCGTGGATCCCTCCGTTTTGTTCGTGTTTTTCAGCCCTTCGCTGGGGGAAGTTCAGTCTAGCCCTATCGCCTCAGAACCTCAGGCCATGCTGGCCGCCATAGCTGACAGGGCAAGGCAGGGCGACCTCAAGAACATCCGAATCTGCCGAGTAGCCGGAGGGAATTGCACGCCCCGGCCACTCGGCAATTGGCATCCGACTTGCTCGGGGTCGGGGACGACCACGAGTACAACCTCCGAGGCCGGGCTGGTTGGGGCTGAGACCCCGAGCTACGGATTTGAGAGCCGGGCGTGGTGATGTGCTCTTCAGGATATGGTGACATAACCTGAATGACAGTGAAGCGGACTCACTCTGTGTCGTTCTGAGGGAGCCGTAGCGTCCACGCCTATTGCAGGTGCTGCCGTGATGAAGACATCTCCTCCATCGCCATTACAGCCCCCCCCACCATCTCCTCAATGATCTGCCCGGCGCTCTTCCGTTCCCTGATCATGCCTGCTATCTGTCCTGTGGGCACTAGCCGGACGTCCCGGACGCCGCCTTCTCTAGCGCCCTCCATCGTCTCCCAGATCATCATGTACTGCAGTGGCATGGGCAGCGGAGGCGGTGCCCCCGGCTTTTCCCAAGCCTCCGACCATCTGTTCTTGAGATTGCGCATGGTCTTGCCGGAATACGACCGCGTTACCACCGTGTCCATCTCGGTGCATTCTATGATCCTCTGCTTCCAGTGGTCGATCTCCCACTGGGCAAACAGCCCCATTTCGATGGCGTCCACGTGGGCTTCATGGGAGACGAGGAAGGCGGTGCCCACCCATGCCCCGCAAGCCCCCAGGGCCAGGGCGGCCGCCAGTCCCCTGCCATCCGCAATGCCACCCGCAGCAACCACAGGGGTGGGACGGACAGCGTCTACCACCTGGGGGACGAGAGCCATGGTGCCGATCCGGCCGACATGTCCTCCCGCTTCATGCCCGGAGGCCACGAGGATGTCCACTCCACCCTCCACCACACGACGGGCATCCCTGACATTGCCAACGCAAGCAATGACCTTCGTGCCTTGAGCATGGGCCTGCGGTACCAGGGATGCGGGGTTGCCCAGACCTGAGACGAAGACAGGCACACGCTCTTCCAGGCATATCTCGATCTCTCTCATCGAGTGTTCCAGGCTCAAGAACACGGGCTGTCTCCAGTCCTTCGGCTCCGGAATACCGAACTCCTGCTTCAATCGTTCCACGAACTCAACATGCCTCTCGGGGAACTCGATATTCATGGAAAAGTCTCTGGGCAGGTCTCCCACCGGAAACGGCATCAGAACGTCCACGCCGAACGGCCTGTTGGTCAGGCTCCGGGTGTTTCTGATCATCTCTGCGAGGCGGTCCAGGGGGAACCCCGTGCAGCCTAGAACGCCCAGCCCGCCGGCATTGGAGACGGCGGCAGCGAGGGTGGGGCCGCAGTAGCCACCCATGCCGGCGAGGATGATGGGGTATTCAATGTCAAGGATGTCGCAAAGCCTGGTATGGAGACGGTGTCTAGTCATGCTCTATTCAAACCTCCTTCTTACTGCAATATGGCGCACAGCCGCCGAAATGGCAATCCGAAAGCCTGGGACTGCCGCGGGTAGAGACAACGCGACCCTGCGTGTGCCGGTTCTCTGTCGGCAGGTTACTCAAGGATCGTCCCCGACCCCGAGAGGATCGAGTGGTGCGGGTCGAGGTCAGGGACGACCTCGACTACGGTTTGGGTCTCGCGGCAACTTCCCTCTGCCAAATCCCCTGAGTATCTGGTGCGAGGCTAGCTGTGTCTCCACACGGAGACGTATCAATGGGCACTCGTAGGCTGGGACAGACCCCAACGCCACTGCTACGGCTTGGGACAGGCCCCCACCCAGTTGCAGACGAACTGAGATATGTCCCAGACCGAGTCGAGGCCCTTCTTCATTGCCGGGACAAGGGTCTTGTGTAGCCAGTCCACCACTTGCTTGGCCGTTTTGTGGTATCCCAATTGGTCTAGTGCCCATACTACCGCTTCTACCAGCCCATCGCCGGCTGCCAGGACCGCAATTGCCCCGACCCCTGCGACGCTCAAAGATATCGCGACCGTTAGCAGGCCGACACAGCAGGCGTTACACCCCGCGCTCAGACTCAGCTTCTCGTCTACAAGCGCCTTGTCCTCTTCACTGAGCTCGGCGTATGCCTTGTCCAGCGCCTCCAGTTGTTCTGCGGAGAACTGGTCTGCGGGGAAGAGGTTGCGTTCTGACACGGTCAACTCGGCCATGGGCGCTTCATCTCCGCCACAGCCAAGCAGACCTGGCATGCTGAGCACGATTGCCACAGCCAGTAGTCCCGTAATTAGCTTCACGCGTCTGCTCTTCACTGGCTGGTCTCCTTTCTCAACCCGGGGTCAACCGGTAGAACCCCATCGTGCTTCACAGGTAGGCGATGTCCTCCGCCCATCTCGTCGCGTGGGGCGACGTGGCCGGTCCCCAGGGCATTCTACCATCTTGCACGTCGGAGTACACTGGCTGATCGGCGCCCTCCAGACTCACCCCGACAGTTCCGGGCCAATCAGTGGTATCATAATCAGGTCTGGCCAGGGGTCATTGGACCGGTGTGGTCTGCCAAGCGCTCCGGCCAGGCGCATGAAGCAGAAGACAACAGTTGACATAATGAGAAAGGTATGACCGCATGCTGGTAGTGATGAAGAACGACGCTACTGAAGAACAGGTGAGGGCTGTCATCAAGGAGATCGAAGGCATGGGCTGCCGGGGTATTCCCATGCCCGGCGCACAGAGGACGGCCGTATGCATTATCGGGAACAAAGGACCCGTGGACGATTCGTGGCTGCTGACGCTGGAGGGAGTGAAAGAGACTATCCCCGTCACTAAGGCCTACAAGCTGGTCAGCAGGGAGACGCGCTCGGAGTCCACGGTCATCAGGGTAGGCGATGTCAGGATCGGTGGAGGATCTGTCGTTGTTATGGCCGGGCCCTGTGCCGTGGAAAGCGAGGGCCAGGCGCTGAGGGTAGCGAGGCATGTCAAGGAGCACGGGGCACAGGTGTTTCGGGGCGGCGCTTTCAAGCCCAGGACTTCGCCATACAGTTTCCAGGGACTGGGAGAAGAGGGACTGCGGGTACTGGACAGGGTCCGAAAGGAAACGGGCCTGCTGGTAGTCACCGAGGCTACCGACCAGGAGAACATAGGACTTGTTGAGGAGTGTGCCGACATAATCCAGATTGGGGCGCGGAACATGCAGAGCTACTCTCTGCTTCGCCGTGCGGGCCGGTCGTCGAAACCAGTGCTGCTGAAGAGAGGTCTCGCTGCAACGATTGACGAGTTGCTGATGTCTGCCGAGTACATCATGTCGGAAGGCAACACGCGTGTCATCCTGTGCGAGCGGGGAATACGCACCTTCTCCGACACCACACGCAGCACCCTGGACCTGAGCGCAATACCCTCCATCAAGGAGGTGAGCCATCTTCCCATTATCGTGGACCCCAGTCATGCTGCGGGGCGAAGGGAGTTCGTGATACCCCTGTCGAAGGGGGCCGTGGCTGTTGGTGCTGACGGGCTGCTTGTAGAGGTGCACCACGATCCGCAACGTGCCCTTTCCGACGGAGCGCAGTCGCTCTATCTGGAGCAGTTTTCAGAGTTGATGAGAGAGGTCAGTGCATTGAAGGGTGGGACCGGCTGAACCGGGGCGGGGGAAACGGTGTGAGACGGCCAGCGGGGTGGGGTGGAGGAGGATAGTACGATACGAAAGGTATGGGCGCATTCGTCGCCCCTATTCTTCCTCGGGCTTCTTCCTCTTGCCATGGAACGACCTGTGCACTTCCTTTAGATGCCTGTCGGTGACGTGCGTGTACACCTGCGTAGTGGTGATGCTCTGATGGCCAAGCATTTCCTGAACCGACCGTATGTCCGCGCCGGCAATGAGGAGGTCAGTGGCAAAGGTATGTCTCAATGTGTGAGGACTGGTCTTGACTGGCACGTAGGCTATCCTGGCATACTTTTGCACTATGCGCTGGATGGACCTTGGGGTCAGCCGCATTCTCTCGCCTCCCTTCGCCGGATCCACCGTCCCGGTGTGCCGGATAAACAGGGGCTTGAAGTACTCCTCCCGAGACTCAAGGTAACGGGCTATCCACTCAACCGCGGAGTCTGATAGGAAGACTACCCTCGGCTTCCTCCCCTTGCCAATGACACCCAGTTCTCTGCCCTCGATGTCGATGTCACCGCGGTTTAGGCGTGCCAGTTCCGAGACCCTGAGACCGGTGCTGAACAATGTCTCAAGGATAGCTCGATCCCGGATCCCAGGCAGTTCGGTGGTGTCGGGTGCACTCAACAGGCTCTCCAAGTCGTCAGGTCCCAGAAACGTGACTGTCCTGGCCGCGGCCTTCGGCAGCTCTATCCTGTCTGGAGACAGCACAGCCATCCCACGCTGCACTGACAGGTAGCGCATGAGTGCCCTCAGCGCTATCAGGTGATAAGTCTGAGTCACTTTCTTGAGACGGTCGCCGGTCGGTGTGACGATGCGGGCCAGATGCAGTCTGAATCGCCTGATCAACTCAAGGTCGATGTTCTCTACGGATTCGCACCGGGAGCCGTCAGCAACCCACATGGAGAATCTGGTGAGGTAGCGTTGGTATGCCTTGACTGTCAGCGGTGAAAAATCCTTCTCGACCTCGAGGTACTCAACGAACTGACATATCGCCTCGTCGGGCGTCATAAGAGCCTCCCGCTGCTCAATGCTGAGCGTCGCATAATGTACCTTTTGCGACAATACCGCCGACAGCGACCTTTGTCAACCTCTTGACATAATCTGATGAGCCCCCGAATATTCATACCTCCCCTTCGCCTACCCCAACATCTCCGCCACCGAGGCCAGGAGTTCGTCAATGCCCCAGCCCGTCGCCGCTGATATCGGGAGCATGTCCGGCTGCCGCGCCGCCCGGCGACGTCGCGGCATGATGTCCGGATACTCGCCACCCACCAGGTCGATCTTGTTGAGGACCGTAACCCGCGGCTTGCCGCCCACCTCAAGCTCCTCAAGGATGTCCTCCACCGTCTGGCACTGCTCTGCAGCGTTGGGATGAGAGATGTCCACCACATGCACCAGCAGGTCGGCCTCGTACAACTCCTCAAGGGTCGCCCTGAAGGCGGCCACCACCGTCGGCGGCAGCTTGTGAATGAAGCCGACGGTGTCTGTCAGCAGCACGATTCGCCCGTCTGGCAGCATCACCCGCCTGGTCACCGGATCGAGGGTAGCGAACAGCTTGTCCTCCACCAATACGTCCGCCCGTCCGATGGTATTGAGCAGCGTGCTCTTACCGGCGTTCGTATAGCCGACCAGCGAGACCACCGGAATGCCGCTACGCTTCCGCCGCTTCCTGTACAGCGCCCGGTGCTTCCGCACCGACTCTATGTCCTTCTTCAGGCGGTGGATGCGCTGCTCCACAAGACGCCTGTCAGTCTCCAACTGGGTCTCGCCAGGCCCTCTGGTCCCTATCCCCGCCCCCAGCCTCTCCAGGTGGCTCCACTGCCCAGCCAGGCGGGGCAGCAGGTACTCGTTCTGCGCCAGTTCCACCTGTAGCTGGCCCTCCCTCGTCTGGGCACGCCGGGCGAAGATGTCCAGGATCAGGGCCGTACGGTCGATCACCTTCACCTGGAGCGCCTCTTCCAAGTTCACCTGCTGCGTTGGCGACAGCTCATCGTCGAATATGACCACGTTGTAGTCAGTCTCGCCACGCAGCGAAACAAGCTCCCTGAGCTTCCCCTTGCCTACATATGTCCTGGACCTGCTCTCAAGCCGTTGCACCATGGTCCCCACTACCTCGACACCGGCGGTCTCAGCCAGGCTGCCAAGCTCAGCAACCGAGTGCTCCAGCGACCACCGGTCCCTTCGTCCCCGTTTCATCTCTACCCCCACCAAATAGGCGCGCTCCTGGGACTCCTCGGTGCTGTGTGTCTTGTCGGCGATGCTCCCTCCTTCTGCCGATGGCCGGTTGGCTGTGCAGCCAGCGGTTGCCGGGACATTTATGTCACAGATTTATGTAGGCTATTTCGCTTCTTATGTCGAGATGCTTAGCTACAAATCGTGTGTTATGTCCGGTTCACGGCTGCCACCTGGAGAGTCGCTCCAGCCCTTCCTCGATGTCATCATCCGGGGCGGTCAGCGACAGCCGAATGTAGCCTTCCCCGCACCTGCCATACCCGGTGCCGGGGGTGACCACCACGCCGGTCTCCTCCAGCAGCCTGGTGGCGAAATCGGCCGATGTGTACCCCTGGGGGATACCAGCCCAGATGTACAGGCTCGCCTTGGGTGGCGTCACCCGCAACCCCATCTGGCGCAGCACCGCGACGATCCGGTCGCGGCGGCGCTGGTAGATGGCGTTGTGCTCCTCTATGCACGACTGGTCTCCCCGCAATGCCTCAATGGCGGCACACTGGATGGCCTGTGGTATGCCGGAATCGAGGTTCGATTTCACTTTCATCAGCGTGTCACGGCATGTGGCGTTGCCGACGGCCATTCCCACCCGCCACCCGGTCATATTGAAGCTCTTGGACAGGGAATGGAACTCCAGCCCCACATCCATCGCTCCAGGCACCTCGAGGAAGCTAATGGGCCTGTACCCGTCGAAGGCAACCTCCGTATAGGGAGCGTCATGGCAGACCACCAGGTCGTGCCGCCTGGCGAAGTCCACTACGTTCTCAAAGAAGTCGCGACCCGCTATGGCACCGGTGGGGTTGTTGGGGTAATTCAGCCACACAACCCTGGCGCGGGCGGCGACGACCTCAGGCACCTGCTCCAAGTCAGGAAGAAAGCCGTTCTCTTCCCTGAGCGGCATGAAGTACGACTCCCCACCGGCGAACATGGTGCTCACGGAGTAGACAGGATAGGCCGGGTCGGGGATCAGTGCCACGTCCCCGGGGTCCACGAAGCACAGCGAAGCGTTTCCGATGCCCTCCTTGGAGCCGATGAGCGGCAGCACCTCCGTGTCAGGGTCCAGGACCACGCCAAATCGCTTCTCGTACCATTCGGCTATGGCCTGCCGCAACGCTGGGAGGCCGTAGGTCTCCGGGTACCCGTGATTGGCCGCGTCCCTGGCTGCCTCACACAGCCGGTCTATGATGTGCTCGGGCGTGGGGATATCGGGGTCTCCGATGGCGAAGCTGACGACCCTCTGGCCTCTGGCCTTCTTCTCGGCTATCTTCTGCGATATCCCTACGAACAGGTAGGGGGGCAGGTTCTCGACGCGCCTGGCGATTCTCATACGTCCTCCGCTGACTCAGTCCGTGTCGGGCCATTCACCCACGAAAACGAACTCAGCTCCGCCGCTCAGCCTGACCGCCCCCGCCCCCGGCCACTCCAGGGTGAGCCTGCCACCGGGGAGGACAACATCTACAGGGCTGTCCACGTAGCCGTGCAAGTGGGCTGCCACTGCCACTGCACAAGCGCCACTGCCGCAGGACAGGGTCTCCCCAGCCCCCCTCTCCCAGACTCGCATGGAGATCCTCCGCCGGGAACTCACCCTGGCGATCTCGAAGTTGAGGCGCTGGGGAAAAAGCCGGTCGTGCTCGACGATGGGGCCCACCCGGGCCAGCGGGAACCCGTCCACGTCATCCAGGAAACAGACGCCGTGGGGATTTCCCATGGAGACGAAGGTGAGCAGCAACTCTGTGTCGTCCACCATGACAGGGTAGTCCAGTACTGGTATTATGTCAACTGCAATGTCAACCGGTATCGTGGCGGGTTCGAAGGCAGGCTCGCCCATGTCCACCTGGAATCGCCCGTCTGGCAGCAGCTTCACAGTCCTGGTGCCGGCCATGGTATGGAGTGTCAGCTCCTGGTCACCGGGCGCCAGACCCCGTTCTGTGACATATCTGGCGAAGCACCGCAGGCCGTTGCCGCACACCTCGGCCTCAGAGCCGTCCGGGTTGAATATTCGCATACGGAGGCCAGCCGTGGGCGATGACTGCACCACTACCAGTCCATCCGCGCCGATGCCGAACCGGCGCTGGCACATCGCCCCGGCCAGCCGGCCCCAGTCCCTCTCCTGTCCCCCGGCCTCGACCAGTACAAAATCGTTTCCCGTTGCCTGCAGCTTGGCGAATCTCATATGCCGTTCCTTCCACAATCGGCGAACCGATTGTAGCAAGGAGGTTTCGGCTGGGGCAAGCCGGTCTCGAGTTCGGGTGCACACTCACAGTGCGTTGACGCGCAGGCCGGGCGGACTTATAGTAGGTATTGGTGGGCTTAACGTAGGTCCGGCGGCGGGCGCCGGGTTACCTCAGACACCCCTAGCGGTTGGCGTTATCCCTGATTCAGCAAACAAATATGGAACTCAGCCATGAGCAGGTAGCGGAGTTCCTCCACCGCAGCTACCACGCGGTGGATGGCCTGTGGTTCATGAAGGTGGAGGAGCGCTATGGGCTGGAGGCGGCCCTGGACCTGGACAACGAGGTGTGGAAAGTCGTCCCCAAGATACAGGCCAGAGCGCTCAAGTCCATGGCCGAGGTAAGGGACGGACTGGACGCCCTGTCCCAGTGCCTGGCCACCAAGCTCTCGCTGGACGGCTTCGAGTTTGCGGTGAACTGGGACGCTCGGTGTGACGGCTTCACCGTGGAGGTCAGCCGTTGCCCCTGGCACGAGGCCATGCTGAAATCGGGACGAGAGCACCTGTCCGGCCCCATCAACTCCCTGATCTGCCATACAGAGCTGTCGGTGTGGGCGGCGGAGTTCGGCGCTGGCATAGGGTTCGTTCAGTCGGACTGCATCTGTGCCGGGGCTGAACGGTGTCTGCTTCGCTTTGCTACCGGATGACAGGCCGCCCGAGCCCCATGGCCATCCCTGCACAGCAAGAGACGGCCTGTCATTGTGACGGAAGTGTTACCTCTCATCCACGGTTCATTGACCCTTGTTAACCGGCGCTGTAACCAGCGTGGTGTAGAGTGAATCTAGACCCAACCATCAAGGTGAAGGGGGAGTGACGCTACCATGCTGACAGCAGCGGAACTAGGAAGGATACAGCGTTATGTCGACAAAGCTGCCCGCGATCTCAAGAACCTCGCGCCCCAGGATATCCTCGACTTCATCTGGCTCTTGCTGGCCAGGAATAACCAGGAGGAACTGGCTGATCTTGGCCTTCCTGTTCCTCAACGCGGTGGACTGCGTCTTGACCACGATTCTGGTAGGTAGAGGGGGGGTCGAGGTCAATCCCATATGGTCGGCGACGCCGATGTGGATACCCATCAAGATGGCGCTGGCTGCCCTTGTGGCCTTCGCCCTCCTGTTCATCCGGCGTGAGAGGATAGCCCGGTACCTGACCCTGGGTATGGTTTTCATCGTCGGCTGGAACGTCCTGGGTCTGGCCGTCTAGTTTTGCAGTAGTACGGCGGCTCGCGCCAGGCACGGCCGCTGCGCTACCCCTTCCCACTCTTCCTGTGCCTCGCCAGCGCCTGGCTGACGACGGCTGGCACTGTCTCCCTGTCTTCCCCGTGCACCCCCAAAAATGCCAGCGGCTCTTCTATCATTCCGCCCTGTGATGTCATCCTGGCCTATTGTGAGCAGAATGTGAGAACTCTCGGCTGAAAGGGTTGCGCAGGTGGTGTATAATTGGTGCGTGATCGTTCTGTCACACTGTGACAGAACACTGACAGTATCATCCTGAGTCACCGATTTGTGCAACAGGTGGAAGACATGAGCACACAGTTGAGCAGCTTACGAAGGTCGTCTCTGGAACGGGAGAGCTTTGCTACCCAGTTCACCTCGCTCTATCCCCTGATGGCCTGTGCGCTGGGCGTATTGCTGATGAAGGTCCAGCGGCTGGATGGGCCCGGCACCAACCCCTGGCTTGAATACGTTCCCCTCGGGTGTCTTGGTGCCTATGCATTGCTCAGGGCAGCTTCTTCTTTCCGGCCGCTGCCGGGCCTCACAGGGGCTCGCAGAGTGCTGGTGTCAGACCTGGTGGTCTGCACAATGCCGGTCCTTCTTACCGGTGGTCTGGAGAGCCCCTTCCTCCTCTGTGCTATCACGCCGGTGCTCTGGGCCACTTCGCATTTCCGGCGGCGGATCGCCTTGCTGGCTGCTTCCCTGGTCTTGGTCGCAGTGATGGCGGGACATGTCATGCCCAGTCCCTGGAGCGTGGCTAATGCTCCTGTAGCCCCAGGGGACTACTGGGTCTGGCTGTTGAGCTTTGCCGCGCTCTGCTTTCTGGCCGCGAACATGAGCTATGAGTTCAACACGGGACTGCGACGGGACGCAGAAGCGCAGGCCGTTCTCGGCGAGAGGGCGCGTCTCAGGAGAGAACTCCACGATACCCTGGCACAACGGCTGGGGTATCTGAGATTCAAGGCGCACTCAGCCGAGGGTTCGCTCCGTGCCTCCGACGCGGTCAGGGCGATATCCACGCTCAATGAGATGCAGGACGCCCTCAGGGACGCTTACCTGGATGTGAGACGCTGCATAGACTCGCTCAGTCAGACGTGTGATGTGCCGTTGGAACAGACGCTGTCGCAGCACGTCCGCAGGTTCGCCGAGGAGACCGACATAGAGGCGCGCCTGGTGGTTTCTGGGATTCAGCCCTCCCTTCCCACCACGGAAAAACAGGAGTTGCTGCAGATTTCCCGTGAGGCCCTGAGCAATGTCAGCAGGCATTCCGAGGCGACGGAGGTCGTCGTGGAGCTGAACAGCAGTAGGGATAGTGTGGAGATGGTGGTGAGGGACAACGGACGGGGCATTCCCGTTTCGCCGCAGGCTCGCGGTGGTCATGTCCACCACGGGCTGTCCGTGATGAAGGAGAGGGCGGAGAGAGTGGGGGGGACGCTCCTGGTGCAAAGCGATGTCGGCCAGGGAACCCAGGTGAGAGTCAGCATCCCCGTGGCGAAAGCGAGGCTGTAGTATGGAAGGTGTCAGAGTGCTTCTGGTTGATGACCATGTCCTGTTTCGGAGTGGAATGGCCTGCGCCCTGTCTGAGTGCGGCGGTCACGTTGTCGTGGGAGAGGCAAGGGATGGGCTGGAGGGCATTGAGAAGGCCAGGGAGCTGCGGCCGGATGTGGTGGTGATGGACCTTCGCATGCCCCGCTGTGGGGGCTTGGAGGCCTGCAGGGAGATTCGCGCAGAACTGCCGGAGACCAATGTCCTGATCCTCACCGTGTCGGATAGCGAGGCAGACCTGTTTGCAGGGATCAAGGCTGGGGCCAGGGGATACCTCCTCAAGGACGTGGAGCCGGACGAACTGGCGCAGGCCATCAGCTACATTGCCAAAGGCGGGGTCATTGTCTCCCCGGCAATGGCCGGCGCATTGTTGGACGAGTTCCGTGCGGCGCAAGTACTCAAGCCTGAAGTCGACACCGGCCTGAGCCAGCGGGAGGTGGAAGTCCTCCAACTAGTGGCCAGGGGCGCAAGCAACAAGGAAATCGCCAAGACCCTGTTCATTTCCGAGAACACAGTGAAGACTCACCTGCGGAACATCATGGACAAGCTGCAAATAGCCAACCGCAGCCAGGCCGCCGCCTACGCGGTGCAGGTAGGGATCGTGGGCCAGGGTTAGCGCAGCCCGGACTCATCAGGGCCACAAGGCGTGCTCCCGAGGGGTCAGGGGCCGCTTCTCGCTTTTCGAAGCGTCTTCTGTGAAGAGACTGGCCTTCCGTACCCGAAGGCGTCTGGTTTGCCACCCGCAGCGCCCCGGGAGCAAGTTCCTGTGCCACCCCGCATACTCCACAGGGTCTCACTCATCTCCAAAAGAACTAGCCCCTCCGGTTGTCAACTGAGGTGGGGTTGCGGCCGCACCGCGCCGATTCAGAGAGAAGCCACAAACCAGGAGTGGCCGACCTCAGCAGGGATACCATAGGTGGCCGTCCCTGTCTGGTTTCACCAGAACGGGCTAGTCGGAAGATCGCACCTGGGTACCTGCAGAATCACCCTTACGCAGGATGGGCGCGGCACTGAGTCCAGACTAGCATGGATTCGTGAAGCAATTACGTAGAAAACGCGGTTGCTTAGCATGTCATTGCGAGCGGAGCGAAGCAATCTCCGGGTGGGGAGGCCAAAACAGGTCGGGACGCTCCTCGCAAGCACAGGACGGGTGCCCATCATCTTCATCGTTCGCTGGTGACACAACGGGTGATGACAAATTACCTATGAAAGGAGGTGTGCAGCAGGACCACGCTATTCAGAACACCCTGGTCAGAAGTCAGAAAGAGTGCACGCGTGCGTGTGTGCACAGGTATCAGCCGAGCAGACCCAGATGAAAGGAGGGCTAGAGAGAATGAGAATGCCGAAGCGAGGCGAAAAAGGATTCACCCTGATTGAGTTGCTCATCGTGGTTGCCATCCTGGGCGTGCTGGCCGCGGTGGTGATCCCCAACGTCAGCCGCTTCTTTGGCTCGGGCGAGGAAGAGACGAAAAAGACCGAGCTACAGAACGTCCAGTTGGCCGTGGGCATGATGATGACGGAGAACGGACTGTCCGAGATTCCCAACCCGGTCGCCACTGCTACCGATAACATGGCGGCTTTTCCAGACGCGACCTCGGCATGTGGTTCGGACGCCAAGCTGGTCGACCCCGATGGCGTGCCCTACACTACTGGAACCGACAAGGACGGCTATCTCCTGTACGGCCATGACATCAAAGCCGGCGGCACCGTCGGCGACGACGTGAACTATCTTCCGGCCGATACCACGCAGTACTTCTACACCGTTGCCGCGGACGGGACCGTCACACAACACGACTCCGCCGGCTAATAGTACACGGGCTAGGAGCGGATTATATCCCTGCGAACAGGGCAGACGCCTGGCCCACTGACCCTGGCGAAGGCGTCTGCCTTCATTATTACCCCTCCCGCCGCTCCCGGCCGCTCGGCAATCGTCGTCCACGGCATCGGTGGTCACCACCACGAGGCAGAAGCACGATCCCGTAGCTACAGCGAAGCTTCCACATGGACGTCATTCAGCAAGACCTGCACTTGCTTTGCACCGTAGAAGCTGATGGTTTACGTGGTGCTCTCGGGGTTGCGGCGCGGCCCCCGTCCTCCCTCACGTGGTCGAAGAGTCCGTAGTCCGTAGGGTGGGTAGAGTCCCGCACAATGAAGGGACGCTGAAGCTGTGATCACGCAGCGGGACGAAACCCACCAGCCAAGGTACCATATGCAGAACGCCTGGCCTGTGGAGAAGCATTTGCACCAGCCGACGCAAGACGTCGTGCCCGATGGCATAACGCTGGCATTGGGGTAGCGTAGTAATGGTGGGTTTCGTCCCGATGGGTGATCGCGATTGTGTCGCCTGGTGATGGCCTCGGGACTCTAACCCACCCTACGAATTATCGAAGAGTCGCCATAGGAGACCTCTCCGATCGCCGTAGGAGATCTCTCCGAGTTGCCTGTCCTCCGACTTCGATACCCCCTCTTTCAAGTGTGTGCTCAGCTCAGCCTGGTGGCAGGGAGTTGGAGGGAGAGGGGGGCGGCACCCTGGCCCTCTCCCACCAGCCCCCAGCGTCTTGGGACCGTGGCAGTCTCGCGGGGTGGGGACACTGGGGAAGAAACGTGTTTGGCCTCCCCACCCGGAGATTGCCACGCTACGCTCGCAATGACGTGAACGGGGCCTATTTTCTACGTACATGAGATGCTGGCAGGCCCATTGGCGCTGTGCAGGTGTTGTGGACAAGCTGAAGCACTGTCCCTGCTTCCGGACACAGGGATGAGGCGGACAGAAACCCACTACAGGATGTTCAGGTCTGAGCCTACTGGTCCGAGGTCTGCTTCGGGTAGGCGGTGGGGGAAGCAGAGGGGTTACCTGCCTTCTCAGGGGCCGTGGGCTCTTCTATGATGACCTCTACTTCGATCAAGCCCCTGGCCGGGTAGTCCAGCCTGGGACGTGTTACGGAGTAGAACTCCCCGGTCTCCTCAAGCAGGGAGCAGAAGCTCTGGAAAGCGGCAATGGTCTCCTCATAGGTCGGTTGTCCTATGACCTGGCAGGTGAGGAGCGCTTTGCCTTCTCCATCCGAGTGCCAGACTGAACTTATGTCAAGCCCCGTTTCGTCTGCAGCCGTGGAGAAGAGCCCAAGGCGGCGCGTTATCACTCCCCGCTTCTCCATGATGGTCTCGTACTCCCGGCTGATGGCCACCATTTCAGCCCGCTCCTGAACGGCATCCCGTTTCGCAGCGGCCTTCTGGTTCAGTACGCTGAGCTCCGCCTTCATCCGAGAGCATTCGCCGATTGCCCCACAGACCGCCTGGTGCATGGGAATGGTCAGCACAACCGCGGCCACGAGGGCCAGGACGAGCAGCAACTGCCTCAGTTGCAGCCGGTGACGTCTATGGTTCTCCGGCAGGAGGTCTACATCAAGCGATGGCTTTCGTCTCGGCATTTCTCTGCACCCTGTTCCAGGGCCAATGGAAGCTGGCGGCACGGCCTGGTGGGGCCACCTTTACAAGGGCGAGCCCGAGGTTGACGGCAAACTGCATGACCGGCAGGTCGGGAGGACAGTCAACAGCAACCCGCAGCGGCTCTACACTGTATGGGACCGCATCTCGAACCATCTGCACCATACCGTCGGTGGTAACCATCTCGCCGGCCAGGAACAGGGGGAAGGCGGGCTCCGCGCCTGTATCTGGATCCCGCGCCTGGTAGAACACGAGGGTCTCCTGGAGACGATGCGCCAGGCAGGCTACATAGTCCCGCACGACCGTATGGGAAGGCTGCCCTATGCTGCGCACGATTCGAGGTATGCCGTCTACCACCAGCCCAATGTCCAGGCAGTCGCTCTCCAGATTGGCGATCAACGCATTCCCTACCGGGACCAGTCGCCTGAGTGCCAGAACCTTCAGATTGAGGATGGGCGGCCCTGTGCCTGCCGATCTCAGCGCCATCACCTCGCCGTCGACTGTGCCCCTGGGCATCCCGATGAGCACAAGCGCACCAGCGCCGCCACCGTTGGAGTTGCTGCCGATGGCCTGCCATGTGAGGTAGAGCTCCTCCACCGGCAGCGGCATGACCTCGCCGGCAGCATGCATGATCATCTCACGAGGCGGCCCTTCGAGCAGCATCGACGTCGAGGGGAGAAGGTGGTAGGTCGAGTGCAGACCGCTGATACCAGCCACGACCCTCCTGGACATCATGCCGGTTGCCTTCATGAGACGTCTGAGTCTCGAGGCTACGCTTGCCGGCTCCAGGACCACCCCTCCGGCCACAGATCCGGGATCGAGAGGTGCGCTAGCCCATTTCACCACCCGCCCCTTCCTCACCATCAGCAACCGGATGGCGGAAGAGGAGATATCTACAGTGACCGTCGTGCTCGGCAATCTCAGCATCTGCTATCCCTTCAACACGTAGACCGTGAATGCCAGGCTCGCCATTGCCCCGCCACTGCCCGTGTCAGAAACATCCAGCCTTTCGATAACCAGGGTTCTAAGCACCGTAGTGGAATCCAGGGCGACCACGAATTCCTCCACCATGGCACGTTCCCCGGTGATCACCATGGTGAACCTCAGACCCACGTATTCGCTGCCATGGATATTCTCGGTCACCGGTTCCCCGGACGCTATTCGCTGAATTGCATCTCCGGTGGGACCGGTATCGAACCCAACCGCCTCGGCTATGCCAAGGACTGCCATGATCACGTCCTCGTTCTCCAGGGTCCGCGGGATCGCCTCGCTTGCTTCAGCGAAGTCCAACTTCAGTTCTTCGTTTATCGGCGAGACCTCAGAGGCCACCCGCTGTAGCTGCTGGATCTGGTCCTGCAGTGAAGCTTGTTGACCCTGCTTCTGGAGATAGATCACCCCCATGGCGGCAAGAACGATGACGGCCAGACCTGTGAGCACCGTCATTACCAGTGACCATAATCTGGGCTTCAACAGCCGAAGTCTTCCGATCATCTGCATGTCCAGTTTCAGGGAACCTGTGACCCACGCTCCAGTTTATGACAAGAAGGTAACGGGATCGCTTGCCGGGCAGTCGCGTCCGCCGCTGGTTCAGGCAATCTGCTCATAAGAAATCAGTTTGATCCCTTCCTCTGTAACTCCAATAACGGCCAGAACAGTCTGGCCTGCGGTCTCCATTATCACGTTATACATCGCTGCCCCGACAGTCGCGGTTGCTTCAAGAGGAATCACCTCTGTACCGTCTCCGAAAACGGGGACGATGGAATGCATTCCGAAACCCAGGATGCCGCTGACCTCAAAGACCAGGATGAAGGTGCCGTTGCCGGTAGCGCCGAAATCGAGTTTCCAGGTGAGCTTCTGCTTGCCGTCCCCCTGCCACTCCTTAAGCAGGTACCAGGTATCTGGAACCGGTGGGTCGGGCATCTCATCGACCTCCACAATTGCGCCGGAGGTCATGTCGGCCCACCCCTCAGGCCTTTTCAGTCTCCAGTATCGGGGCGGATCGACCGAGACATCGACCTCTGCATCTCTGCTTATGGCACTCTTGCTCTCGGGCCCGCAGTGCACTGCTGTGAGATTCGAATAGGTCAGACCCAGTGGAAGTGCAAAAGAGAACTGGGGCAGGTCCCACTGGACCATGTCCAGACGAACGATGTAGTGCAGAGTCTGGTCCTCCTCCAGCCCCACTCCCATCCAGCCGGGCACAACGTCGATCTTGCACTGGTTGTTGCCCCTGATTAGCTGCCACTCGCTGCCACCAAAGGACGGCATCTCCACAGTGATATCCCACCTCTCCAGATCGAGCTGCAAGTCGTAGCAGAATGTGCCGGTCTCGTTGACCTGAGCCAAGACCGCCTGGTTCAATATCTCCCATACGGCGTCAAGAAGAGCAGTATCGGCATTGGCCCAGTGGGACAGACGTTGTTCCTGGACTCGCTGGGAGCGAAGAGCGGTAGTAACGTAGCTCATGGCTGGCGCTATCATCATGGCACCCAGCGCCAGGAAAACCAGGACCAGTATCAAGGCATGCCCGCTGTTGCCACGCTGGCTTGTCATACCACCGGCATCTCCTGTACCTGTCTCAGGCCGATCTGGTAGGCCATGGCCTCTTCCTGCTCCGTCCTGCCCTCTGGTGTTGAACTAATGTAGATGCGGATGTAAGAGCCCCCGCCATCCGTCTGGTGCCGGGAGAACCGGACGTCTGAGAGGTATCTTCCGAAGGCTTGTATTGACGTGGGCGGGTCCCCTTCCTGGTACGCCTCCCAGTAGCTCCGCTGGACTGTACCCTCATCGCCGGGGAATACATACTGGCAGCGGCGGACAACCGGCTCGTCCCTCATTTCGCCGTTCTCGTCGATCCAACTGGTCCAGGTCAGCGTCACCTGGCTTGCGGCAGGCCCCTCAATCTCCAGGTCGCTGTCTTGCGCCTGTCTCACGTCGGAGGCTATCTGGTCCGCCACCTGCTGGATATCGCTCAGGGCACAGATCTCAATCCTGCTGTGGCCCGACACCCGGAACGTGTAGATCACTGTTGAGGTAAGCCCGGCCACCAGCATACCTGACACCAGCATTGCCAGGAGAATCTCGACCAGGGCCATCCCACTCTGCTTGTCTGCCCTGGTCATCACCAGTCCACCTTGAGGGTTTCCATCTTCAATACTAACTTGTCCTGGTGGTAGACCCTGACCGTCACTTCTTGCCTGCCGACATCCTGCTGGACGGTGTCGCTGGTCAGCGTGTACCGCGGCGGGGGCTCAACTCCGATGGCGTACTCGCCGCCCGCCAGGTATTCGGTGGTCTTGACATATTCGACCTGCGACTGTGCCAGGCTGGAAGCTGTGGCACGTCTCTGGTGCATGCCGGTCCCCTTCGAGACCATCATGAGGCCATTCACGAAGGCGACACCTATGGCCGCCAGAATAGCCACTGCCACCAGCGTCTCCAACAGGCTGAAACCAGCCTGGCCCTTGGGTAGACCCCGCCGCACTCTTGCCAATAGAGTCATTCTGCTCGTCCTGTCGAGTCCGCTACTGAAGAGAACCGGTCAGAGTATACATAGGCATGATCACTGCAATGGCCATGAAGCCCACCAGAAGGGCAACGGACATGATCGCCAGTGGCTGGACCACCCTTGCCAGGGCCGCCACTTTGTCGGCCGACTCCGTCTCATAGAAGTCGGCCGCAACAGCCAGAGAGGACTGCAGCGTATTGCTTTCCTCTCCCACCATAGCCATCTGCGTGAGGAGAGGAGGAAACACGCGGTCATGGGCCATCGGCTCGGATAACCCCTGACCTCGAATCAGAGCGTCCTTCAGCCTGCTGAGCGAGCGCCGGATGACCAGGTTGTCAGCCGTCGAAGGTATTGTCTGCATGATCTCCTGGAGCGGCAGCCCGGCACCCAGAAGCGATGATATCTTCCGGCTGACATGGCCTATCTCCGCCGAGTGGACAACGGAACCGAGCAGAGGAACACTCAATAGGAACCGATCCAACCACATCCTGCCAGCCGGTCGCTTCGTCAAGAATATCACCAGGGCAACCATTGCTCCCGCAACGCCAAGGAGATACGTCTTCTGGGCATTGACGAAATCTGTGACGGCGATGAGTATCCTGGTAGGAAGTGGCAAGTCCATCTCTGCCTGCTCGAACATTTCTATCATCGAAGGCAGGGCGGTTGTCATCAGCACTATCACCACTATGATGCCCACCACCAGCACTATCGCAGGGTAGGTGAGCGCTCCTTTGAGCTGTTTGGTGGCCGTCCCCTGCTTCTGCTGATAGTCGCTCATCTGGCGCAGTATCGTCTGCAGGTTTCCTGTCCGCTCGGCCAGGGCGATGGTCCTGCAGTAGATCGGGCTGAATGCCTCCGGGTGCCTGCCAAAGCACTGCGAGAGCGAACTCCCAGCGCGCAGGTCGTCTATCACCGCCCCAAGGATCTTCCTGAAAGCGCGGTTGCTGGTGCGATGATGGATCAGTTCCAGCGAGCGGAGCATGGGTAGTCCGGAGTCAATAAGGGTGGCCAACTGCTGCGAGAAGGTGGACACCTCTCTTGGCCTGACCCGGAACAGGCTGGGAAATGCCTCCTCCAGGCTGAGCCTTGCCGGTTTCGCCTGAAGTTCAACCGGCCTGAGGCCGCGCTCCACCAGAAGCTGGCCAGCAGAAGCCTCGCTGGGCGCTTTGACCTGGCCCTTGACCAGTTCGTTCTGGGCATTGACCGCTACGAAGCGGTACGAGTTCCCTTTGGCCGGAGTAGCCGTTGTCTGTACAGCCATGGCGATGAACCTTGCTAGGCAGAGGATATGACATTGCGCAGCACTTCGCGGGGCGTTGTGTACCCTTTCTTGACCATGGTCATGCCGGAGCGCCATAAGGAAATCATGCCGTCCTCTATCGCCTGGGCGCGGATCTCATCTCCTCTGGCATTGCTGAGCACCATGCGGCTTATGGTCTCCGACACCGGCATCACTTCATAGATTCCCATGCGTCCCAGGTAGCCCGTGTTGGCGCAGAAGTTGCACCCGCTGCCGTAGAGAAACTCAGGACAATCTTCTCCCATCTCACGTTCGTAGGCCAGCCGCTCTTCAGGTGTCGCAGGGGCCATCTGGGCGCAATAAGGACATATGCGGCGCACCATACGCTGGGCAACCACGCCTATCACAGCCTGGGCCACCAGAAAAGGCTCAGCATCCAGGTCCATGAGACGGAACAGCGCCCCCGAGGTATCATTTGCGTGCACTGAGGATAGCACCAGATGCCCAGTGAGGGCGGCCTGGACTGCGATTCTGGCGGTCTCGGCATCCCGTATCTCTCCCACCAGTATTATGTCAGGGTCCAGCCTCATGCATGCCCGCAAGCCGGCGGCAAAGGAAACGCCTGCCTCGGGCCTGACCTGCATCTGGTTGATGTTGCGGAAGCGGTACTCCACCGGGTCCTCGATGGTGATGATGTTGCGCCCCATGCTGTCCAACTGGTTCATCGAGGCATATAGCGTCGTAGTCTTCCCTGAGCCCGTAGGGCCACTGGTCAATATCATTCCGAAAGGCATCTTCAGCATCTGCTCGTACTGCTTCAGGGCTTCAGGAAGGAAGCCCAGTTCGGGCAATGTCATCAGTGCGAAGCCCTTGTCCAGTATCCGCATCACTATCATCTCGCCATTCACCGTATTGGCACTGGCCACGCGTATGTCCACCTCCCGTCCTTCGTACGGGAAAGCAATCTGGCCGTCCTGGGGCCGGCGGCGTTCGGCGATGTTCATGCCGCCCATGATCTTGAGCCTCGATACCAGGCTCGGATGAACGTTCAGGGGCAGGGACAGCGTCTCGTGCAGGATGCCGTCAATGCGATACCGGACCCTGAGCATGTCCTCCTGGGGCTCAATGTGGATATCGGAGGCTCTGTCCTTGATGGCCTGCCTGATAAGCAGATCGATAGCCCGGACAACCGGCGCGTCGGCAATTGCCTCCGCGGAGGACTTGGCATCCAGCATCTCTTGATCGACGGAACTGACCGGGACCTGGCTTAGATGCCTCTCGATCTCGTGTCCCGACCGGTAGTTGTTCCGAATGGCAGCTTGAATATCCGCCGGGGTGCTCACTACCGGCTGGATTGTTTTCCTGGAGACCGCTGCCAGAGCATCAAGCGCCTCGATATCGGTTGGGTCCTCGATGGCGACTACCAGGGTGCCATCCGCTGTACTGAGTGGCACGGCGACGTGTCTTCTGGCAGCGGACTCGGGTATCAACTCAATTGCCTCGGGTTGGATGGGGCACCTCTTGAGGTTCACATAAGGTATGCCATAGCGCAGGCCGAGGAAGAGCGCCATCTGACGGTTGTCGACCAGGCCCTGCTCCACGAGTACATGCTCTACCCTCCGCTGGTCTTTAGAAGCGACGGCCAAACAATCGGCCAGCCTGTCCTGTGTGACCAGCCCGGCTTCCAGGAGCATTGTGCCGATGCTGTCTCGTCGTAGTCGGCCTGGGAGACTGGTAGAGCTCATGTGTTACCTCGGTGATTATCCTGGAAAAGCAGGGTGGATGGGCCTGACGCTCATCTGGCGGAGCGGGGTGCAGTGCTCAGCCGTCACCTGCACAAGGGATTCCGCCGACAGCGGGCTCCGTTGTGGACGGCGAACCTCTATGAAGTCGCTCGGCATACGCATGCTCCCGTTACTTGGAGCCTCGCGCCGTGCCCTGGCTGCACGCAGAGTGGAAAGCGCCTGCCGCACAGCTACCACGCATGCGTCTTGACAGGTATGGTGAGCCGAGCCGAATCGCCATTCGAGCGTCTACCCGCTATTCTGCCGATCAGGCTGGGGGACTCCACCTCCTGTGCCATCACCTCCGCCCCGGGGACTGCAGACAAAGCATCCACCAGGACCGATACCGGCTTCTTCAGGAAGACGGTGATAGTGGTCCCCTTGTCGTAGGAGCCCACGGTCTGCAGGATCTCGATTTCCGGGTTCGCATGCAGTTCCGCGTATATCCTGGATGCCGTGGACAGCTCCACGGGAGCTGTCAGGTGCACATCTACTCTGTGCTCGAAAACGGGCGATACATCACCAGGGGAGTCCGTCCCTACGGCAGAGCCTGCCCCTTCTTCGTTCTCGCCCCCCACCGGACGCTGTGCCGCTCGTTGTCCCGCAGCCAGGTCTTCGACCCATGCCATAGCTTCGTCGAACGAAGGGAGTGGGGTCTCCGTCGCATTCCCGTCGGCCACCTGGCCGGTTGCGCCCAGAGCAGCGCTTGCCTCCAGAAGGACTTCCTCTTTCTTGTCCGCCAGTTCGCTTGGCGACACCGCTACAGGGCTGGTGTCTTCAACGATGTCAGGTGCACTGGCCTTGGCTATCTCAGCCGCCAGCACAAAGGGCACAATCTCGGTCTCACCCAGTTCCAGACCCTCCATCCTGCACATACCACACATCCTCCCCTTCCACCTTACCTCTATGTCGTGGGCCTCAAACAACAGAGTCCGAACTGAAGCGATGAGTTGATCGAGGGCCTCATTCCTCTCCTGCCTCAAGGCATCGTCTATTGCCGACCTGGCCTTCATGAGGAACAACTGTGACTGCTGTTTGGCTTCGGTCTCGATCATCCCGGCCTTCCTGCGGGCGGCTTCCAGGATGTTGTCAGCCTCGGCCCGTGTCACTTCCTGCGCTGTCTTCCTGGCAACGGCCAGCATTTCCTCCGCCCTCTGCCTGGCCTGGAATATCATCTTGTAGGCCTCTTCCGAGCTCTCCTCTTTGGCCCTGGTCTTGCTCTCCTCTGCAACCCTCTCAGCCTCATGGGCCGCCCTTTCAGACAGGGACCCAAGGGACAGAAAGTGCTCTTGCCGGGCAGCGAGATCACGGTACCTTTGGACCAGTCCGCTGGCAAAGCTGACAACCTGCTCCTCGGACAGGCCTCCCTGGACGACATCTATCTCCTGGCCCCACAATCGCCTTGTCCTGTTCTGCATCACGCCTCCCTTCTCATAACCGGGCTACTTGCCGGTGCCGCGAACCCCGGTTTCCGCCGGATGCTACGGGGCCGTTTAATTGGTCACCGCACCGGCCCGGCTTGTCTCGGTTGGGGTGTCGGTATTGGCTTGTCTGTCTGCCAGGGGCGGCGTTCGGCCTATCTCCGTAGCGAGGGCAGAGGGCACCGCGTCATCGCCCTCCAACTCGAATGTTTCGACTTTGCGCAATCGTCCCGTCTTCTCTTTCCACTCCATCTCCACTCGATGCCCAGTACCGCTCAGGTCCTCCAGGGCATTGAGGATGCGGTGATAGGCTCCCTTAGCCTCTTCCTTCAGGTCTTCTTCAATGGCTTCCCTGCTCCTGATGAGGAACAACTGCGCCTGCTGTTTGGCCTCAAGCTCGATGATGCCGGCCTTCCGCAGAGCAGCGTGAATGATGCTCTGCACTTCCTGGGCTGTGGTCTCCCTGGCTACCTTCTTCGCCTCAGCCAGCATCTCCTGGGTCTTGCGATTGGCCTCGGCGATAATCCTTGCAGCCTCTGCCGCGGCCTCGGTCCTGGCCGTCGTCTTGATCTCTTCGGCAACCCTGTCGCCTTGAATAGCCGCCTTCTCGGTCAGTGATCCGAGCGAGAGGAAGTGCTTCTGCTGCTCCTCCAGGGCTCTGCACTTGCTGGTCACGCCCTCCACGAAGGCCACGACCTGCCTCTCATCCAGGCCCTCTGCCACCACGTCGAATTCTCTTCCCCAGAGCTGCCTCTTTGGAGGCGACGCCGGCGCCTGTTCGGGTACGCTCACGGGCTCGTTCACATTCTGTTGGCGTTTCTTGGATCCTAGCATGTCACCTCCCATGCTGCGGCCCAGCAGCCGCCTGAATGGATTGAAAATCCGATTGAAGAATCCGAACATCGCATCCTCCTCGGGCGGACCAGGAATTGCGGGCACAAGGGAAACGCCTCCGGCTCCCTGTCCCTCGGGTGGCCGCCCTATGTCGTGTAGACAACAACATTCACTATCCTTCCACAGTAGACTATCCTAGCCACGCTTCGCAGCACTGCCAATGCCGCGGACGGGCGATTCTGCTAATGGCAGGGGGCGATTTGGGGTAGCCCTTTTGGGTGACACAGGTGCAAGCTGGAGACTGGGTTGGGGTATTGACAGAGCGTGAAAACGGTGTTACACCTACTGCATAACATACTGGGAGAGGAGAAGCCATGGAAGCCGAGTTGCCGACGAGAGAGATCATCCAGTGGGCCAACGAGAAGCTGGGCCAGAAGTCACTGCCACCCGTTTCCCGCAGGACTATCGACTACTGGATATCGGTGGGACTGATCGAACACCCAAGGAGGAAGGGAAAGGCTGGAGGTGGCCTGTTCCCTGACTGGGTTAGACAGCACGTGGTGTGCATAAGGGAGCTTCAGGAAAGATACAACTTCACCCTGGCTGACATTCGAGAGGCTCTGGCCAACGGGTCCAGTCTGGGCGATGTCCTGGGCTTCATGGACGAGGTAGCCAACACTTACGGGTCCTCCATGCTGCCCGAGGCGCGTGCCTACGCCGCCACACATCGCCTCGGCGAGAATAGCAGGGATGAAGCGGCGAATTTCTACGTGGCCACCCGCATTGCCGAAGGGGATGAAGAACTGGAACCAGAGGGTGTAGCCGATCTCGTCGGACTGGATGTGACGGCGGTGATGGACCTATCCAGGAGCAGAGAATTGCCCTGTCATGGCAGAGAGCCCCGTCTCAGGTTCCTGCGCAGCGAGATCAGCGAATGGAAGGGCAAGACAGAGACCCCCGCCCCCACGGAGTTCACCGAGTTGATGTCACACCTGATGCAGCTCAACAACGATCTGGGCAGTATCCACCAACTGGGGGACCTGTCGGAGAAGTCCCACGAGTGGCTGGCCTACTGGATAGACGCCGTAGACAACGAGTTGTGGCGTCTCAGACGTCTCAGCCACGAGGAACAGATGAAGAGAAAGGCTCACCTCTAGCGATCCCGGACCGTTCCTACGCAGTCGCGCCTAGTTGTCCTGCGCCAGTTGCCATCGCAGGTAGGCCTCCATGAAGCTGTCCAGGCCGCCGTCCAGGACCGCGGTCGTGTTGCCCGACTCGTGGCCGCTGCGATGGTCTTTCACCATCCTGTAAGGGTGCAGAACGTAGCTCCGTATCTGGTTCCCCCACCCTGCGCTCTGGTGCTCGCCCTTAAGCCGGGCCTTTTCCTCAGCCTTCCTGGCCAATTCCAGATCCAGAAGCCTGGCCTGAAGCACTCTGAACGCAACTTCCTTGTTCTGGTACTGTGAGCGCTGGCTCTGACAGGTCGCCACTATTCCGGTGGGGATGTGGGTGATGCGGACGGCCGAGCTGGTCTTCTGCATGTGTTGTCCCCCAGGGCCGCTCGACCTGAATGTCTCGACCTTCAGGTCATCCTGGTTTATATTGACTTCAGCAGCCTGCCCCACCTCAGGAAGCACTTCCACCAGGGCGAAAGACGTATGCCGGGCATGATCAGCGTCATAAGGCGACAGACGAACAAGTCTGTGGACGCCATGCTCTGACCTCAAGTAGCCATAGGCATAGCGCCCTTTGACCTCCAGCATGGCACTCTTGATGCCTGCCTCCTCGCCCGGAGAGGTGTCCCACAGCTCCACCGAGTATCTCCGCTTCTCCGCCCATCTCATGTACATCCTGAGCAGCATCTCAGCCCAGTCCTGCGATTCGGTTCCGCCGGCCCCGGCATGTATCGCCAGCAGCGCATCCCTCCTATCGTACTCCCCGCTCAGCAGCAGTTGCAGGTCAAGTCTGTCCATCTGCGCCAAGAGGCGCGCGGTCTCGGACTCGATCTCTTCCTCCAAGGAGGCATCGCCCTCCTGGATGGAAAGACGGACAAGCTCCTCCAGATCGGCTACCTGCCTCTCCAGGTTGTGCCAGCTATCGACCTCTTCCTTGAGGGCACCGATCTGGCGCATCAGGTCATTGGCTTCACTGGGATTCTCCCAGAAATCGGGCTGGGCAGACTGTCTCTCCAGATCAGCCACCTGCTTCTCCTTGCCAGCTATGTCAAAGATGCACCATCATGATGGAGATTCTGGCAGCGAGTTCCTTGAGTGTATCCCTGGCGCTCTGCATAGTTGCACCACCTCGTCTCTAGGTCGTTGACTCCTGCAGCACACTGGCACGAGCAGGCCAGCGGCCGCTCTCACTCCGATGCTATGCCTCACTTCGTGGCAGAGATCTGCTTGTCCCGTGTCAGCCGGCCGTTGGCCGCCAGGTGTGCCAGGCGGGTCGGTTCCGGCAAACGAAGACCGCGGCAGCATCCCAGTGTCCAGGACAGAGCCGATCCAAGGTCTACCTTGTGTCCGATGGATACGTACACCGGTCTCACACCAGACCTGGTGCGCAGCGCAGCCCCGATGACATCGCCTTCGTGGGTTATCTCGACATACTTCCCGGCAGCCTCGTCAAGAGGACCATGCGAGCCGACCAGCAGGGACTTGGCACAGCCTATCGTCGACACGTCCAGCAGCAGCCCCAGATGGGATGCCAGACCGAAGCGCCTGGGGTGAGCTATCCCCTGCCCATCGACAAGGATCAAGTCCGGTGCTGTGGTGAGTCTCTCGCAGGCGGCCGCTATCAACGGCGCTTCACGAAATGACAAGAGCCCTGGCACGTAGGGGAAGCCGATCTGTTGTGTGATAACCTGTACCTCCAGCAGCTCGAGCTGAGGAAAGGAAAGAACCACAACAGCCGCCACGCCGTCTCCCCGACTTCCCCTGGAAGAGATGTCCACTCCCGCCACGCGCTGCAGTACCGTCGGTCCGGCCTCGGTCGACACCAGGCGGGCAAGCCGCTGCTGGATCGCTCTCGCTTCGTGGGTGGTCACCTGCCAGGAATGCAGTTGCTGGGCACGCATTGCCTGATTATAGACCGGGCCGTGTGCTCGATCAATCTCAGCCGGTCTGGCGGGAAAGCCGGCTGACGATTCTGTCAGCGGCCGACCTGAAAATCCATGCCCAACTGGCCCTGGGCATGCCGCTCGGAAGGTCTCTCCACCGGAGGGTAGTGGTACCATACCACCGCTTCCCACACGTTGGTCCAGGCCTTCATCCTTTCAGGACTCCACTTTGGCCCGATCTTGAGCAGTTCATCATAGGCAGCCTGGACCAAGGGGGGTGGACGGTGGTCCTGCAATGTCACGTTGCCGGCAAGCTCAATCGGTGACGCCGGCACTACAGCCGGTTGCTCCTTGGGCCCCTGGCGCTTCTTCCTCGATCCATCAGCCTTCCTTGGCTGCCTCGCTCTGTTGGCCACATGCGGTGATATCTCCATACCGGCGAACTGGCTGGCATGGACGAAGAAGGCGATGGACTTGCGGAGGGTGTCTCCCTCGATACCGTATTGTTGGAATCGTTCCCGGAACTGGTCGGCACTGCCTCTCTGCAGGTCCAGCCCCTCCAGTACGGTATACCGTTCTTCCAGCAACTGGCGGAGTATTCGCTTGAAGTCTCTCTGGTCTACTGTCTTGTCCTGGGCAATCTCCTCCAACAGAGGCTCGGGCTCATCTCTCTCATTCACCAGGTTCAGGAAGCGGAGAGCCCCCAGCAGTTGAGGGCCGCTTGCTCCCGAAAGTCTCTGGCTCCAAAAACTACGGTCGATCCGGGCGGGCAGAGCATCCTCCCCATCGATCAACCACTCCATGAAGGTTTGAAAGGTTTTGAAGGACACATACGGTGGTATTGTACCTCTACCAGCTTGTGCCATCGCGCAATGCCCCCTTCGGCGGTAATGCAGCCCATACTGGTTGGTAACGTCGCTTGGCGGTATGAATCTTGGTATCGGTATGGAATCGATCTCGGCCCTGCCATGATTTTTGTAGCTGAAACAGGTGGCATACCGCCCCATGGCTGGCCGCAGGAGAGATCACATCACCTGTTTTGGTATTGTCTCATACCATGTACCCAAGAAGCAATACCACGCGAGGACAATATTTTTTCGATGCGTCTTTGGGTCGGTATACTAGCCTCGCTCCTTGATCAACCACTCGACCGACCGCAGGAATCTGTTCTTGGCAGGGAGGTATCAACGATGACTACTGAGGCAGACCACACAGAGCTCTGCGAATTCATTCAACAACATGCCGATACACGGCTGAAAGAAGACCTACTGCTCTTCTGGAGGAAGTACCCTCATGCCCGCTTCACTTCTGGCATCGTGGCCCGGGCTGTGGACCGCAACAGGAGGGTAGATGTGGAAGAGGCACTGGAGTGCCTGGTAGAGGCAGACCTGCTGGAGAAGCACATCCAGTCCGGCTTCCCGCTGTACCGTCTCACGACCCTTGACCCCTCGAAGAGAGAGTGCATCATGAGCTTGCCCAGGCACCGGGCTGCGCTCAGGACCCGCTGCGCGGCAGCCCTCTAGCCTGAGCAGACATCACTGGTATTGACGTCGCAAGGGGGATAGCCATGGACTACGAAGGACGCACCGGATACCAAGTAAGCAACGCACGCCCGGTCAAGGATGTCGCCTCCTCCAACCAGGTGATATGGAGCATATGCGAGGACGATATCCGGGCCATGGCCCATGACAGGGGAGTGCGCCTTACCGACGACCAGATGGACACTATCGCAGGCTATGTGGAACGTGGACTGAGCGCGGTATGCAACTGGTTCATGGTAGTGGACATGGCTTTCGATGAGGTCGTCGGCAGCAAAGCAGCCCATACCTCGTAGACAATGGACTTCACATTGCACATTGTAGTGAACAGGCGGTGATGGTATGAGAAAGAGGGGTGTACTGGTATCCTTCGGTATGGCACTGTTGCTGCTGCCGGAACCGGTTACCACTGTGGCAGCGATAGCAGTCATATGCTCATGGTACTTCCTACAGCGACGGCGAAAGAGGGGCGGTGGCTTGGTGGACGCTGATGACAATGGCCTCCGCGCCGCAGAGGCCTAATATCCGAGGTGAGGAGCCGGTAAAGCTTTTCACTTAAAGAAAGGGAGTGCGATTACAATGGCAGAGTTGCGAAAGGGCGACAAAGTCAAGGTGATAGAGCAGTCTAACTCGCGGTTCCGCGGCTGCATGGGTACCGTTATTGGCACTCAGGCCCGCGGCCTGGCGCTCACATACGAAGTCTCATTCGATCAGGCAAAGGGTATCCTGGCCCGGGACAACCGCTTTTTCGAGCACGAACTGGAACGCGTTGCCTGCGCCTGAGCAAGCATCAGGCTGAAGGCCGCGCGTCTCCAGCTTCACGGATGGAGCAGAGGGGTTTCACCAGACCAGCCAGCGGCCTATCACACACCCGTGCTCCTGTCGGAGTGCGTGGACTCCCTGGTGACCGACGGGGACGGATGCTACATCGATTGCACCGTCGGCACCGGGGGGCACACCGCGCGCCTGCTGGACCGTACGTCTCCCAGGGGACAAGTCCTGGGCATAGACGCCGACCCTGATGCCATCCGTGTAGCCGGCCAGCGGCTGGAGCCGTATGCCCACAGGCTTCACCTGGTGAACGACAGCTTCGGTAGACTGGAGGCCATCTGCCGCGAGCATGGTCTTGCGCCGGTTGACGGCATTCTCCTTGACCTCGGACTGTCATCGGCACAGCTAGCGGACCCAGGCAGAGGATTCAGCTTCACGCAGGATGGGCCGCTCGACATGCGCTTCGCCCCGAAGCAGTCCAGGAGTGCTGCCGATATCGTCAATACTTCTTCTGAGGCCGAGCTGGCGTCCATTCTGCGCCGCTACGGCGAGGAGCGTTTCAGCAGCGCGATAGCCAGGAGGATAGTGGCTGCTCGTCCGGTCGAGACCACTGGGCAGTTGGCCCAGATCATTGAGCAGGTCAGAGGCCGGCGTGGCAGGATACACCCGGCAACACGGACCTTCCAGGCACTCCGTATAGCAGTGAACGGGGAGCTGGACAACCTGGAGATGGCGCTGCCGCAGGCAGTAAACCTTCTCAGGCCCGGAGGCCGGCTGGCCGTGATGAGCTATCACTCACTGGAGGACCGGCTGGTGAAGACGTTCTTCTCCCGTGAATCGAAGGACTGCCTGTGTCCCCCAGGGGTACCGGTGTGCGCCTGCGGGCATCGTGCCACTGTGAAACTGGTGGTACGCAAGCCAATAACACCATCACTTCCAGAGAGGCGGGCCAATCCACGCAGCCGCAGTGCCCGGCTCCGCGTGGCTGAGCGACTGTGACGCCCACTGCCAATCTGCTCGTGTTCCTGGTGCGTTACTGGTCCATGGATAGGCACCTGCGAGCACGGCCTACGTTGTGCTACGGCTGGCCCCTTACGATCTCGCGCAGCAAACGGTATAATGCTGGCTGAAGACTACCGCCATAACAGGAGGACATGGCCAATCCGCTGGCGCCCGGATGGCCAGGACGGTCCACAAGGGTCCATACGAGGAATGCGGCCCGACCTACGAGGGGCTTTTCACCTGGCTCGAGCAGAACGGCAAGAAGGCAGTTGGCCTGTTGAGGGAGGTGATCCATGTCCGAGCAACCGGAGGCAAAGAACGAAGAGGAGAAGCGCGCCCCCTATCCTCTTGGCTTCACTGGTGAGTTGACCGAGCCGCTGTCACGTTGGCTGTGGCTGGTCAAGTGGCTTCTTCTGATTCCACACTACATCATACTGTTCTTTTTGTGGTTCGGCTTCGCCATCAGTTGGGTGGTGTCTCTTGTGGCCATCGTGTTCACCGGCAGGTACCCTCGAAGCCTCTTCGACTTCAATCTGGGCGTAATCCGCTGGTCGTGGCGGGTCTCCTTCTACAGCTACGATGCACTGGGCACCGACAAGTACCCACCCTTCAGTCTGGAGGCCGGGGGCTACCCAGCAGACCTGGAAGTGCCCTACCCGGAGAAGCTGTCTCGGGGGCGGGCGCTGATCAAATGGTGGCTGCTGGCCATTCCCCACTACATGGTCATGGGCTTCTTCTATGGGGGATGGGGCTGGCGGTATGGGGGGCTGGTCTTGCTCCTCACTCTCTTTGCGGCCATCGCGGTGCTCTTCACAGGCAGGTACCCCAGGGATATCTATGAGCTGGTCCTGGGAATGGACCGGTGGGGCTACCGTGTGGTGGCCTACGCCTCCCTGATGACCGACGAGTACCCGCCCTTCCGGGTCCGCGAGTAAGCAGGAGCCGCGGGCAGTAAGCCGACGCAGCCTCGTGGTATGCGTAGGGGCAACTGTAACCCACACCACAAGGCTGGCTTGTTGCGAGCGCTCCGTCAGTCAGCCTTGACCACTCGCGCTATGCTCCGTCCCATCTCACGACACACAGACAGGTCGTCGGGCTTCGGCTTCCACTTGGCCTTCACTCCCTCAGCAGCAAGAGGAATCTTGCACCTGTTTAGATGCTCTTGGATCAGGCCCACTGCCTCTCCACTCCATCCATAGCACCCGAAGGCTGCCCCGACCTTATTGGCAAATCCCAGCCCTCTCAGGTCCTCCAGGATCGGGGTGATGGTGGGCAGAAGGCCCCTATTGAACGTGGGGCATCCTATCACAACGGCCTTAGCTTTGAACACTTCCGTAATAACATCGTTTCTATCGCTTACGGCCATGTGGAATAACTTGTAGGGAACACCCTCTGCAGCAAGACCATGGCCAATCGACTCTGCCATGAGCCTCGTCCCGTCCCACATGGTGTCGTAAAGGATGACGGCGCTTCTCTGCGGTAGCTGAGCTGCCCATTCCTGGTATTTCTTGACTATTTGCAGAGGGTCCTTTCGCCAGATAACGCCGTGACTCGGGGCAATCATATCGACCTGCAGGCCCGTTGCCAGCAGTTCCTCGATCTTCGTTGACACCATCTTGCTGAAAGGCGTCAGAATACTGGCATAGTACTTGAGCGCCTCTTCATACAGTTCCTGCTGGTCGACCTCGTCATTGAAACGGAAAGCGGTGGCATAATGCTGTCCGAAAGCATCGTTTGGCATGAGTATATTTGGCCCGCTCACGTAGGTGAACATGCTGTCCGGCCAGTGCAGCATGGGAGCTTCAATGAACCGAAGCTCAAAGCCGCCTATATCCATCGTGTCACCAGTCTGTACCGTCTTGAAGTTCCAGGGCTGGTGGAAGTGACCTTCGATACTCTCCGCACCACGCTTCGATACCACCACCGTGGCATCAGGCGCATACCTTATCATGGCCGGAAGAGACCCTGAATGATCAACCTCAGCGTGATTGGCCACAATCACATCAATCCTTGAAGGATCAATCACCTCTTTGATGTTCTCAATGAACTGATCAGCGAAAGGCCCCCACACCGTGTCTATGAGTGTTACTTTGTCACCCATTACCAGGTAGGCGTTGTAGGATGACCCCCTGTGCGTGGACAACTCGTAGCCGTGGAAATGCCTCAGCGCCCAGTCCACGACACCCACCCAGTAGACGTTCTTCGCCAATTCGACTACCATCTTGCTTCCTCCTCTCTTTTTGTACCGTCGCCAGACGAGCTTCGCTCGACACTCACACTACCTGCGGCGAGCCATGGCCTGTGACACGGCTTCCTCCAGAACACGGGCATTGTTGCGCTCCGTATCCTTTGCGGCGTAGACCAGGGTGACGTCTGTATCCAGGGCCTTCCTGGCAATAGTCTCCACCAACCCGGCTTTCGGCGGACTTTGCAGTTCGGCCAGATATGCACTCCTGAACTCTTTCCACCGCTCCGGTTCGTGGGCGAAGCGGCGGCGCAACTCATGGCTGGGAGCTATGTCTTTCATCCACTCGTCGAGGTCTGCGTCCATCTTCTTCAGACCCCTGGGCCACAGTCTGTCCACCAGTATGCTGACACCGTCCTCAGGGCTCCTGCGTTCATATACACGTCTCAGCGTTATCATCTCTTCAATCAAGCCAGAGGCTACGTAATGACACAGCATCGAGCCGCACTCCGAACCGAGATGCCCAAAGAGAACAAGCAGGCAACCCACTCGTCCCGCATCTCCATCAAGTGGGAACGCTGGGACACTTGGCTCAGAACCCGTACCCTCTGGACACCCAATAGTGCCAGTCGTCGATGGCTTCTTGCGTCTCAGGATCAGCCTGAAGCGCCTCCAACTGGAACAGTGGTACGTCCAGTTTGCGGCCCGACCATTTCACCTCGACGAACATCTCCTGATCACACTCGTCTTCCGGTGCCATACCTTGAACTCGGACTTCGTCTCCAACTGCCAGCGGCGAAGTGCGTCGTTCGACAATGCATCTCGCCTTGAACGGGAACCGTATCCTTCCCTCCAGGTAATAGTACCATCCCATAGCCCGCTCCTCTTCACCGTAAGCATCAACAACAACCTCCATCTCTATTCGGGACTCTCGGGCTTCGTCTTCTTCAACTCTCGACATCAAACACCTCCTAATCGTGGTTGTGATGGCCGTGGCCGCAGGGGAAGTAGTTCTTATCTTTTCAGACACCGCTATACACCCCCGCATGTGTAGGGGGGAGGGGCACGCAGCTCAATCGAGGTCCATGTCGGCCAGGTGTGACCTCTGGCCCGCTCCCCAATCCGCCGGCGGCTATAGGCCCTCTGCTACGAAGTCGCCGAAGGTGCTGTATCGCCAGTCGGCGGGCCGGCCTGCCACTCCGTGCTTGACCGGGTTGTATTGGATGTAGTCACAGTGCTTGATGAAGTCTTCCTCATCCATCATGAGGTCTTCCCAGAATCGCCTTTGCCAGATGCCTCGCTCCCTCCTTCTACACATTGAGAAGGTGGGAGAGTTAGCCATGGGACCGGCATATGCCCGGGTGAACCTGGCCTTGACCTCTCTCCACCTCCGCGAGTAGTCTGAGTCGTCATCAGAGAGGATCCAGATGCAGTGAACCAGAATCCCCCATCTGTCCGTAGGGCAGGGATGGGATGACCGGGTTAGTGGCACCCTGTAGTCGGGGTCGTCCCTGACCCCGACCTACACCGCCGGAGTCACTCGGGGGCAGGGACGACCCCGACTACGGTTCTATTCGATCGACACGGTGACACTCCCCTTCACTACCACGTAGGCCAAGATCCCAGCCGTGCCCCGGTGGAGACTGGAAATGGCTTCACCGCTGCTCCAACAATATCCTTGGGTGAGGGAACCAGAATCGGCCATATATCAAGCATCCCGTAAAGGGTAATTCGCTCACCTGTCAGATGGCGGATTTTGGTGAACATGGTCAGGCAGTATGACCATGGCGTCGATGTTGAGCGGGTACACGGCCTTCACCAGGGCGAAGCATTCCGTCAGGAGGTCCGCTGCAACGTGATCGGCGAAGACAGGGTATTGCCGGTAGGTGACGGCGGTGAAGAAGTACGTTCCGCCGGGGATGAGTGTTCTCCGGTACTTGGGCATCGTCGGTGCGTCTCCGGTGCAGACAGGGTCAATGAGCTAGGCCTGCGTTACACATCTGCCTTGACCGATCGACCAGGGAAGAGTATATCATAGGTGGAGACCTCAGGTCGGGTCGCCGAGTTTGGGCGATCGTGGCGATGGTGGGTCTCCACAGGCGACTCTCTGAATTCCGTCCCGATGGCGCTGGCGCTCTTGCGGCGTCTCGCGATCTAGCGGGACTCCACCCGCCCTACAACTGACCAACTATCTCTTAGCCAATATGGCCAGAGTGTTAATCAGATAGCAACTCTGGCACGGAATCTTACAGTACCACCGTCCACTCATGCGGGCGTCTGAAAAGAGCACCCTGGTGGTTATCCAGCACACCAATGAGCTTGGGAACAAGAAACTCGTCCAGGCGATAGCTACAGATAGCTATCATTCTGCAGTCACCAATGCCGTCATTCACCACTGCCTCATACTCGCTGAAGCTTTCCCAGTCCTTGCTCTCCAGCCAGGATGTGTTACCGCTCACCCTCAGACCGTCGTAGCCCTCTTCCAGTGCATGGTTCAGCTTGTCAATCCAGCCATGCAGAACCATCTGCAGGTCAAAGACGCCGTTTCTGAGATACCACCGGTCATGGGGAATAATCTCCATCTGCCCCTTCTCGAGGTAACGGTCGGAACGGGGCATGGCCAATCTCATTGCCTCCCTGGCGGACTCTTCATCCAGCGGCTCGGAGGTAACCCACATACAGTACTCATTGCTCTCAAGACCTGCCCTGAAATAGGGGACAAGCAGCTCTAATAGCCCCTCTTTCCTCCTGTAAAACTGGCACAAGTGTGTCCCCCAAGGTACATACGGTATGGCTCTGAGCCCTGTTTCTCGGAGATCCTCGATAATCTTGTGCCTCCAAGCCAGACAGGCAAACTAGAGTAAGATGCTCAGTTCATTGTCACAGCCAAGCTACTCAAACACTACCGGCAACCTGTGGCCGAGTCAACCCGTTGTGCCTGCCTCATGCTGTCAGTTCCCGAGCAGTATGCGGACGACAGCGAGGGGGAGGGGGGCCGCCTCGATGCCGGGGGGGGGTCCCGGCCCCCTCCCTCTTTCCTGCGATAAAAGGGGTCTGATCTCCTGGGTCAAGTGCCGTTTCTGCACGGTGGGGTCGGCAGGGTTCGAACCTGCGACCAACCGGTTATGAGCCGGCCGCTCTGCCGCTGAGCTACGACCCCAACGAGGCAAACCACATTATATTGGGGAGATGCGGCGGAAATCAAATGGCGCAGGCAAGCATCAGGCACGCACTAGCGCCCGGCTCTCGCCCTGGAGAACAGGTCCGCCAGATCGATCTCATTGTAGTAGGTGCCTATCTCGTTCAGCGTGTGGGCGTCGCTGTTGGTCAGCAGCAGCAGGTTGTGCTCCTCGGCCAGCCGCCTTATCTCGGCCTCGTCCATTTGCCAGTCATGCGCCGGGTTCTTTAACTCGATCCCGTGGATAGAGCCGTCTATCCTCGCCCCCAGGTCCCTGGAACGGGGGTGGCCGGGGTGCGCTATGAACCTGAACACCGTGTCCGTGTCCAGATACAGCTCCACCACGTGCACCACGCCCCTGTCCACGCCGAGAAAGACCCTGTCCGTCTCCTGGCCTGGAATTATGACAACCTCGCCGCCCAGTTCCCTGTCTACGATCTCCTTGATCTTGAAGCCATAGCTGCTGGTGTAGTGCTCCGTCACGGCTATGCCATCGAGGCCCTTGGCCTTGACCGCAGCCACTATTCTCCTGGCGACCTCAAGGGTCGGCGTGGGGGACGACGTGGCCTCACGGCAGTGCGTATGCAGGTCTAGCTTCAATGATGCCTTTCTAGCGCCTTCTCAGCCGTTCGTGGTAGCTCACGAAGCGATCCACTGCCCGGGCCATGCTCACCAGGGTGCGGAATACGGGCAGCCCACCCTCGTAGCACTTCTGCTGCAGCTCCAGCGAGCGCCGCATGTCCCATTCGGAAAGCACGGCATGGATGGCGACCGCGACGGGCGTGTCCGTCTCGTTCTGAATCCGAATTGCCGCGTCGCTGAACATGCCCGGCCAGATGCTGTACCCGAAGTCCGCGTGAGGCCAGGCGGAGTTGTTGATGCTGAACTGGCCAAAGATAGTGTCCACCCCTTCCCAGTCTGCCAGTGCCTTGAGTACCTTGTAGTGGCCCTCGGGGTCGAACAGATTGGTGGTGTCGAAGGGATTCTCCAGGATGAAGCCGGCGTCCGTCTTCATATACTCATCGACGTGGCCCTGGATGGTGTCACGGACATGCGGAGGCAAAGGGGGTAACTCGAAGCCATGCCCCACGCAGGCATCCGTGGTCATTACGCTGAACCCGCCACCACCGCCGATCACCGTTGCCCTCCTGCCACGTGGCACCTTCATGAAGGAGAAGGTCACCAGCATATCCGCCAGCTCATCGAGAGTGTCGACGACAACGGCGCCCGCCTGGCGGAGGAGGCTGCGCCATACGATGTCGCCCCCGGCCAGGGCTCCTGTGTGGGACGAAGCTGCTCTGGCCCCGGCTTCGGTTTGCGCCGCCTTCACGACGATCACCGGTTTCGCCGAACAGGCCTTCTTCAAGGCCTGGTAGAAGCGCTGGCCGTCCTTCATACCCTCTATGTAAGCCGAGATCACCCGGGTCTCATCGTCCTCGGCGAAGTACTCCAGCAGTTCAGCCGCATCGATATCCAGGCTGTTGCCGTAGGAGACCGCTTTGCTGAACCTGACTCCTCTGCACCCGGCGGCCCGCACGATGTAGATAGCGTTGCCCCCGCTCTGGCAGATCAGCGCCGTCGAGCCGCTCTCCCGGGGGTTGTCTGAAGAAAAGGACACCCCCAGCTTCGGGTTGTATATGCCGACGCAGTTCGGGCCCAGGATGCGTACGCCTCCCGCTCTGGCCTGTTCCAGAATCTGTTCGTCCAGGGCATGTCCCTGCTCATCACCCTTCTCTCCGAATCCAGCAGTGTAGAAGGTGATGGCCTTGACTCCCTTGGCAACACAGTCCTCCACCAGTTGGGGTGCCAGTGGTGCGGGCAGGCAGGCGATCACCAGGTCGACAGCATCCGGGATGTCGACTACGTTCGGATAGACCTCGAGGCCCATGACCTCACCGCCCTTGGGACTGATCGGATATATCTTGCCCTTGTACCCGGAGTCCACCAGGCAGGCAATAAATGCCTGCCCTATTCCCATACCACCCACACCGGCGATAGCTACTGTGCGGGGGGAAAAGACTTCGCCCAGCCCGCTCGTTCCTCTCATCTGCATTGCTGCCTCATCTCAGTTATGTCAATTGGTCAGCCCCGCGGCCGCGTCCTTCCCTATCGCGCTGCATCACCTCAGACACGGAGTTGCGGGGGTAGAAAGGCCTTGCACACGGTGACTGCTTCGGGTAACACTCGTGTTTGGCAAGGCTGCGGCGTACTCTTCGCATGCTAACAACAGCGTACAAATCATATTGTGATCCGAACAGCCCTGTCAAACCGACACACGGACGGAAGAGCCGTCCCTGTGGCCAGGCCCGAGCGGTGTTGGCGTCACTCGATCGGCTGCCTCTTGCCGTCCCGTATCCGGAACCGGCCCAGATAGCCGGCAGCAACGAAGGCCTCCGTGAACCCGGGGGCACTGCCCAGCTCGACGTAGTTGACCCTGGAAGCCAGGTCCCGCGCCTGGGCCCGCTTATGAAGCGATACCAGGGCCAGCCTGGAGCCCGCTCCGGCGGCGTTTCCTACCTGCTTGAAGCGATCGTGGGGCAGCGAGGGCAACAGGCCCATCGCTATGGCGCTGTGAAGGTCTATGTAGGTGCCAAAAGCACCGGCAATGATGACGTTCCGTATCTCCTCCTCGCGCCTGTCCCGGACATCCAGAAGTATCTGAATACCGCTGCGTATGGCCGCCTTGGCGAGTTGCAGTTGCCTGACATCCGCCTGGGTTAGCACCACCTCAGCACCATTGGCCCGCTGCGAGTCGGGAACGATGACAAACTCGCGCAGCCCCTGGCGGGTACGGACGCGCGGATGGTCGTCCCTCATCCTGCCCCTTTCATTCAGTATGCCGGCCAGGTATAGCTGCGCCACAGCATCCAGCACTCCTGAGCCACAGATACCCACAGGCGGTACATCGTCAATGGTATGATACTGGACCATGTCGTTCTCTATCCGCAGGCGCTCGATGGCCCCGCTGGCGGCGCGCATCCCATCCCTGATCTGTCCCCCCTCAAAAGCGGGACCCGAGGGGCAGGACACGCTGCTTATGTAGCCATGCTCGATCACGGACACCTCGGTGTTTGTGCCGATGTCCAGCGCCACCGTCAGGTCTTCCGCCTCGAAGGCTTCGGTCGCCAGGAGCATAGCCACGTGGTCTCCACCGACGTAACCGGCGATGTTAGGCAGAAGGTGTATGTAGGCCCCGGGGGCGGCGCGAAGGCCGATATCGCGCGCCTTCACGTCCAGGCTCTGGCTCACCGTAGGCACAAAGGGGGATAGGGCAAGCTGCCTGACTGGCAGACCCAGGAACAGGTGGTGCATGGCGGTATTCCCCACAATCACCGCATCCACGATGCGGTCTGTCTCTCCACCGATGTCATGACAAAGGTCAGCCGCCAGGTCATTGATGGCCCCAACCACCGCCTCTTTCAATTGCACCGCCTCTTCCGGGTTCTCCATGACACGGGTCAGGCGGCTGACGATGTCCTCACCGTAGCTGATCTGGGGATTCATGATGCCCCTGGCAGAAAGGGTCCGGCCACTGGCCAGGTCAACCAGGTAGCCGGCTATCTTCGTCGACCCCAGGTCTACCGCCAGGCCAAGAACAGGGCTGGACCATCCCGCGACCGAGATTACCTCGTCATCCCGCACCGAGGCCTGGCACCGCCAGTGCCAGGAGCGGAGCAACGGCGATAGCGATCGCAGCACTCCAACATCAACGCGACGGCACTGCAACCCGTGTTCCCTGTCCAGCGCTGCGAGCAGGCTGTCCGCGTCGCCCTGATACTCGTCCAGAGATGGCACAGCCAGTTCCACCTGGTAGTCGCGGACTGACGGCTCCGGTGCAACGGTGGTCTGGAGCCCTTCAACCTGGGTGCGCTGTGGGGCGGCCATCGAGTCGGCCGGAATGCCCACCCTGCAGTTGCTGCCCGGGTATGCCTGGCAGGCCAGCCTCCAGCCGTTCGCCAGCTCCGCTTCGGTGAATGTCTCCCGATCGCTCGAAGTGGGCTGGGAGACACTACCTTTGACCACCTGCACCTTGCACGCCTGGCACTTCCCCCTCCCTCCGCAGACGCTGACAATGCCTATACCCAGCCGCCGGGCGCAGTCCAGCAGGGACTCGCCTTCGCGGGCCTGCCCTCTGCGCCCCAGGGGCTGGAAGTCGACGGTATAGCTCACTGCTTCGCTCCGTTCTAGCCTGGCACAGGCAATGGTGCCTGCTCGCCTCAGATAACGAGTATAGTGCATCAGCACCGCTGGATTCCAACGCACCAGGCCAGGCGAGAGAACGTGCACGATCGCCTTCTGCCCCTACGGGTCCTTACTTGAAGGCTCTTTCACTGTCGTGGGTTGATGCCCTGCAATTCCCGTTGCGCAGGTATAGCGTTTTCAGGCACAGCCAACACGGAGCGATGAAAGAGCCTACTTGAAAGGCATCGAGTGCTTGGGCGACAATGATGCAACCCTCCGCGCCCATGTCCGGCATGGAGGCTCATCCAGGAGGCAGCATGAGGGTCAAAGAAGAGGGTTTCTACGAGGTACTTGCGCCGCGATGCACGGTCCTGATATCCACGGTGGACAGTGATGGCAACAGCAACGCGGCCCCCTACAGCTTCGTGATGCCTGTCTCCTCAGACCCGCCACTGGTGGCCTTCGCCGCTACTCCCCAGAGGCACACCCTGGCCAATGTCAGAGAGACGGGGGAATTCGTTCTCAACGTAGTACCACACCAACTGTTGAACCAACTGTGGGTCTGTGCCAGGCCATTGCCCAAAGGCGTGAGCGAGCTCAGAGAGGCAGGGCTTACGGAGAGGCGGTCGTCTGTTGTCAAAGCGCCGTCCATTAAGGAGTGCGCCGGCTGGATTGAGTGCGTTAGTGAAACGGAATACGAGGCAGGCGACCATGTCCTGGTAATCGGCAGGGTGGTCTGGGCAGAGTACAGGGACGAATTCGTCAACAGCCAGGGCTTCTTCGACGTGGTCCGGGCAGCCCCTGCCATGCACATACGGGGAACCAGGTTCGTGGTAGCCGAAAGGGAGCTGGCCCCGGAGATTATGACCTAGCCTGGAGCAACTGAAGCACCGGGCTGGTCGTGCCGGGAGCGCCCGTGTCTGCTGCCTGCGCCGGGGCCGTACTGTTGGTGAAGCATGATGGTGTACCGGGAGTTCGCCAGATGTTATGTCAAGGGACCCTGGACCTACTACAGCAGGGATATGGTAGAGAAGCTGCCCGCGGTGCTGGAGTGCTTCGGACACGAGCCGCGTGCCATTCTCGACATCGCTTGCGGGGAGGGGACCTTCGCCGTGGCCGTGGCCTCCTCCGGTCGATATGTGGTCGGCCTTGACAGCTCGCCCCAGATGCTGGAATACGCCAGGGAACGCGCCGCCACGCACGACTCGCGGGTGGACTTCGTCCTTGGCGACATGCGCTACATCCCCTTCAGCGATGGCTTTGATCTGGTGACCTGCTGGTTCGACAGCTTGAACTATCTGCTCCATCTGGCAGACCTGGAGAGGACATTTGTCGGCGTCTCCCAGTGCTTGAGAACAGGCGGGCTTTTCGTCTTCGACATGAACACCATCTACGGTCTTCAGGTGGGCTGGCTGCAACAGCCCTTCTATGTCCAGGCGGACGACGAAGAGATGTTCGAGGTGGGCTTCCCCACCTATGATCGCAGCACCAGGGCTGCCACTCTCGAGATCAGGGGCTTCGTCAAGAATAGCGAGGGCAACTGGGTCCGCGTATCGGAGCATCACGAGGAGATGGGCTACACCCTGAAGGCGATCAGGGCCTGTCTCAGGAAGGCCGGCCTGACCGAACTGGCTTCCTGGGGCAGCCTGGAGGATATGAGCAAGGTCACTCGTACCAGTCAGCGGGTGTGGTTTGTAGCACGCAAGTAGCCCGAGTCAAGCGGGGCTCCGGAAGTACAGCGACTTCCGGCCCTTCCGGGCTTCGATTTCTTGAAAACCGTTCACGGAGACGCTAATCTGAGGAATCTGTCCCGGACCAAGAAGCGTGGCATCCGTGCCTTCGTCCAGCGACCGGAGTACTGGTGACGACACCGGAGGGACTGAATGCCGCAGCCGGAAGGATAGTGAAGAACGTAGAGAGCAAGAATTCTCACGACATCTGTACCTGGAAAGACGCCGCCGAGTGCACGGACTGCGCCAACCAGCACAGGCTGCACTGTCGTTGGGATGGCAAGCTGCTGGCGGGGTTCCTGCTGCCCAACCTTGCTTACGGCATCGTTGCCATATTCGGCCTGGTGGTGACCGGCGTCCTCACCGACGTTTGGTGGATGCTTATCCTGTTCACAGTCTTCATGGTCGTCTTCTTTCTGTTCCTCGAGATACGCATTCTGTGCAGCCACTGCCCTTTCTATGCAGAGGACAGCAAGCTGCTGCACTGCCTGGCCAATAACGGGGCCTTCAAGATATGGCACTACCGCCCCGGGCCGATGGCCGCCTGGGAGAAGTCGAGCCTTATCATCGGGTTCATCATATACGGATTGCTCCCCCTTTGCGGGCAGGCCTATGGCATCGGGTTCATGACAGGAGACTATGCTGGGTACACGCGGGTGGGCCTGCTGGGCATGGTTGGAATCGCTGTGGCCACGCTTCTGCTGGCCGTCACCGTCTTCGGCACGCTGTGTCTCTTCTTCTGTCCAGCCTGCATCAACTTCTCCTGTCCCCTGAACAGGGTGCCCAGGGAGCAGGTCGACGCCTACCTGGAGAGAAACCCTGTCATAAAGGAAGCCTGGGAGAAGGCTGGTTACAGGCCCGGCGCGGGCGACGAAGCGCAGGGAGGGCCTCTCGGCCCTTCGGGGAGACGGCCTCACCCATCCGGACCCGTGGACAACTGAGGAAAAAGCACATGAAAGTCATAGCGTTCAACGCCAGTCCCAAGATGGACCGGAGCACTACCTCGCTGATCCTCGACCCGTTCCTCGAGGGCCTGAGAGAGGCAGGGGCGACAGCAGAGCTATTCTACACCAGGAAGCTCAACGTCAAACCCTGCCTGGGAGATCGCTCTTGCAGCACCAAGACGCCCGGCCAGTGTATCCAGCAGGACGACGATATGCACACGCTCTACCCCAAGCTGACCGGGGCCGATCTGTGGGTCTTCGCCACGCCCGTTTACTGGGGAGGCATGACCGGCCCCATGAAGAACGTGATGGACCGTATGGTACCGCTGCTGCTGCCGCCTTCGAAGGTGACGGCGTCAAGCCGCAGGAAGTCCACGGGCCGCGACGGCGCAAAAGGCCAGGTAGTGCTCGTGTCGAACTGCGGCTGGTGGGACAGGGGGATCTTCGACCTCCTTCTGGCACATATGAAGGCCTTTTCCTTCGGAGTGGGACGAGATTTTGCCGGGGCTCTTCTCCGGCCTCACGGGCCGGCACTTGGTCCGATGAGGGATGCGGGTGCCGGCGTGGATGACGTTTTCCAGGCTGCCACGGAGGCTGGTCGCCAGCTTGTGCGTGACGGCAGGATGTCCCAAGAAACACTTGATGTGGTAGCCAGGGAGCTGTTGCCGCGAGACACATACATGCAGGCAAGCACATAGACGCAAGCTGGCTTCTCCACCCCGTCATCGCCACTTGCTCCAGCGCCGCAGCTCCCGCCTGCAGATACACAGGACTCAGGGAAGGAGGATACCATGCAGATCGAACTGAGACCCGTATACGTTGTGGGAGGTGCCTGGCCGCTGCTGCCTCAACCTGACGGGCAGCTTGAGGTGATCACCGATCAGGCAGCGACGGACTCCAGAATCGAGGCCCTGGGTGCATATCTGAGAGAGGGCCTGAAAGGTGATGCCACTCTCCTGGAGCCTGTAGTGCTTCGCAGGAGCAGCGACATCGCTCGTCTGAGGGAAAGCGCTCTCTCAGCAGACGCGTTGCTCGTCTACGTCATGGGCCTCATGCCGCTGGAGAAGCTCCTGGAGATCGGCCTGCCCATCATAGCCTTCAGCGGCCAGTACACCCCGATGATGGGACTGTACGCCCTCCCGGTCGAGATGCGGGAGCACTACTCCAACCTCACCTACGCCCTCGACCTCCAGGAAATCAGGGACCAGGTGCGACTTCTGTTAGTCAAGAAGAGACTCGGCAACACGAGGATGGTGCTGGTCGGTGGGCCTCTGACCATGGATGGCCACTGGGAGCATCTGCCCGACCAGGAGATGGTGACGCGGAGGCTGGGAGCCGAGGTTATAGCGGTGTCGGCCGCCGAGTTCGTGGCCGAGGTGGGGCGGGTCGAGAAAGAGAAGGCCGAGGCCGTCGCCAGAGAGTGGATGTCAAAGGCGGAAGCGGTGGCCGAGCCATCCGAAAGCGAGATCATGCAGGTAGCCGAGGTGTACCTGGCGCTGCACAGGGTGCTCAAACGGACGAGGGCCCAGGCGGTGGCAGTGGGCTGCCTGGAGTTGATGTATATCTGCAACCTGGTGCCCCATTGCTTCGCTCTGGCAACGCTCAGAGACGAGGGGATCCCGGCAGCTTGCGAGGCGGACGTGAGCGCTTTGTTGACCATGGTCATCCTGGGATACCTGGGCAACAAGCCGGCCTATATGGGCAACGTGGTGCGCGCCGATCCCAAAGAGAACCTGGTGATGATTTCCCACGGTTGTTCTCCGGCGAAGATGGCCGGCCTGGACCAGCCGCCGAAGCCGTACACGCTGGTGCAGTCGCACTCAGCGCCGCCCTTCAGCCGCGTCCTCGAGGGGGGATCCGGCGTCACCTCCTATGTCGACTACATGGAAGATGGCCAGGTCGCCACCATCGCCAGGATCGCCAGAGACCTGGACCGGATAGTGGCGGCCAGAGCGGAAATAGTCGGCTGCCGTGACACCATTTGTGACCGGACCACGCTCGACCTGCATGTGCGGGATGCCAGGGAGTTCTTCCATCAGGCCACCGGCAACCACCACGTCGTTGTCTACGGGGACTACCTGGACGACCTGCAGGGGCTGTGCAGGCTGCTGGACATGCGGCTTGTGGAGGTATGAGGGGAGAAGCCGTGCCAGGCTCCCTGCTGCCGATAGGACCTTCGCCATTCCGCTCACGACCTTGTACGGCAGCAAGGCTTCATCCCCAAGGCACGAACCGGTATTGACAATAGGTAGGGGTTATGATACCTTCAGGCAACAAAAGGGCACCGCACCGATCCGGGCACCACACCGTTGAAGCTCTTAGGCATCAGCATAGCTGCAACTGCATAGGTGCTATAGAGCGGGGTGAGAGGCGCACCCTCTATAGAGTCGAGCGCGCCGTTGCTGCCCGCGTGAGATTGAGGGCGCGAATCAGCGGTCCCTGGTGCAATGGATGCAAGGTATATCATCGGTCTAGAAGTGCGGACGAAAACCCCATTGTGTCATCATTTTGGTCGAGAAATCGTGCCTGGGAATCGTCGTGATTTGGGCTGATTGGGACTTTTCGGCCAGGCTTCTAGATGCTAGAGACCAGCCTCATCACTCAGTTGTATCTTGACGTTCGATCCAAGTCTGCTGAAAAGGGGGTGCTAAGTGGACAAAGCCGTGAAATCTGAAGCGATCCGACCGTTCCTGGAAGCAGCGGAGACCCTGGTAAACCCTGAAGTGCAGCAGTGGAGAAGCGAGGGTGGAAGGGCGATCGGGTACTTCTGCTCTTACGCGCCCGAGGAGGTCTTCACTGCAGCCGGCCTTCTGCCCTATCGCCTCCGCGCCACGGGCAGTACCGGAACGGAACTGGCTGACTCCTACCTGAGCAGCATCAATTGCAGCTTCACCCGCCACTGCTTCAACATGGCGCTGCAGGGACGCTATGGTTTCCTTGACGGCGTGGTCTGGCTGAACACGTGTGACCATGTCCGCCGTCTTTATGACAACTGGAAGCGCAAGGTAGACAACCCATTCCTGCGCATCATGAGCCTCCCCCGCAAGACGGGGGAGCCGCAGGTGGAATGGTTCCGAGACGAGATCGCCGGTCTCAAGGAGGCGCTTGAGCAGCACTTCGGCGTCAGCATCACGGACGAGAGCCTCAGAGATGCCATCCGTGTCCATAACCAGACCCGCCGGTTGCAGAGACAGCTCTATGAACTACGGAAAGCGGACAACCCGCCCATAACAGGCGCTGAGACGCTGGCAGTCATGGTGGCCGGTACTGCTATGCCCAAGGACAGGTACAACCGTCTGCTCAGTGCTTTGCTTGGCGAGCTGAAGCATTCTCACGGCAACTCAGGCCACAGGGCACGGCTCATGCTGGTCGGCGGCATCGTCGATGATCCCGGCTACATCGAGGTCATCGAGGGGCAGGGAGGTCTGGTGGTTACTGACTCGCTGTGTTTCGGCTCCAGGATGGCCTGGGCGGATGTGGACGAAGGCGAGAGCGACCCTCTTGAGGCATTGGCCAGTTGCTACCTGACAAAGCGGCCTCACTGTCCCCGCATGTTTGGCGAGGAGTTCAACAGGGCTGACTATGTCAGGCAGATGGCCCGGGACTTTCGTGTAGACGGCATTATCAGCGAGCGTATGGTGTTCTGCGACCAGTGGACGGGGGAACAGTATATGCTGGCGCAGGACTCCCGACGTGACGGTATGCCGTTCCTGCAACTGGACAGGGAGTACGTTACAGCCGGAATAGGACAGCTTCGCACCAGGGTCCAAGCTTTCGTGGAGACCGTCGGGAGGTAGATGATGAAAGACAAGCGAGAACTGAGACAAAAAGGTATCCAGCGGTTCAGGGAGGAGCGGGACTGGTACAGCTTCTTAATCGAGGCGATGAAGCAGGACCCGTCCGAGGAGATGGAGCTGTCCCGCCAGGTGACGCAGATGGTAGTGGACAACTACGACTGGATGATCAAGTGCGTTGAGGAAGACAGACCTTTCATCGCCAGCTATTTCTGCCTCGCCCCCGAGATATACACGGCCATGGACCTGCCCTGGTACATGCTGATGCAGACTCCTTTCCTCTCGGTGTCCTTCCCTTTCCTCCTCGATGACATCGACAACAGCGTGAAAATGGGTCTGGGCACAGACCTGTGCACCGCACTGAGACTCTCAGCGTACTATGTGGAGGCTGAGCTGATGCCGCCTCCATACGCAGTAATAGGGCTCCTTCACCCCTGTGACGGGGCACCAATGCTCCATCAGATGATCAGGCACAACGAGAACTGGCGCGATATTCCCCACTTCGCCTGCGACCCTCCGTACTTCGATGATAAGAGGAGTATAGGCTACTTCGCCCAGGAACTCAGGCGCATGGTGTCCTTCATAGAGGACAGCACCGGGCTGAGGCTGGATATGGACAGGCTGTGCGAGGTGATCCAGGAGTCCAACAAGCAGTATGCGCTTTGGGCCGAGTACAATGAGTTGAGACGTGCTATTCCCTGCCCTCATGGCTATGGCCTGGGTGGAGGACAGTGCTTCGGCATAACTGAGGTGTTCAAGGCAGGGCGGCCCGAGGGCACGCAGTGGTTCCGAGACCTGGTAGACCACACCGAGCGAAAAGTGGCTGCTGGGCTTGGCGGAATGCCAACAGATGAAAGGATCAGGGTCTTCTGGTTCGACATACGGCCTGTGGCCTGGCTATTCGAAGTGCTGCCCTGGTTGGAGGAGGAGTGGGGGGCCAACATAGTAATGGACATGTTTGCCTACACGCCGTACAAGTCCATTGACACCTCGACGGAGGAGTCTATGTTCAAAGGGCTTGCCGAGAGGAGTTTGTTGCATTCTCCGATGATCAGGCAGGCCAGGGGCGTGGCTGACAACTTCATCAATGATATCGTACGGGTGGTGAAGGACTACAAGATCGACTGCGTCATATGGCCGGGTCACATGGGCCACAAGGACGGGTCAGCCAGTGTAGGCATGATGCGCGAGGTCTGCCGCGATCTTGGTGTGCCATTCATGACCCTCGGCCTCGACCTTTTCGACTCAAGATACATGAAGGTGGACGAAATGAAGGACAAGATGAGCCAGTTCTTCACCGCCATGGGTATGGGATGATTCCGGTTCCCTATCTCCCACTACGAAGCAAGTTGTGGGACTAGCAAGGAGAGGCAATGATCGTTGGGGGCTGTGACATAGGGTCTGCTACAGGCAAAGCGGTAATCATGAAGGCTGGGACCATAGCGTCCTACTCCATTATTCCATCCACGACCAGGCCGGAGGAGACCGCCCGCATGGCGATGGACGAAGCACTGGAAAAGGCCGGGATATCTTCGATAGACGATCTCGATTACATCGTGGGCACGGGCTACGGCAGGTTGAAAGTCCCCTTCGCCAACGAAAACATCTCAGAGATAACCTGCCATGCCAGGGGTGCCCTGTGGTTGTGCCCTGCGGTGAGAACGGTAGTGGACATCGGAGGCCAGGACTGCAAGGTGACCTCCGTCAGCGACAAGGGCAAGGTACTTGAGTTCGTTATGAACGACCGGTGTGCGGCAGGCACGGGTCGGTTCTTCGAAGCCATGGCCAGAGTGCTCGACTGTGGCCTGGAGGGGTTGTCGAGGCTGTCGCTTAACGGCAATAGCCCAGCCACCATCAGCAGCCAGTGCAGCGTCTTCGCTGAATCAGAGGTGGTCACCCTGATCAATGAAGGCGTCGAGCTTCCCGACATCGCGGCCGGTCTGCATGAGTCCGTAGCAAGCAGGCTGAACTCCATGGTGGGCAAGGTCGGGCTGGTGGAGGAGGTAGCTCTCACAGGGGGTTGTGCGAAGAACGTGGGGCTGGTCAAGGCCCTGGAGGGCAAGCTCAAAGTGAAAGTGCGGAGCCTTCCGGAAGACCCTCAAATCGTGGGAGCTATCGGCGCTGCCCTGATCGCGGCTGAAAAAGCTGCAGCGAAGACCTGAACCGGACTTCCGCTTCAAGGCCGCTATCCAGTGACTGGGCGGTTACATGGCCATCTATGACGCGTACATAGTCAGAATGCAGGACTACGTCGAGGCATTGCGCGCTCAGGGAAGACCAGTGAGCGAGGTCTTCTGCCCTACCTCGACACCAGACCTTGTCGCAGGTCTGCCGTTTGCGGTTGGCCCCGGGGCCAACCCGGGGGTGATACTCCGCAGCGACACCTTCCTTGAACTGGGCAACCCGGAAGCGGGATCGTGTGCTTTCGTCCTGTGGACCGACACCCCCGAACTGGTCCGGAATGGCAGGATGTCTCTTATCGGCCCTGACATCCCTGATTGCCCTGGCACCAGCCTGCCCTTTGGACAGGTGATAGTGGTCGGAGGCAGGGAGCTCGACGAGGGAGTCCAGGAGAGACTGGACCAGGCCCAGTTCGTGGCTGACCAGATAGAAGGCTACATGATCAGGGGCGCATCGCAGCACATATGGTCAAGGGTGAGCAGGCAAGTCGCCCAGAAAGGATTTCGCTTCGGGACCCTGGCAGAAGCGCTCATGGTCATATTCAGGTCGCAAGTGCCTGCCATCGAGACCGTGGAGGTCCTGTTCGTCACCTCCGCCAGAGAGGACCTCGCCCCCCTGGACGATATCGAGGAGCAGGTCCGCAAGATAGCCAGAAACATTGTCTCGGAGAACTGGAAGGCCAGAGGGGTTGACCTCGCTGAATGCACCTTCGGCTGGGACTGCGCTTCGTGTCCTGACAAGGAAATATGCGACGACATCAGAGATATCATCAAGATACGCAAGGCGGGGGATACCACAGACAAGGCTGCGTGACACCTGATCCGGCAGGTGCAACTGGCCGGAGGCAGTAGAAGTGACAATGTCACAGGAACGTTCATCGGGCAACAGAATCGTTGCTGTATGTGGCAAGGGTGGTACAGGGAAGACCGCCTTCACCGCCATCATGGCCAGGATCCTTCTGGATGCCGAGAGGGCGGGCAAGATGCTCGTTATAGATGCTGACCCGGCTATGAACCTGCCCAACGTTCTCGGCATGGGCGCAGCCAGGACCATGGGCGAGATCCGCGAGGACATCATCACAATGGCCAAGAGAGGTGACGAAGACCAAAGGGTGAAGCTGGCCCACATGCTGGACTACATGGTTGTGGATGCGCTGGTGGAGACCGACAAGTTCGCCCTCCTGGCCATGGGACGGACGGAGACACTGGGGTGCTACTGCCCCGTCAACGACGTACTCCGGGGAGCCATTGAGACCCTCTCCAAGAGCTTCGACACCATCTTAATCGACGGAGAGGCTGGCCTGGAGCAACTCAACCGTCAGGTCATGCGCCGCGTGGACACCATCGTTGCGGTGACGGATGCCACCTCCAGAGGCATGAAGTCTGCGGCACTGATCAAGCAGATAGTCATGCAGGACAGAGTACTGCAGTGTGACAGGATTGGGGTCGTGGTCAATCGAGTGCAGGGCAACGAGGGACTGGTCAGGCAACAGGCATATGAGACGGGCTTGGAGCTATTCGGCCTGGTGCCGCACGACGAGAACATCGCTTACTATGACCTGGTGGGGAAACCGATTACGGAGTTGGCCACCTCCCCGGGCGTTGATGCTATCAGGGACATCGTGCAGCAGCACATCTTCCCCGAGCGTTTCAGCTAGACTTCCTCGACACACCGTAGACGCGTTCCCTCACACGGACAGGGCCACAGCATCCTTATGCCTTCCGGGGATATGAGATATAATAAAGGGCTGGCTGACGTGGGCCAGAAGGGACATCGCTGGTTCTTGCACCGTGCCAGGCTTTGCCCTGAACATATCAATTCGGGCCCGATGACATGATTGAAGCATACCTGGACATCGAGACAACTGGCCTGTCAGCACGTGAGGACGCAATCACAGTTGTCGGGGTCTGCCTGAGCGAGGGATTCGATCAGACGCTGGTGCAGCTTGTGGGCACTGAGGTCACCCGGAAGAACCTGCTCAAGGTGCTTCACGGCGTAGACGTCATCTACACCTACAACGGCAGCCGTTTTGACATGCCTTTCATAGCAGCAGCGCTGGGAATCAACCTGGAAGCCATATTCAAGCACCACGACCTGATGCTGGACTGCTGGCGGCACAACCTGTATGGAGGTTTCAAGGCCGTCGAGATCAAGCTCGGCATTTTCAGGGAACTGAAAGGGTTGGACGGGTGGGACGCGGTCAAACTCTGGTGGCAATACCTGTACCACGGCGACGAGGTCGCCCTCGATACCCTGCTCAAATACAATGCGGAAGACGTGCTGAACCTGAAGGAGCTGAAGAATAGGCTGGGCGTCGGCCTCCACTGAGGCCGGGCCGCTCTCCGGCCCATGAAACCCCGGGAGGCCCCCCACTTGGCCACGCCCAACTCAGGTTGTCTCGCTGGCCCACAGCCACAACATAATGCAATACGGACCACCGATGGACAAGGCAGGCGCGATCACCCGCTTCCTGGAGCGTGTCGACCGCTTCCCACAGGTACTTCTGGTCACGGATGAGGAAATAGTCGAGCTGTTCGGGACTCATGTGGCGGCGGTGTTGAGCAAACTGGAACGCCATGGGGAGGAGACGAGATCGTGCACTGAATGTGGCGGCGACTGCTGCAGGGATATCGGCTGCGAACTGTATGCTCCGGAGTTTGGGCAGTGTCCCATTCATGACGTCAGGCCGATTGTGTGCCGCTTCCATTTTTGTCACCGCTTTGACAGCGCCCGCAAGGAGCTGATAGTGGGCCTGCGTGACATCTTCCTGGGCTGCTTTCGCGCCGTGGACATGTGGGACAGCCCGAACCTGCGATCCATGGACGTACCCCCGCTGGCGGAGTTCTGTCCCGATCTGGTCAATGTGGCAGTGCCCATAGTCCAAGCCGTGCGGCAGCACCGGCTCGACCCGCAGAAGGCCCAGGAAGCCATTGGCAGGGAGGCACGCGCCTTCCGTGAGCATTGCCGCCTTGGCACAAAGGAAGAAGCGGCTGGCTGCCCGGAAACATGAGGATACTTCTTCATATCTGCTGCGGCGTGTGTGCCGCCGGCGTGGCTGAGAAGCTGACCGGCGAAGGCCACGATGTCGTGGGGTTCTTCTTCAATCCCAACATCCACCCCTCTGCTGAATACGAAAGACGGCTCGATGTCGCTGAGCAGGTATCCAGGAAGATGGGCTTTCCGCTGGTCGTTGGAGAATACAGGCCCAGGGACTGGCTCCAGCAGACCCTGGAGTTGCGTCACGAGCCGGAGGGCGGCCGGCGCTGCGAGGTATGCTTCCGGATGCGGCTAGTCGAGACCTTCAGACAGTTGCCACGGCAGGGTGCAGACGCATTCACGACCACCCTGACCGTGAGCCCGCACAAGTCCGCAACCCTGGTGAACCGTGTTGGCAGGGAGATCAGCACTCCGATGTTCCTGGAAAGGGACTTCAAGAAGAAGGAAGGTTTCAAGCGGTCCATTGAACTGGCGAAGCAGTGGGGTCTGTACCGCCAGGACTACTGTGGCTGCATCTACAGCCTGAGAGAAGGGAGGAGTGCCAATGAGCACACAGCACCGGCAGTGTAGCGTTGAGAAGAACAGCGCCAGGTGCAACTGTACCTACGAGCCCTGCAGCAGAAAGGGAGTCTGCTGTGAGTGCCTACAATACCACTGGAAGATGGGCGAGCTCCCCGCTTGCTTCTTCCCCAATGACGTGGAAAAGACCTATGACCGGTCAGTGGCCAGATTCGTGAAGACCTACCAGGAGAGGGGAAGATGGTGGTGACCCACTATTCAGTCCTTCATGCCCCTTCATGCGTGAACCACCCCAAGAGCCGGCGATCGGAGGACTGAGGCAATGGACTGGAACAACAGGGTGACGGAGATACTCGGCTCCAGGTACCCCATCATGCAGGGAGCCTACCAGGGTTTCGGCACCTCCGCTATCGCCGCTCCTGTATCCGAAGCCGGGGCCTTCGGGGTCATTACCGCCCATTGCTTCCGTTCCCCGGAGAAGCTCAGGGACGACATACGCAGGGCCAGGGCCATGACCGACAGGCCCTTCGGCGTGAACTTCAGCGTGGGTTTCGTGCCACTCCTTGACGAGATGGTGGAGGTGGTAATAGAGGAGAGCGTGCCTGTGGTCGAGACATCGGTGTCGCGGGGGGATGAGGTCGGCCGGCGGGCCCAGGCAGCAGGTCTGAAGTGGGTCCACAAGGCGGCCAGTGTCGACCATGTCCTATCGGCGGCCAGACATGGTGCCGATGCCATCACCATCGTTGGCATTGAGGGCATAGGCTTCAAGAACCCCACCCAGCTCCCCACCCTGACGGCCGTATCATGGCTCGTGCGCCAGACAGACACACCGGTGATTGCCGCCGGCGGTATCGGCGACGCACGCACTTTCGCTGCTGCCCTGTGCGCCGGAGCGGAGGGCATTTGCATGGGCACGGCATTTCTGGCAACGAATGAATGCCCTATGCCAGAGTCCCGCAAGAAGGCGCTTGTGCAGGCCAGTCCACGGGACGACGTCTACCGCCGCATGGCCCTGTCAGGGCCGGATGCCGGGGACTACGAGAGGGTGATGGCGGAGCGGGACTCCATGCCCGTGGACAAGTGGCTGCGGAGGCTGGAGAAGGTCACGCTGGGGCAGTCGCCGGACGGGCCTATGAAGACGAAGTCCATGGCCAAGGGCTCGCTGGCCGTGGCCTTCATAGACGAGGTTGTGCCTGTCAAAGGCTTGATCGACAGCATCGTCTCGGGAGCTGAGCAACTACTGAATGACAGGCTGCCAGGCCGGCTATAGGGAGAGTCCTGTCGGACAACAGGCGCAGAGCAGCACCGAGATCCGGAGGGCAGTCAGTGCAGCACACCGCAGGGTACTGTGTGAGGTACCACGTTGTTGTCCAGGACGTGGCAGCCTGTGCACGCTACGCGTGCTGTTTTGCATAGGTAGCCTCCCACAGTCCCACGAAGAAGCTGCGGGTGTTGATACCCAGCACACGGTTGTCATATCCGCCTTCCTGGACCACCATCGTGGGGAGACGGAGAGACCCGACCACATTGCCATTGGCCTCGAAGTCCCTGGCAACCAGGCTCCAGGAGCCGGTAGGGTCCGCTCTGGCCGTATCCAACCCAAGGGAGACAACAAGAAAGCTGGGCTTGAAACGAGCCAGCCGTTTGACAGCTCCGCTCAGTGCCTCACGGTAGCGCTCATTATTGATGTTCTCAGGCAGGGGGATATTGAGGTTGTATCCCCTTCCTGCACCACTGCCCTGCTCATCCTCAAACCCGCTGAAGTAGGGATAGGCGACATGCGGGTGAGCGTGTATTGAGACTGTCAGAACGTCGGAACGTTCATAGAATATGTCCTGCGTTCCATTGCCATGATGGTAGTCGACATCCAGGACGGCTACCTTGCCATACGCGCTCAGGTAGTCCGCCGCGATTGCCGCCGAATTGAAGTAGCAGAATCCCCCGAAAGCACGCCTCTCGGCATGATGGCCAGGCGGGCGTACCAGTGCATAGGCCAGGCGCTGGCCCCCCAGGATTCTCTGCGCTGCAGTCAGAGAACAGTCCACCGCCCTCTTGGCGGCCAGGTAGGCATTACGGTTCAGGGGTGTGAAAGTATCCACACAGTAGTATCCAGCCCTGACAGCAAGCACCCTGGGGGGACGTGCTGTGTTGCGAATGGGGAACACGTAAGGGTAGATAGACTTGCCCTGTTCCAGGTTGGCGCATACGCGCTTGAAGTACTCGATGTACTGGACGTCATGAATCGATCTGAGGTGTTTCTCCGAGAAATGTCGAGACTTCACCTTCTCAAACAGATCGGTGCGATCAAGCTCCCTTTGGATTGTGGCTATCCTGACCGGTGCTTCCACATATCCACGTTCACGGACATGATGAATAGCATGTTTGTCATTGACCACCAGTGCAATCCGTCTATCGATGGGCGTGGAGGAGCGTATGGGGATGGGCGTCTCCTTCTTCACATACCTCGGCTCTCTCAAACGGACGGGGTCGTCTCTGAACGACTCGACCACCGTGTCAAAGTAGTGTTGGGGATATCGCCCTTTGTATTTCCGCTCCAGGATTGCCCGCACCACGGCATGGGCAGTGTCACGGCCAAGCGGCATGTCCTGTCCAAGGTTGTCATACACAAGGTAGGGCAGGTTGTCATCGCCCGGCCTGGTGGGCAACTCGTAGGCGGTGTTAGCTATGGGGCGGGCGCCGTACCTTTCGTAGAAGCGGAGTCGGGCCGCGTTCTGCCTCAACACCTCGGGGTCACGACACAGTGCCGGATCGTCCGGCAGACACTCGAAGAAGAGGCCCATGGTATTCAGAGCCAGGGCCTCCTCACGCACCCTTTCATACAGGGCCCCGCCTATGCCAGCCCCGGTCTTCAGCCTGGCTGCAGAGATGAAATCGAGATAGCAGAAGTCCAGTATGGGCTCATGGCACAGGACGGCGAAGCCCTTAACGCGTGTCTTCGAGTCCTCGGCTACGAACAGGATGGTATGGAAACGGTACTTCAGAGGGTTTCGCAACTGCTCCGGCAGCTTCAGGACGTCTTTCTCCCTCAGACCGGGAAACTGCACCCGCAGTATATCCTGCACCTGAGCCACCACTTGCCTGTTCGCTGACAGAACGTCGTCATAGACACGTCTGATACGGAACATGAGTCAGGTCTCTCTACTTCTCACTCTCTGGTGCGAGGGACACTCATCTGCCGCCAACAGGAGTTGGCGGGACGGTGTCAAACTCAGGAATGGGTCAAGCTGCACGTCGCAGTCTGCCCAAGAGCACCGAGAACTGAGAGAATCTGGCCACTCGCTGTGCCACACTGCCGAGAAGGAAGGAGTCGGAAGCCGACAGGCCCTTAGCGCCCAGGGCAATCAACTCAGGGCAGAAGGTATCAGCCGCCATCAGTATCTCTTCGGCCGGCTCGCCTCTCAAGACCATGCAAGAAACGTCGAGTCCCCTATCTCGGATAGTATTCCGCCATTTCTCCACCAGGGCCAATGCTGCTCGCTCCTCCGCTGCCCTCAGTTGGGAGAGGGTCCGCTCATCGACTCGCGGTCCCGGCATCAGTCCGGAACCATTGGGCCTGACAAAGGAATGTAGTGCGGCTACTACCTGCACCTCGGTTCTCCCTGGCAGTGGCAGGTCAAGAAGGAAACGAGTCACCTCATCCGAGTACGCCGAGCCATCTGTGGCTACCAGTACCCGCCTGATGGTGGTGGGGCCCTCCCTGACAAGCAGCACGTTGGTGCTGGAGTACTTCATCACCTTCTGAGCCGTGCTGCCGAGAGGAAATCGCGGGGATGTTGCGGTGCCCTTAGCACCGATAACCACCAGATCCGCCTGCATCTCCCGGGCTTGCTCCAGTATCTTTGCAGCAGGATTTCCCCGAGCGACCCTGGACTCCACAGTGAAGCCCGCCGCGCGAAGTACCTCCGCTGGCTCTTGAAGCAGTCCGTGTGCGTGCCGCTCCTCTGCCTCTCGCGATTTCTCCTTGCCTACCCGGATCCCTCGTACAGACTGCAGGGTAAACCCGCCCAGGAATGTGTGTTCGGGCACGACGGTGAGCAGCCTCACGTCCGCTTCAGCGGAAGGCTGCAGTGTCTTGAGCATCCTGGCACCCATTATCGAATAGGAAGACCCGTCTATCGCCAGCAGTACTCTAATCCTCACGACGCCCCTCTTCTTTCAGTCGCTTGCAGAGAATGAGCTTGTCGTCGCCCGGTGCATAGAAGTCGGGTACCCTGGAAACAACCAGGTAGCCCTGCGATAAGTGGAAACTCCTCGTTCTCTCGTATTCCAGCTTGGAAGACGTTTCGATGATAGCCAGCCTGCCGAAGCTGTCTCGGATGGCAGCTTCGGCACATTGCATCAGCACCCTGCCCACGCCCCGGCCTCTCTCCATGGGTGCAACTGCCATCCAGTAGATGTCCCATGTCCCTACCGTCACGGGAGTGGGACCGTAGCATATGTAGCCCACAACTCCAGAGGCGTCCTCTGCCACAAGAACGTTGTACCCCGATCCCACCGGGTCCTTGAGATACGCGTCCAGCACCTCCTCGGCCACCGGAATATCGGCGGGACCGAATTCCGGCGTGTGCCTCACAATCCATACTAACGCAGGTCTGTCCTCGTCCGCCATCGGACGTACGTTCACTGCCCCTCCAGGACCGTCAGCAACTCAATGAACTCCTGTTGGAAGGTGACAAAGGCTTTCCACAGCCGCTCTGAGCCATCATGGAAGTATGCGAGTACGTCTCCTTCGGAGTGCATCTCTCTCGCCAACGGACAGTCGCATTCTGACGTAGAATAGAGACGGTTCCCGGCTATGCTGAACTGCAGGGGGTAGACCTGGCAGAGAAACGGCTTTGCCCAGTAGGGCAAGGAACAGCCATCCGGCACGAGGAAGGGACAAGCGCTTTTCAGCCCGCCAGGTCGGGTCCACAAAGAGAAGAGCCGGGCCCACAAAGGGTCCTCAGCGGCCTGCTGGGGCGAACAGTAGAACTCCATCTGAACAGGTGCCAGAGGGGATGTATCCACAAACCGGGCGGGGTCCTGTCCCGTCACGGCCGATATTCTGTTCACCTCGGATGGCAGCAGCACTATCTTCCAGCCTTTGGCGAAAACACTGACGCAGCATCCGCCATCGGATGCTATACACTCACTGCAGGTTGCCATTTCACTGCACCGGAGCCAGGTGACTGAAGCGCTCTATAGCCAGCGATACCACCCGACTGATGAAAGCGGCGTAGTCCATGCCGGCTGCTGCAACCTGCAACATGGCCCCGGCCCTTGGCGAGATATCGGGGTTGGGATTCACGTCCACGACCTTGAGCACCCCGTCTTCATCCTGCCTCATATCCACTCTGGCGTACCCCCTGCATCCCAGCGCATAGAAGGAGCCCAGGGCCAGCTCCCGTATTCTCTGTTCCAGTACAGCCTCAACTCTCGCCGGGCAGACCGGCATAGTCCCCCTGCAGTAGGCATCTCCGGACAGCCACTTTGCGGCATAGGTCAGTATTCTGGGGCTGTCCGGCGGTAGGTCATAGACTATCTCCTCGACCGGAAACACCTCGGCGCACCCGTTGCCTACAACCAGCGCACAGAACTCCCTGCCCGGCAGGAACTGCTCCACCAGTGATGGGCGCGCATATGCCGCGTGCACCGAGCGAACCTGCCGCTCCAGAGCGCCGCGGTTGCTGACAACGCTTCTCTCAGATATCCCGTGGCTGGCATGCTCCCCAATCGGTTTGACAATGCAGGGGTAGCACACTGCAGAAGCGTCCAGGGCCTCGGGAGTCATAACCTGCCACTCAGGCGTGGGTATGCCGCAGAGCCTCAGACGATACTTAGCCATGGACTTGTCCTGGCAGAGAAGCAGGGCCAGACTGGGCGATCCGGTAAAGGGTATGCCTGCCTGCTCGATAATAGCGGCCAGGTCGGCTTCACTTTCCGGAGGCATGCCGAATCCTTCAAACAAGTTGAATATCAGGTCGACTCTGAGCCTTCTCAGACGTGCCCTGGCAGTTGCCAAAGGAGGTCTCAGGGGGACCTCCACGACGTCATATCCAAGTGACTCCAGCGCTTCCCCAACTGCCGCAACCGATTCAAGCACACCGGCGACCGCCTCTCCCTCTCCAAGGGTATTGTAGAGACTGGCGGTGGGCTCGTTGTAGACTAGGCCGATGCTGCCAGACAAAGGTGTTGCCTCCTCAGAGCACTGTCCAGAATGAGACCGATCAGCTCATCGTATGTGTGTCCCGAGCGCTCGGCCAGCATGGGAAGATCGCTGTAGCCGGGGCACAGCCCAGGCAACGGGTTCACCTCCAGCACATGGGGTCTGCCCCTGAGATCGACGCGGAAGTCAATTCTGGCTATGTCCCGGCAGCCTAGTACTTCGAAGACCTTCAGACTGGCCCTGCATATCTGCCTCATGGTGATCGCGGGCAGTCTGGCAGGGCACTCATAGCTGACAACGTTCTTCCAGTCCCGCTTCACCTCCAGCGAATAGACGAAGTTGGGATCATGGCTCCCCCTGGGAAGCACACGCATCGTACCAATGATCCTCACAGGCGAGCCGCCGACTCCTACCGTGACCTCGGCGCCAGCGATGAACTCTTCTACCAGTATTGGTTGGTCGTACGCACTCAGGACCGTCGTTGCCAAGCGGACTATGTCCTGGGAATTTTCAGCCCTGGAGGCAAGACGTATGCCTTTGCTCGAGCCCTCATACGCCGGTTTCACAAAGCAAGGGAACGGAAAGCGGTCCCATTTCGTCCTGTGCAACTCCTGCACGTCTTGGATGACCCGCCATTCGGGCGTGGGTACTCCTGCCGTCCTCAACAGTATCTTGGCCAGGGGTTTGTCCAGACAGATAGCCAGGCATTCGGGGTCAGAGCCTGTATAAGGGATGCCCAGCATCTCCAGCACTGACGGGACCTGGGCCTCCCTGCTTCTGTGGTTACCGAGACCCTCAGCTATGTTGAATACCAGGTCCACCCGCTCATGCAGTATCCTGTGAAGAAACCCCTTTCCTCCGCCCAGCATAACGACGTCGTGGCCTCGCGCCCTTATGGCCGCGGCGATCCTGTCCACCGTCTCTGGAGAGTCATACTCCTCAAGGGCATCCTCCGGATGTACCGCCCCCAGGGACACGGCTTTCTTAAGGTCGTACGACAGTCCTATTCTCACGACTGGCCCCTTCCAGGGACTGTAATGTCCCGTTTCGCCCGGTCAAGGGCGGTGACTTGCGCCGACCACCGTTGCCATTCCGGCGCTGGTCTTTGTGTGTCGAATGCTGTCCAGGGTTTCTGTAGCGGAACACCTTGCCCTCGTAGTTCCTCAGCAACATGTACTCGCCTGATTGCCGCAGGAGATAGTCCGGCTGCAGGGGCACTTTGCCCCCACCATGGGGCAGGTCGACGACGAATGTGGGCACCGCCAGGCCGGAAGTGTGCCCACGCATCTGCTCGACTATTCTCAGTCCTGTTTCCACGGGGGTGCGCAGGTGCTCCGTCCCCCGGACCTCATCGCACTGGTAGAGATAGTAGGGACGTACCTTCGCCTTCAGCAACTCGTGGCACAGCCTGATCTGACACTCCGCTGTGTCGTTGATCCCTTTCAGAAGCACCGACTGGTTGCTCACAGGGACGCCGCTGCGGAGCAGGCGATCACAGGCAGAGGCGGAGTCCGGAGTTATCTCGCGACGATGGTTGAACTGGGTATTGAGCCATATGGGCCCGTACCTGGAGAGCACCGCACACAATTCATCGTCGATGCGTTGGGGCAACACCACTGGGAACCTGGTCCCAATTCGGATGATCTCAACATGCCTAATCTGTCGCAGCCTGGAGAGAACCTCTTCAAGACGACGTGTGGAAAGACTCAAAGGGTCGCCACCGGAGATGACAACGTCTCTCACCTTGCGGTTCTCTTGTATGTACCGCATCATTGCGTCTATCTCGGCGGCGGTGCGCACCCATCCGCCGTTTCGCCACTCCCTCTTGCGCGTGCAGTGGCGGCACAGCATGGGGCAAATGTCGGTCAACACCATCAGCACCCTGTCCGGGTAGCGGTGCACCAGCCCGGAGGTCACCCAGCCCTCTTCCTCACCCAGAGGGTCATCACATCCAATCCCCGCAAGACCCAGTTCATCGAACGACGGTATCGCCTGCTTTCTGATCGGGTCGGTGGGATCGCTGGGGTCCATCAGACAGAGGTAGTAGGGGGTAATAGCCATAGGGTACTTGGTGAGCACTGACCGGGAGCGTGCTTGCTGCTTGGCAGGCAGAGGAATGTACTGCGCCAGTTCTTCAATAGTCGTGATTCGATTGCGGAAGTGCCATCTCCAGTCACTCCAACTGGCGTCCGAGACGCCAGCGAAGAACCTCCTTCGATTCAGGTCGAGTGTCGTACCTGGAGGTTCCTCTTCCGCCTCACTCTCCAACCAGGGCGAGCCTGGAGGCTCATCATCTGAGCCCCCCGGAGCCAGACCGTCTGCTGTTGTTGTCACTGTGTCCAACCTGGTTGTCTCCCTTTGCTAAAACGCTGTGCCCGGCCGTAACATGCTAGGAATATCGTGATATGCATATCGTGTTACTGCCGTGAGAGTGTACGCGCCCGTGCCTTCCCTGTCAATAGCCGAAACATAGAATCTCATTAGATTTGCCGCCGAAATGGACACCGGTTCTTGGGTTGCGGCCTTCGGCCAATATCGCAGGGCAGCGGCAGAGCCTTCGCCGAACGTGTCATTGCTGGGAGAATAGACACGATCTTCTGCGGCAGGGAACGCACCCCCCGTGTCATTCCGTGCTTGACACGGAATCCAGGAGGCGGGGTGGTGGGGAGGTCCCCGCAACGCAGGCGATTCTCATCCTTCGTGGTGTTGCTGACAGGCGGCGTGAGGGATTCATGCGAAGACAGGAATCCAGGTGGTGGGGGCTAACGGGGCACTGGGCAGGCGTGATGAAGGATACACAGGCATTGCAACGGGCCAAGCCACCGGAGCGCATAGGCCGTCCCACGACCACCCTCACACGCTCTTCGTGCCGGTGCCAAGGGGCATGGGAGATCCCTGGGGCACGGCGTCCCAACTGCTGCCGGCGGAATGAGCAAGAAGAGGAAGGCCGGCTGCTGCGCTCTGCCTTCCGGCTGAGTTGCCCGACTTGGTGTCCACAATATGCGCATCGGAGGGGTCAGCCGATTGCTGAGACGCCGCCGACTTCAAGTGACGCTCATGAAGCAGTCTCTGCTTGCGCCAGTCCTCAACCAACTCTCTGAGCCTTTCGTTCTCCTCGTAGAGCCTGGACAGGTCACGGCTGGCCTGCTCATACTTGTCCATCAACTTCATGTAGCTGCTCTTGCGCACCAGGAACATTCTGTCCTCCTCTTTCCTAGGAGCCTGGGTCACCAGTATCCGCCCAAAGCTAGACTAAGAGACGAAAGACGCTGGTTTTGTGCCTGGCTCATCCGGGATTTCCGAGTCGTGACCCAGCCTCCTAGGCACACCGCCAGAAGTCCGGTTAACTCTGCTAGCAACTCTCCAAACCGCAGACCAGCAGGACCTCTATGCAGACCTGTGGCATCACCGGCCGGAGGGTGACAATCATCCGAGCCTGAGCGATCTCCAGTCACCGTTCTCGGCATCACTTATCTCGACAACAAAAGGTGAAGGGCTCCCCCCATGAAGCCCTTACCATCAGACCAGCACCCATGTCGGCCTAAGGTCACTTGGCAACACCAGCCTGTTCGGATGTGAAGGGCCTTATGAGGGCACCCCGCTCCGATCGCCTGTTTCTACGTTCCGCTGTCCATGTCACCATGCAAACCACGCTGCTCATCTCTTCCTACACGAGCACAAGGCTCGATGGAGCACGCTGATCGAGTCCCGACCAGGGGACAATTGTCCAATGTTGAGGTAATGTGCATCCGGCCTGCGACGAGTGCTCCTGCCGTTGCCACGCCTCCAACGCCATCCTTCCGCTGGAACGCGCTTGCAATGTCTCCGGTCATGTGGTACATATTGTACAGTAGTATTGCTGGTCTATTCATGATAGTTGAAGCATGCTACATGTTTCACTACAAGATATCATGAAGGGCGCTGTTTGTCAAGCAGAAACCCAGAGGAGTGAGACAGAGTATGCCAGCCTGGACCTTCATTACAAACCATGGCCTGGTGCTGAGTCACATCTCATTGCAGCCCAGCAGCACAGCGGTGGAGATAGCCACAGCGGTCGGCATAACTGAGCGCGCCGTGCGCAGGATCATTGCCGACCTGGACACCGAGGGCTACATCACGCGGAGGAAGAAGGGAAGGAGAAATGTGTACAGGGTGAACCCCGACCTTTCTCTGCGTCACGACTCCAAGCAGGAGATACTTGTGGGGACTCTGCTGGAGGCTCTGGGCTGGAAGAGGCGAGCCAGGCGAAGCAAGAAACAGCCCTCTGTTCCCTGAGCACCGCCTGTCCTGACAGGGTTGTCACAGGCCCGGAACGAAGAGCGGACTGAGCATGGGCATGTGTGGTTATGCCCAGGGCCGGGCTGTGTGCCCCGACTCTTGCTCAGCCCATTCCCATCCCGCCTCTGAGCCTCGTGAGACCCGTTTGCCAAACAGGAATACGGCCCAATGCCAATTCCGGTGTCCAGGGATCACTGATCTGCAGAGACTTCCTCTGCGGGCAATCCGCCGCCAGGCGGCTCTATCAGTCGCCGAGGACTAGCGGCGCATACCAGTCGCTTACGGCAACCCAGTCGCCCACGTCCTTGGAGAACTCATGCATTCTGCAAGTGCGTGCGTATATGTTGTAGTCGGGTGTCACCGACCAGGCGTTACCCCAACCTTCTGGGCTGAGATTGACTGTAGCCAGTGCATCCCGTATCGCCGTTCCATCCACGTCCTCAGCACCCACTTCATCCACCGCCCTCCTTATCGCGTCGGCTATTATCATACCTTCAGCCCATCCGCCTATGGAGCCTGTCTCCAGAAGCCGTTGCTGAGCGTCCTTCGCATGATATTCCAGCACAGCCTCTTTCCACTGTTGAATGCTGGGGATGTCATCTATCCACAACGGGTGGTAGCTGAGACCGAGGACGCCGTCCAGGTAGTCCGCCGATACAGCCTCAAGTACAGCCCTGTAGAAACCCAGCAACCCCTCCTGCGTCCCGGCAACCCTGCCCTGGCAGCCGGAGTCCTTGATCTGCTTGATGAAGCTGGCGAGTGAAGGACCGACCAGCGTGGGGATGATGAAATCGCAGTTCTTGACACGGTCGATCTCCAGGCTCCAGGTAGCGGTCCCTGATGGTGCCATCTGCCCCTCCACGCGCTCGAATCTGTCCGGGTAGGAATCGTGCAGGTTCTCAAGTGCCTCTTCCGTATACGTTGATGCCGCATAGCCCGCAATACCCACATGCCCAATCACAGGGGGTTGCGCCCCATCCCAGTCCTCCCATATCCACTGGACGACGCATTGAGCAAGCCACTGTGTAATAGGAGGGAACATGTATATCCATTCGTGCTTTGGATAGGCCAGGGACCCCATGGAACCGAAGCAGGGTATCTGGTCCTGCACAAACCTGTCTACCAGCATCTCGAAATCCGTGTTGCGGATAACGACCATCAGCTTCGCGCCCTGCCCCTTCATCCACTGGTATCCGACCGGGTTCCTGCCGTAGTCGAGCCTGTTGTCATACGTTATGACCTTCAGCCGGGCCCCTGGTATGGGGTCTTCCTCCTGGGTTACGCGAAAGTAGTCCGCCATGCCGTCGTGAAGCATCGTGCATCCGGACGCCGCCGGCCCCGTGAAATCGGCCAGCATCCCGACAACGATATCCGTGGTCTTCTCGCCCTTCTCTTCGCCACATCCAAGCAACACAGGCCCCGCGACGAGAGATACAGCCAGCAGCACAGACAAGATCACATGGCTCACCCTACTGCACATGTCACCCCCTTCAGCTTTGAGATAATTAGCGCCTTAATGATTCGCATTCTAATGTCCGCCGTTGCCCATTATATGCCACCACCGCGCTGGGGTGTCAAGACATTGTGCCCGCGGTCTCCTACCCGCTGGTCCTATTTGCAGGCTGCGTCGTGCTGTCGGATATCGCCCTATTGCCGCTCGGCACCGGTCCGGCCAATCGGTGGTAGGGCATGGTTGCTGTCGCATCGCAGACCCGAATCAGCCACAGGTAGTTGTTGTGGTTGAGGTGTCGCATGGATCCGAGTGCTATACGAGGGTGGCTTGAATTCCTGCTATCCCGCATGGCAGCGCTGCTCCAACGTGGCACGCGACAACTTGTCAACAAGGTACGGGGCTGATCATTCCCAAGATTCGTGCTGAGAAAGAACGTCATTTTAGGCGCAGCAGAGACTTCGTTTGCCTGTATATCCACTGCCAGTGCAGGTAGATATGGACTCCGATTAGCACCAGCAGTACTAGCCCACTCCAATCGTGTATGTCCACCCAAATATGCCTCGTCCAGATGAAGGTCTCGGCAGCCCCTGAGCCACCGGAATGCCCATTCCCGCCCGTACTGAGCAATGCGACCCAGAGGACCAGCCCTGACACTGCCTGTATCAAGAAAAGACGAAGCTTGAGATCACCACCAGGAATAGCAGCCTGGCCTCTGACAAGAATCACCGCCTCAACACGGACTTGGGAGACACACTCACCGGTAGCCAGCGTGCGCCCTGACATTCTACCATGTTCTGTGCCGCCGTCGAACAGGCGCGTCCGGCCTGATGGTACAATGGCCGGAGGCGACCACAGAAGCAGGGATAGGAGGTCTCCCATAGGCAGATGGAGCAGACAGGAGATCGAGGAAGCCTTCCAGCACTATCAGAAGGCCGCGCTGGAAGCTGGCAAGACAGGCGACTGGAACACCTGGGCCGACAGTTTCACCGAGGACTGCACCTTTGTGGAGCACTGCCTCGGTACCTTCGGCGGCAGGGAGGCGATCAGGAGGTTCTGGAACGAGTACATGAAGACATATCCGGCCTGCGAGGTGAAGTACTACCCGGCCGAGTGGTACAGCATCGACGAGGAGAGAGGGTGGGTTGTCTGCCAGTTCTGGAACCGGATGTCCGACCCCGGGGACGGGAGCCTGCACCAAGCAGCGAACCTTTCGGTCCTGAAGTACGCCGGCAATGGGAAGTGGTGCTACGAAGAAGACGCCTACAACATGAAGAACATGAGCCGGATGGTTAAGAACTGGGAGCAGGTGAGGGCCAAGCTGGCCTCAGAACAGGGCCAGCAGCCGGTCTAGCCCTGCCGCACCTGGCAGCCCGACCTCCGACGTTGGGCGGGGCGGGTTGGTCTTGTAGCGGCGGACCGAAGAGAACGCCCCCGAGGTATGCCCAAGGCATTGCTGGAGCGGGAGACCGGACTCGAACCGGCGACAGCCTGCTTGGAAGCTATACGGCTCGAAACGGTGTAGCACAGTAGCTTGGCAGTTGAGCGAAGTCTGTCCAGTTATCATCTGGAAAATGGGGGGTGTCTCACCTGGGAAGGAACTGGGACTATGTCACGAAGCGCATCACGACTGCGGCAGCAAACACGGCAGAAGCGCCTACATAGACCATCAATGGAATACAGCACCCCGCAGCTCTGCCAACCTTCCTCTGCCGACCAGACTTGGAGAGAGGAATCCCTGTCTTCTGAGAGACCTTGCCCTTGGCTGCGGATATCCCCAGAGCCCGCTTGGCAGAGAATGAGAAACCGAACTTCTTTCTAGCCATTTGGCCAACTCCCAGCCTGACAGCGCATGTCAGAGCAGTTCCCGGTTTCGTCCGCTAGTTCGTGGTGATAGACTGAATATCTTCTTCCTGCACAGGGGGTAGTGAATCAACCGGCGGGGAGGTTTCTGGCTGTTTCCTGGGACGGCCACGCTTCGCCATGACTTCGGCCTTCTTGTTCTTCTTCTCAGGCAGGGATATCTTCATCTGGTCCATCTGAGTGGCTGCGGACTCATTCAGAAGGTGGCGGACGGCTGCAACGACATCCTCCGGTGACACGGCTACGCCAGTCGCCTTCTTCAGCCTCTTCTGCATGTCTCTTATCGAGTCCTCAGTAAGGATTACACCAAGTATATTGCGCGCCGTGAGAACGTTGGTCTTCTCCCACAGCTTGTCCAGACCGCCCTTCCTGACGTTCCGGTAGCCGATCATCTCGAACTTGCCAGCCAATACCGAGAGATCATCAGTGAGCAAGTTCCACGAGTCAACCAGCTTCGTCTGTGGCGGCTTGCCGAAGGAGATGTGGTACAGCCGCCATTCCTTTCCGTTGGACAGGATTGCCCAATCACAGCCCTTGTCGATGGCATAGGAGGCAACCTGCTTCAGATGCTTTGGCGCAAGGTCTATGTTGACCCTCTTGAGTTCAACCAGAATCTCCGGTCTCGATGTATCTTCGTGGTCCAGTTGTATTGCCATATCACAGTGGACGGTGTCGCCAGCACCTGCGATTGCGTGCTCCTGCGTCACATGGTTGAAGACGTCGTACCCCATGACCGAACCGAAGACGTACTCAACCCGCTTTCGTGTCTCAGCCTCATTACCATCCGCCTTAGCTACCTCCTCGATCAGCTTCCGGGCGCCCAATATCGCCTTACGAGCCTGTGGATCGAGCTTCTGCTTGACCATGGTACACCCCCTTGATGCTTTTTCAATGGCACTATATCACCAGTCAGAGGGTCGTGCAACCGCTCCAAAGGGTTATCAATCTCCCACCATTGCGTTATAATGGCCCAACTGGCAAGAGCACCCGCAAGCTCGAAGGAAGGGGGTAAGCGACGATGGGCTTCTTCGATAGGCTATCGGGAAAACAATCCAAACCAGCCCAGCCCTCGCCATCGGATGGTACATACTCAAGCATCATATGCTCGATTTGTGGCAAGGAGAACTACGGAAGGAAAGAATACATAGAGAAGCTGACGGAATGCGGCTATTGTCGTGGGCCATTGTTCGGTGATGCGACCCCGGGCTACGTGGACGGCAAACACTTCACCAAACACGTCGACACGGTCAAGGCGCTCAAGAGAGAAGGAAGGCTGGAGGAGGCAGAGGAACTTCTTCTTCGGCTTGCGGCTGCAACAGAGGCGGAGAACCAAGTCAACGGGTTCGGCGTTGCTCCCTGGTACTACGAACAGTTAGCTATCGTCTATCGGAAGCAAGAGAATTACAGCAAGGAAGTCGCCATATTGGAACGGTATGTCTACGAACAGCGCAATACTGCAAATCTGCCGAGCGTTCATGAAGCGCTGCTGGAGAGGCTGGAGAAGGCTAGGGCTCTGGCTGCCAAGAAGGGGGAATAGCATGGCCAATCAGGTAGAGCTGAGTGAGAAACAAAAGAAGGTCTTGGGCTTTGGCTGCCTCGGGGTCATAGTCCTGGTGGTGATCGTTGTCATTGTCGTGATGGTAGGCGGTGGCGGTGGCAACGTGGTGGAGGACCTGGAGGGCACCGGCAGCAGGGACATTGCTGTGGCCGTCCCTGCCACCAACGGTTTCGTGGACTTCACCGTCAAGCACGAGGCCGATGCTGGGTTCGAGAGCTGGGGCCTCTACTACAACGGTGCCCTGATCGACGCCAACAACGGCGACAGCGGTTCGGAGACAGTCGTCTACCAGCACGAGTACGGCCAGAATCGGATAGTCTACACGCTAGAGGTGGATGCCGCCACCGATTGCCACTGGGCTATTGAGATCGTGGACTGAAGGGACGGCACGTGAGGGGAGGAGATCGGGGTGTCAGTCACTCTGTCGGGTCCTCCGTGCGTCCGCCCCGGGATGGCGTCAACTGTCCTGCGGCTATCACCTGGGCCAGCTCATCGTCGGTCAGATCTGCAGCCGGCCGGATCGTGAAGTGCCCTCGTGTAATTTCCGCGGGCTCGCCTCTGGCAAGCCTCTCGATACGAACACCGACCTCCATGGCCCGGATAGCATCGCTGGCAGACATGGACTTGAGCGGCATCTGCTGCAACCTCTTGAGGCCCTTCTCCTGGAGGGCCATGCCTTCTTCCGCCTGCCGGGTAGCCATCTCGACTATCGCCTCTCTGGCAGCTTCGCGCTTCACACTGTCCAGGAAAGCGTCGTATCCTGCAGCCCGCTCTACCCAGGCGAAACGTCGGGACCACTCGGCCAGCCACCGTTTCGATTTCGATGCCGTTTTGATGTGGGTTTGGTGAACTCTGGCTATCGACCTCTCGCTGGCTGGCATATCCCTGTAAGCGCAGAAGGCAGCGAAGGCTCTGGCGGATTCACCGGCCAACGGGTGTTCCCATTCAGCAGTCATTGTCCCTCCAATCGTGGCCGATTATACAGCCGCCCTTACGCTTTGTCTGATGAATGAGCCTCAAGTCTCGTTCCGATAGTGCTGGCTTATTCGGGCCATACAAATGCCAAAGCTCGTCTTCCGTGTAGCCCACGATGCCACAACAGGGGATTTGAGACAGGTAGCTCTCGTCTTGAACGAAGGCGACGATCTCCCGGTGAAGTTCACTCCAGAAGATAGAGACGCCCTCCCTCTCCACGGCCCGGGCTATCTCCTGGGCGTGCCACTCTGGTCGACCTTCTGGTTGTCTGGGCATGTTAGAGGCAGGACTTAATTCGCTTTTTTCGCTTGTTTCGCCGCATGTCTTCTGGGTGCTTGTCTGCAGAAAAGCCTTTGCCTTATCCAGAAAGTACCCCATTGCTCATCCCCCATCATGCGAAATAAGCGAATTATGCGAAAGAACCCACATCTCGGCGGACCGCCCTTCGGTGACAACCGTCTCGGAGTGCGCGCGCCCGGTATTACGGAGAAGTTGAAGTGCCCGGTCAAGCCGTGCCTGGGACACGTGCCTGGCGAACAACTGGGAGATGTCCGTACGACTGAGCCCCTCGGGTTTTGCCTGTAGCCCCTCCAAGATGCGATCGCAGATAGGATTGCCAAGTGCGTCCCCGAAGATGTAGCGGGCTGACCCTTGGCAGTAGTCCCAAAGGGCCAGGGCTGCCGCTAGGTGGCGGGTGTCGATCTCTTGGGCACTGTCCAGCAGAGCATAGAGTAGCGACAGCCTGAGCACCTGAGCCTCAGCCCGGGCGGTAATTGCCCCCAGGAGGCCAGGCTTGCCTTCCGAGAGTTCGGGGTAGACTTGCGCCCACAACTGGCGGGCGGCCTCTCCCCGCCGCAATTCACCCACCTGACGTCCGTACTCCAGTGCCTTCTTGAGAGGCCCGACTATCCTTCCGTATGGCACCTGGCCGCCACCCTCAGGCAGAACCCTTGCCCGCCCGGTGCACACCCACAAGAAGCGATTGGCGAAGCCGTTGGCCATCTCCACGTCGTTGAGATATCGCAGAAGCTCCTCCTTCGTGATGTGACCCATAACGCTGATGTGTGCGCCTGTGGACTTTGCCGGGCTATTCTTCGTTAGTGTTCGCAAACTGCCGGTATCCCAAGCACCTCGGAGGACTGGGCTTAGGGTGTTGCCATCACGAGCCATCACCCGCAGCACTCGCGAGAACTCCCCTTCAAGCACGAACAGGCGCTTGTCTGACACCCCGGCATCCTCCACAAGGGTCTCGAAATCGCCGGTACTGCGCCCCTTGTCCTTGGTAGGAACCACACGCTCGATCGGATCCCTGACACACCATATCAAGCCTTCGCCGCTGGACAACCCCTCTGCCACGTGCTCCCCTGCCCAAGTGGGATCAGCGCGTGCAAGCAGTTCCCTGATGTGCCCCCACGACGAGCCCTTCCGGCCTTTGGCTGATTCACCAACCAGAACGGCTGACAGATTCGTACCATGCCTGTCGGCCTCTGCGACGGCATGGGGTCCACGACCTACGGAGTTCCCAAAGGCCAGAAGGAAGTTGACCAAAAGGGCGGGATCGTCCGCCTCAGTATGGGGCCGGATTAGTCGCACGACTTCGCCGGCGAGGCCGTGGAGGGCCTCATCTGCTAGCGATTCTGGCCAGGTACTTGATGGTGTCTGTGGCTCATAGCGCAAGATGCTTTTGACGATGGCTCGGACTTCGCTTTCCGATAGTGGCGGCTGGCACTGACTTCGGTTTGCCTCCAGTAACGCTGCCTCGATGGCTTCTCGTTCTGCCCCCTGCCGGCGCATGCTTCCTGCCAGTGTTGTCAACCGACTATTGCGATCGCCCTCCCGAATCAACGTGGATGGTGCTATAGTGGGCGGCTTGTCCGCCTCGGCCAACGCTGCCTGTACCTGTGGGGGTAGCTGAGCGAGCGCATACAGAGTGTCACGCGTAGGCACTATCTCCACCCGGTAATCGCCGTCACTCCTGGACCCTGCGACATTGACGAAGCCACCATCACCGCGTACATCGAGGCCGGCCAGCAATCCCGCAACGGTCTTCACGTGGTGCCCTGGGTGCTTGAAGTAGAAGTGTGCGCCCCCCCGGGGCGTCACAACGTGGGGGCGGAGTCCGTCGAAAAGCCCCCTGGCCTGGGCTGTGTCGCAGTCAAAGACAACGACGCCTGAGATACTGCCAGTGACGATGCCCCACAGTCGCGGAGCCTGTGTATCCTGCCAGCTCTGGACTTCCCCCTCTGTAGCCTGCCTCTCTTGGTATTCAGTCCAGGCAACGATTGGTGCTTTGCCGGTTTCGCCCCCGCCACTTGGCACCACACTGAAGCCCAAAATGAGAAGCTTCCAAGCAACCTCGAAGGGTGTGGCACAACTCAGGGCGCTCGGGTTACTTGACCCCATGACAATCACCCGGTCGGCAGACTTCAACGTGTGGCATTACCTCGTCCCTTCCGCCGTGCTAGGGCCGACTTCCTGGCGAGACCCGCCATATGTGCCCGGAGAAGGCACCCGGCCCGCCGCTGGCGCTCTTGCTCCGGAAGATCGGCTGGAGTCTGGTCGTAGAAGCGCTGCAGGAAACCAGCACGGGCTGGGCCGGTCAATTGCTCGGGACTGTATTTGGCAGCCCGAGAGTAGCCACCTATGCGTCCCCTGGCCTTTGCTTCAGCGCTGTCCAGAACCACTCCCTAGACTCCCTCGTCTGTCAGTGACGCCCACTCGCTGGCAGGCTAGTCACTCCCTCCCCGCTCCCGTGAAATAGACTCGTCTCAGGCACTCCCAACGCCTCCACCAGCGCCCTCCTCAGCTTGGGCCATGGGTAGCGCTTTCCCAGCTCCACATCCGACAGCGTAGGCTCTGCAACGTGAACTAGCCGTGCCAGTTCCGTCTGGCTCAAGCCCAACTCCTGCCTTCGATCCCTGATTGAATTCTTGAACACCGGCCACCTCCCGGTTGACTCGTCTTACCCTACCTTATACAATAAGGTAAATATTTATTGGCTGATAGGTGTTGCACATGAGGTATGAAACAGAGAGGGAACTGCGCCGCGCAGTGGAGAGGAGACTCTCATCCCCTATCGATGATGACCAGTGGGAGGGATTGAAGCCAGACGTGGATGAGTTCGGACCGTTTGACGATCATGACGTTGCCGAGATACTGGCTGGCATCCCGAGAAAACCGAGGAAGCCAAGAGACGATACTTCTTGGCGACTGGCTCTTGCCATGAGAGAAGCATCGATGCCTTATAACCCGGCGAGGTTTCGGCATTTAGCTGAGGATATACGGCGTCATTATGGCCTTGCTGCCCCCATGCCCGCCGAGGAGCTGAGAAATGCGCTGATGGGGCTCGGGGCCGAAGAAGCGTTGCAGGAAGGAAGTAGGGTGTTACTCATCCCCTATGTAGAGCCGGTCGATGGCGTTTCAAACGTTTACTGTGTACGGTATCTCAATGTGCCTGAAGATGTGGAGATTGTTGGGGAGGGCCGACAGATTGTCTTCACCCACCCTAGGGTCTATGACCTAGGATTGGCTGCGAATGAGCTTTCCTGGTTTCTCGGCTGCCATCCTGCACTAGTTCTGGCCCTGATCCTTTGTGATATTGATATCGGGCACGTGACTTGTCTGGTGTATCCGCGGGGTATCACTGGCAACATTTCAGATGCGGCTAGAGTCACCATAGATGTCTCCAGCCCATATGTTCCGCCTGGGGAAGTGAAGATGGCCTACTCCAGTGCGCGAAATGCAGTCATCAAGAGGAATAGGCTAAGCAAGGGGAAGTGGGTGAGATCGAGACCCTTGTCGACCAGGACTACTCGGCTACTGGAGTACGTGTCCAGCCATCCCGAAGTCGGATGGAAGGAACGTTTGAGAGCATGGAATAAGTTGCACCCAGAATGGAAATACAAGGACGTCAATTCAATGAGAACAACGTACAACCGAGTGAACAAGCACCCGAACAAGCCGCGGCCAGCAGGCTAGTACCTGTCCCCTGGGCTTAGCTTCCTATGGGCGTTCCTGGCCCTCTCATCGGCCCTGGAGGCCCCATATCGGCCGAGCATAGTCCGGCTGCGCCAGCCGGCCAGCCGCATCAAGTCGCCCTCAGTGCCATCGCTGGCAAGCCATAGATGGGCGAAAGTATGCCTCAGCAAGTGGGTATACTTCTTGCCAATACCTGCCTGGATTGACCGGTCCCGTACCACCTGATACACGCCGCTGGGCGTCATGGGGCCAGCCTTGCCCAACCAGAGTTCGGGACGTGAAGCATGGGAGTGGGAAGCCCGGACCCGGAGGTATCGGTCCAGGTCTCTAGCCGCCTTCCTGCCGAAGGGCACCTGGCGAATCCGGGCACCCTTGCCGACAACGGTCACGATCTGATTGTCCAGGTCGACTTCCTCCACATTGAGGCCAGCCAATTCCCCGCGCCGGAGCCCGGAGTCCAGCAGCAGGCGAATGATGGCCGTGTCCCGACGTGACGAGAAGTCCTTGCCCTCGCAGGTTTTGAACAGCGCCTTGATTTCCTCGTCTGTCAGAACCTCGGGGGGCTGCTCGGGGACCCTCGGGGGCCGCATCCTGGCCATGGGTGAGTCTTTCATCTCGCCTTCCTCAACCAGCCACTTGAAGTATCGGTGCAGTGCCCGGTACCGGTTGCTGGCCGTGGCCGGCTTCCACTTCGCCAGAAGCTCCGTAATGAAGCTCTCGACGTACTCTCGGGTTACGCGATCCGGGGGATCGGAAGGCATACCCTTCTCCTGGAGGAACCGGTAGAACTGCCGCACAGCCTCACCATAGGTCTCGATGGTGCGCTTGGAACAGTTCTCAGCCCGGAGTCCGCGCAGAAACGAGTTCAGTAGGAGATGATGCTGTACTGTTAGGGTGTCGACCGTCATTTCTTGGCCTCCGCTCCGTCGATTTGGCTAATGTTATCATCTCGACGAGCGCTGTGTCAAGTTTCTGACGGCCCGAAAATCCAGTTATGGTGTGGATTTAGCTTTGGTGGAGCGGGAGACCGGACTCGAACCGGCGACAGCCTGCTTGGAAGGCAGGAACTCTACCAACTGAGTTACTCCCGCTCAGTGCGGAGATGATGGGCAAATCTGGACTGGCCGTGCCAAGCCGCTATGCCATCGCCAATCTCAATTAAAGCATTCGCCTCCGGCTGCTGTCAACGAGAGCAGGCTAACGTGGCCACCCAGCGCCTACGAATTGACAAGTATCTCCACCCCACTCATCGTGCGGCAGCAGTGAGTGGAGGTTCTTTCCCGGCGGGGCCGGGGAGACTCCGCTCCTTCAGAGATGCAGAGTCCTTGCCCTTGTCATTGCCACCCCCACCCCCCTCCGAGATTCCCGCTTGCCAGCGGCACCACGAACGATGAGAATGGCCTGCGTCGTGGGGGTGCGTTTCGCGTCGCAGGAAATCATGCCCATTTTCCCAGCAAATGAC
>Ga0180432_10000358_pt1 | contig 73829 bp, 77 predicted proteins | sample SS_ome_10_FD_132414 | JGI IMG/M metagenome (GOLD analysis project Ga0180432, IMG submission 132414) | Hypersaline lake sediment archaeal communities from the Salton Sea, California, USA - SS_1_MS_2 metaG | ecosystem: Environmental > Aquatic > Non-marine Saline and Alkaline > Hypersaline >...
AAGGCACTTGTTCGGGAGCTTATTTATGTAACCAGTTCTGAAACTGACGAGTTAATACAATCGACTGATAAGTGGTATGCCGTTGATCGCAAGACGCTGGAATGTATTCCCCAAAAATCTATACCTGAAGATTTCCGGGGTGATTATGAAATTGTCAATTGCTCGGGGTTAGTGTTTGCCTTTCCTATTGATGGTGAAAAAAAGGATCACCCGCGCTGGGTTAGTGATTTTCAGAAAACGGCCGAGGTTGTTTATGTAGGAGAAGAAGAGCATGGAGGCATTGATACCTGTGTTTTCAAGTCAGTGATACCAGCAGGGGAGATTGTGGACCCGGATTTGCTGGGGGAGCTTCCCGCTGCTATTCCAAAAGATATGTTCACAATGTTAACTCAAATGGTTGATATTCCCGAAGAGCAGCAAGGGGCGCTGGAAGCCATTATGCCAACTTTGCCGGATCCGGTACCGATTGAATATACTTTTGAATATAGAGCTACTTATTGGGTCGAACAGGAAACCGGGATAAATGTAGACGTGGAGAAAGCCGAGAGACGAAAAGCAGCGCTTGATGTCCAGGGGCAGTTGATACCGCTCTTATCGGTGTTTGATATAGAGTACGAAACGACCGCAGCGAGCATTGAAGATGCAGCCGATGATGCCGATGATCTCAAAGATCGCATTAAGTTTTGGGAAACGAGTCTGCCCGGCGCTTTTATGGCTATCGGGGCAGTTTTGGTAATGTTTGTTCTGATTATAGTATTCCTAAAGCGTCGGCAGGCTGAGTAATTAAGCCTGGTTTGTTGGCCAAATATCTGCATGAAGCAAAATCTACCCGAATAATGCCTTGTTCGGGTAGATTTCTTAATTTAGAGTGGATTTTATTGAATGTTCAGTAGGGCTTTGGTGCCCAAATAAGGGTGCTGTTTGAGTACATTATTAAATCGGCTAACACAAAGAGGTGCCAGTGATGGATACCGATTCTTACATTCATAGCTTGTTGATTTCTAATCCCTTGCGGGAGGAAATGCTTCGTGAGGCGATCCGGGTGTTGCAGCTTCCCCCCGGCAGTAGCGGACTGGATGTTGGATGTGGCATCGGACTTCAGACCCTGCTACTGGCTCAGACCGTGGGGACTGCCGGGCATATTACCGGCCTCGATTCATCCCCCGATTTTCTCATATGTGCTGAGGAAATCGTCAGGGACTCTGATCTGGCAGGGCAGATTTCTTTTAAGAAAGGGGATATGAACGATCTGCCATTTGGCGACGATAGCTTTGACTGGCTGTGGAGTGTTGATTGTGCGGGATATGCTCCCGGAAAACCTGTGCCTTTGCTGAAGGAACTTGCCCGGGTGGTGAAGCCTGGTGGCATAGTGGCTGTACTTGTCTGGTCTTCGCAACAGCTTCTGACAGGCTATCCTTTGCTGGAGGCTCGATTGAATGCAACCTCTTCGGGGATCGCTCCTTTCATTAGAGGGGAGAGACCTGGATCACATTTCATGTGCGCGCTGGGCTGGTTCCGTGAAGCGGGCCTGGAGGAATCAACATGTAAGACCTTTGTGGGTAGCGTTCATGCACCACTTAATGATAGTATTCGCGATGCTATGGCTTCTCTGATTGATATGCGCTGGGTTGATGTGCAGCCGGAGTTATCGCATGATGATTGGAAGGAATATCAGCGTATCTGTAAGCCGGCATCACCGGATTTCATTCTAAATCGTCCGGATTATTACGCCTTCTTTACCTATTCGATGTTCTGGGGCAGAGTTGCCGGGTGAATCCTTCGATTAGGTAATTGGTCAGAGGGAGTAAATCTCTTTCCCGAAAGTGGTAACCCAGTTTTTGCTGAGAACTTCTACCGCATCCTCAGTCCTGTCCACACCCATGATGACTATTGGTTGTCCGCTCTCTCCCCTGCCAAGGAAAGTGTAAAGGTACAAAACGTTGATTGAAGATTCCCTCAGTGGCTTGAGTATGGCTTGCAAGGCGCCGGGGTGGTCGGGGATTTCAACTCCCAGCACTTCCTTTTCTCTGACGGTGAAGCCGTGGCTTTGCAGAACATTGATCGTTTTTTGCGGATTATCGGTTACAAATCTCACGGTGCTCACATCGGAGGTGTCTGCCACAGAGATGGCCCGGATGTTGATCCCTTCGTTCCCCAAAAATTCACTCACGCTCAGGAATTGTCCCGGCGTGTTGTCCAGCGTAATGGAAATTTGCTTAACGCTCATAATCACTTCCTCCGGTGAAACACTAATCAATGGCCGGCTTTCAGCACTTTGTAAATTTGACGACTTGATCAAAGCAGGTCAAATCCTGCCTGCAAAGCTTTTTTGTTGATGTCGATCAGCTTCGGTTTCTTTTTGAAACTGTCTTCCAGTCCCTTCATTAAACTATCAAGAGAAACCAGCTTGCTTTTTTTAACGAATGCGCCCAGCATCACTGTATTGACTCCCTTGGGGTTTCCCATCTCCTCTGCCATCTCGCTTGCCGGCACTTCAATGAGCTCGATGTCCTCCCGGGTTATGCTGGCTTCGGTGATCGATGAATTAACGAAGAAAACGCCCCCCGGCTGAATCTGGTTCTGAAATCTAACCAGCGAAGGCTGATTCAAAGCTACAATGAACTGCGGAGAGGAAGCCACCGGAGAAGCTATCTCTTCATCGGAGATGGCCACGGTGCAGTTGGCGGTGCCCCCCCGCACCTCGGCGCCGTACGAAGGCAGATAGGTCACTTCTCTCCCTTCCAGCATGGCTGCCTGGGCCAAGTTGAGGCCCATCGAGAGAACCCCCTGACCTCCGAAGCCGGCGAAGATGGTCTTAATCAGCATCCTTTTCTCCAGTTATGTCCTTGATAACCCCGAGCGGAAATTCCTTCGTCATTACTTCATCGACCCATTTCCATGATTCAACCGGACTCATTTTCCAGTTGGTGGGGCAGGGAGAAAGTATCTCCACCAGCGAGTATCCGAGGTTGTCCATCTGGGTCTGGAACGCTTTCTTGATGGCCTTCTTTGCCTTTCTGATATTTGCTGGCGAATTTACTGCTACTCGCTCGATGTACGTTGCTCCTTTGACCAGGGCCAGCATTTCACTCAGTTTGACCGGATAACCTTCTAGTTTCAGATCCCTGCCGTAAGGAGTGGTGGTAGTGGTCATGTTCAGCAGAGTGGTCGGTGCCATCTGTCCGCCGGTCATTCCATAAACAGCGTTGTTGATAAAGATGCCGGTGATGTTTTCTCCTCTGTTGGCGGCATGGATGGTCTCGGCAGTGCCGATGGCGGCTATGTCACCATCTCCCTGATAGCTGAACGGTAATGCATCGGGACAGGCTCTTTTTATTCCGGTAGCTACAGCAGCACCCCTGCCGTGGGCCGATTCCGCCATATCGACATCAATATAATTATAGGCGAATACTGAGCATCCGGGTGGCGGGATACCGATGACCCTGTCCTGAATTTTCAACTCGTCGAACACTTCGCACAACAGCCGATGGACGATAGAATGCCCGCACCCCGGACAGTAATGGAACGGGACTTTTTTAAGCGTTTTGGGGCGTGAATATACTTTTTTCATTTTGCCTTTTTAAGCCCTTTCTGGTGGTAAAGCCGCTTGATTACTTTGAGAATCTCGCTGGGAGTGGGGATTACTCCTCCCGGTCTGCCGTGGAACGAAATTTCACCTTCGCCCTCCAGCGCCAGTTGTACATCCTCCAGCATCTGCCCCATGTTCATCTCAAAAACCAGAAACTGCTTTGTATCCCGGGCCAGCGACTTGAGCTTTTCCGATGGGAATGGCCACAAAGTGATCGGCCTCAGCATTCCTACTTTCAATCCTTCTGCCCGAGCGTTTTTGATAGCTCCTCTGGCGATTCTGGCTGAGGCCCCGAAAGCTACCACTATCAGCTCGGCATCCTCTGTCATGTAAGTTTCAAAGGAGGTCTCTTTCTTTTTGATCAACTGGTATCTCCTGAACAGGCTCCAGTTAATCTCCTCCATTTCGGATGGCTTGGAGGTGAAAGTTTTAATAATCCTGCTGGGTCTCCCTTTTGCTCCTCTTACCGCGCGTCCTCTAAGTTGCAATTTTGGTGGGGCTTCGTGCTTGAATTCTATCGGCTCCATCATCTGCCCCAGCATGCCGTCACCGAGGATGATGACCGGGAGCATGTATTTATCGGCGAGATCAAAGGCCCGGTGAGTCAGGTCTGCCAGTTCCTGCACCGATGCTGGCCCTAAAACTATTGTTCGATAATCCCCATGTCCTCCGCCCCGGGTTGCCTGGAAATAATCAGATTGAGCGGCCGATATGCTTCCCAGTCCCGGTCCGCCCCGTGACATATTAACGATCACGGCGGGGAGTTCACAGGCCGCGAGATAGGAAATTCCTTCCTGCTTCAGGCTGATGCCAGGGCTGGAAGAAGAGGTCATTACTCGGGCTCCGGCCAGGCTGGCCCCGTAGACCATGTTGATGGCCGAGACCTCACTTTCGGCCTGAATGAAAGCGCACCCTTCCCTCCGGCTCAGATTGGTGGCCATATATTCCGTCAATTCATTCTGGGGAGTAATGGGATAACCGAAATAGCACTGGCATCCTGCTCTGATAGCAGCTTCTCCAATGGCTGTATTCCCGTACATGAGAGTTTTAGCCACGGTACACCTCTATGCATACCTCAGGGCATACCAGCGCACATATGGAGCAACCGGTGCAGCTACCATTATCGTTAAAGCTGGCCGGCAGGTATCCGGCGGCATTCAATTTATCGGAAAGAGAAATGCAATCCTTGGGACAGAATTCGATGCATATCTGGCAGCCTTTGCAAAGCTCATGGTCAATTTCGATGTAACCTTTATTCGTGGTTTTCGTATTCAAAATAAACTCCACAAGATGTGTGTTTCCTGCGTTGGTTTTAGGTTCCTGTGCCTTTCACTATTGTAATGATGAATCGTTGTTATCACAAGTCCACTAGGTCAATCCCGCTGAGGTTCTAGCAAGTTCCCATGAGTATTCGTAGAGGTGGAGTCCCTTGCTGACACAGATCATCTCTCCGTCCTCAACCCCGATTTCTGTGGCCATGTATTCCTTGAGCAATTGCAGTCCTCCCAGGTTTGTGGGAAAGCCTGCCCAGAGGTCCCAACTGCGAAAATAGATGATGAAATGCAGTTTGCCGTATCGTATTCTGGTATCGACCAATCTCAAGCATTGCGAATGTTCCAGATCGATTGAACCCCGGCTTCCCACCGACATGCAAAGCTGGTTACTTTCCGGGCCATCCTGTTTGTAACGAGAGATTACCGTGCTTACTTGAGGGGCAAGGTCTTCACCATAGGTGTATAATTCGTTAGTTTGTTTGTCATCTGTAATGAGATAGGACATGTATTCCTCGATGTAGTCCTGATTTGATGGGGGTGGCACGCCTTGAGGCACATCTGGCGTGAGCGGTCTTATGCCGGGATGCATTATGTGGATGGTGACAAAATCGAGTTCTTTGCGTTTGGTCCCTTCAAAGCTCCCTTTGTCTATGGTATATTCGTATCCTTCTGCGAGCACATGTCGGCAACATTGAAAAAACGCCTCGGAGAGGTCTCTTGCTTCGATATTTGTTATATTCATTATTTTTGACACCTCTTTTTTGCCCTTTATATATCTTCGCTCATGTGAGCTATACTTGCAAGGGGTAATTTGATGCGAGTGGAAGATTGCAAAATATGCTCTGCCGGAATATAATGCAGTTTAATAGAGGTTTCGAGGAGACGGATGGGAACCAAGAAGCGTAAGTTCTATCGGTTACCTGCGGAAGATACGCAGGACGAATTTGTCCAACAGGAAGATCTGGAAGAGGACGATGTAAGGATGTGGGATATGCTGGTTGGTGTGGTTGTGGTTGTTATCATCGTGATAGTCGCTTTCCTGAGCCCCAATTTCTAAGCGAAGTTATATGATTCACTTTGCTTCAGTGAATTCATACCGGTGTGAATCCTTGTCGTAATAAGTTTTTCCGTATTTATCGATATCGCCTCCCAGAAATTTTTTGCGTGCTTCTACTTCAATATTTCGCTTTATGTCCTCCCTAAGTAAAATTCTGTTCACATCTATACAAACCGAAGTGGTCCAATTTTCGATTTCATCAGTACTGAGAGTGGGTATTTTCCTCATTTCTAATTTGATTTTATACGTTTTTCCTGTATCCTTGATGCTGTCAACTTCATAATCCAAAGTGCTAAGTGCCTCAATTTGATCCCGTACATCACCAGGAACATCATGCCACTCAAGCCATCCCATGTTTATGGCCACTGCTGCCCCAATTCCAACGATGATAAAAAGGATTAGCAGCTTGACACGTATTTTCATTTTTTACTCGATATAATGGACATGTGATATTATAGTGCAACATGTGGGATATGCAAGTCTTTTTGATAAATCAAGATGAAATTGAATCATTGGTTGGCACCACAAGTCACGGCCATTTGGAAATTTGTCTAGCCAGGGAAGAATTGCGGAAAGCGGCTGAAGAGTTGTTCAGCCCGTGTCCGATGCATTTCAGGAACGGATTGAACAAGATCGAGTGTGCTGATTGTCTGGAGCGACTTAAGCTTGAAGCCGGGCTCAAGTGAACGCTTGATTAGCCCAAGTGACTTGTACCATTGAGCAGGACGATCGAGGTTCCCTGAGGATATGTTTCCATAATGGAAACCGAAGCTCCGCTAATACGGATTTGCCACCAGTGCTCCAACCCGATACCCATAAGTTGACAGATAAGCGTTTGTAGCGGTCCTCCGTGGGCAACTATGAGAATCGTTTCATTATCGGTGTGTTTTCCCAATATTTGTTGAGTGAATTGTTTTAATCGTGAAGCCATGTCAGATATGCTTTCTCCATTGGGGGCGCGGACATTGGGTCCGATGCTTCTCCATGCGGGGTCGGCACTGAAAATGAGCTGGAACTTGGGGTCCATCTCTTCAAAAGTCAGTCCTTCATAATCGCCGAAATTCATTTCTCTCAGTAGGGGCGATTCATGAATCGCCCCTACATTGTTGTGTTTTGAGACAATGGTCTCGGCGGTTTGCCGGGCGCGTTTGAGATCGCTACAGTAAACGGAATCAATCTTCTCATTAGAAAGTCGTTCGGCGGCTTTTTGGGCTTGCTCGATACCCGTTTCATTCAGTTCGATATCGGTCTGGCCCTGATAACGTCTCAGGCGGTTCCACTCTGTCTGCCCGTGTCTCACTAGGATAAGTCTAGCCAACTGGTTCCTCCCGCTTCTCCTATTATAACAATCCCTATCAGAATGGCTACTTCCGCAAGTTCGATGATTGCCCCGTAGGTATCCCCGGTGAGACCGCCGAGTCTAAAACTAAGCCCTTTGGCGATCATAAATGCGATGAACCAGATTCCTATCATAAGTATTGGACCAATCCATGTCAGAAAAGCGATAGCAATAATCAATGCTATGATTGTGGTCACTGGCAGCATGATCCAACTGGTCTTCTCTTTGAATAGATCACCGAGTCCACCTTTTCTTGCCGAAGGGAATGCCAGGATGGTGTAAGCTACGCTCCATCGGGCCAGTACCGGCATTAGCAGGAGTCCAACTGTGCGAAGTTCCCCGGGGAGCGATATGATGGCGGCGAATTTCAAAAGGATTAGGCAACATGCCCCGGCAACGCCGAATCCACCCACTCGGCTGTCGGACATTACTTTTAGGCGAGCTTCCGCCGAACTTTTAACTGCGAATCCATCGCAGGTGTCCATGAATCCATCGAGGTGAAGCGCTCCGGTTAGGATGACCAGTGTAACCAGAAGAAGCGCGCTGTTAAGGAATGGCGGGAGGAACAGATCGAATAACTGGTCCAGTCCTAATAATATCCCTCCCAGAATAAGTCCTATGATGGAGAAGTACGGTAGCGAGGACCCAAGCCCTTGTCCCTCTCCATCTTTGATTGATGGTCCGGGGAAGATGGTTAGAAACTGCCATGCTGTCCAGAAACCCATTTACTGAACTTCCTTATCTGCTCCGGACACTTCAGCTTCAGCGAAGGTGAACATTTCATCCAGTATCTTGCAGGAAGCCTCGGCAATGCTCATGGCCAGTGCTCCGCCGGTGCCTTCCCCCAGACGCATGTTCAGGTTGAGTACTGGTTCGAGTTTCATATGCTCATACATGGCCCGATGTCCGATCTCAACTGACTGGTGCCCGGCGATCATGTATGCAGTAGATTGCGGGCAAAGCGTAGCCGCGATTAATGCTGCTGCGCCGGAAATGAACCCGTCGATGACGACCGGAATGCGGTTAGCCGCTGCTCCAAGAATCACTCCGGCCAGTCCGCCGATTTCAAATCCTCCCACCTTGGCCAGCACGTCAATTGCGTCTTTCGGGTCGGGTTTATTGATTTCCAATGCCTTTTCGATCATTTCCACTTTATCGGCAAGTTGCTCGTCTCCGAGGCCAGCGCCTCGCCCGGTGACTTGTGCCACCGGTTTGCCGGTAATAGCTGCGCATATAGCTGTTGAAGGGGTAGTATTGCCGATTCCCATATCGCCGGTACCCACGATATCAAGTCCTTTGGCGATCTCTGCTTCAACAACGTCAATACCGGATTCGATAGCGTCGATGGCTTGCTGCCGGGTCATAGCCGGACCTTGAGTCATGTCTTTGGTGCCGAAATCGATCATTTTGCAAATCAGGTTTGGCTGGGGCTCGAATCCGCCGATAACTCCCATGTCCACCGCAACCACGCGTGCGTCGATGTGCCGGGAAAGCACGTTGATCCCTGCGGTACCGGCCAGAAAGCCGTGCATCATCTGAGCGGTGACTTCCTGCGGATAGAGACTTACTCCTGATGCTACCACTCCATGATCGGCGGCCATGACGATAATCGCTTTATCTTTGATTTTAGGCCGAGGATTTCCCGTGATGCCGGCGATCTGGATGGATATTTCCTCCATCCTTCCCAGTGAACCAATTGGCTTCGTGAGTTCATCCTGTCGTGCTTGGGCAGCATGCATGGATGTCTCATCCATGGGTTTGATTGCCGAGATTGTTTCCTCTAGTGATCTTCCCATTTTCCGCTCCTGTTTTCTATTTTAGACAAATAAAAAAATCCCCAAACCATCTCATGGTTCAGGGATTTACCATCTCCCATTTTAACCTTTGCCTCGAAGGCTTTTTGAGCATCTGCCGGCAGGTCTTCTGGCTTCCGGGTCTTCCTACTCCCCGATTCCTTCCCATTCCGTTAGAACGGAACAGTGGCAATCTTTCAGGTTTCGTCTCCGGTTACAGCGGCGGGACCGCACCCGCTTTTGACGGGTTTCCCTTTTCATCCGCAAAAGAGCGGAAACCGACAGCGTAATATTCAGTTTTGCTTTAGTATAATCAGTTGGACAAGAGCTTGTCAAAATCTTGGGACTGAATGCTATCTTTGGCAAGCCTTAACGAAATTCCGGGCGAGGTTCGAATCGGTCCCGAAATGCAAATGAATATAAGATGCCAGGACGTTTCCATTTGAATATCCCTCGGTTCGGGTTTCTGGATGAAGCACCTGATATGCTGGTGAGTTCAATTCGCTTTTTATTTCGGACCAGTGGAATTCGTGACCGCGTATCCGCAATCCCTTCGATCCCAAGATGGTGTCTTGATTGAATTCTAGCTCCACGTAACCCATGCGAGCGAGCTTTTTAGACATGGTTGACCAGCATGGAACCAATCCTGTCATTTGATATCGATTATCTTCGAAATCGGTGAGTCCTTCGGCGAGGTACATCAATCCTCCACACTCCCCGTAAACAGGAATGCCTCGAGCGGCTGCTTGCCGGATTGATTCCATAATCTTCTGATTTTGGCTCAAACGTTCGGCGTAGACCTCTGGGAATCCTCCGCCGATATAAATTCCTTGGGTATTCGGAGGCAGGGCAGCATCATTGAGAGGGCTGAAAGGTGAGAGTTGGGCACCGTAGGCTTCCAGCAGGTCTAGATTGTCCTGATAGTAAAAACTGAAAGCCTCGTCCCAGGCATAGGCAATGTTGACCGATGGGGATATGTTTTCGGCAGGGAAAAGGAGTGGCTCAATATTTTGAGCCACTACGGGATGGACAGAGCGTGCGATTTCCAATATCTGATCTATGTTGACGGTTTGTTCAATCTGCCGTTGTAGGGGCACGTTGCAACGTGTCCCTACCGTTTCGACGGTTGGGATCAATCCCAGGTGACGCTCAGGCATTTCAAAATCGGCGTTTTTGGGCAGGTAACCCAGGACGGGCAGTGAGGTTGTCTGTTCGATGGCATCCTTCACCCATAAGTAATGTCGTTCGCTGCCGATGTTATTGACGATGAATCCGGCAAGATTGAGGCCTGGATCAAACTTGACATAACCAAGCGCGATGGCGGCGGCGCTGCGAGCCATCTTTCCAGCGTCGATAATTAGTATAGTGGGAGCGTTTAGAAGCTTGGCAATTTCTGCTGTGCTTCCCGAATCTTCGAGTCCGCTGTGCCCGTCGTAAAGCCCCATCACACCCTCGATAACTGAGATATCAGCCTTCCGGGCTGCGCGGCAGAATAATTCAGGAATCGCCTGGTGAGAGAGCATCCAGCTATCAAGGTTTCGTGAAGGCAGTCCGGTAGCCAGTGTGTGATAGGTGGGATCGATGTAATCGGGCCCGACTTTGAAGGGCTGGACGTTGAGTCCTTTGCTCTTAAGTGCTGCCATAATGCCGGTGGCGATGGTGGTCTTCCCGACTCCACTCTGCGTCCCGGCAATGACAATTCGGGGCATATTCAATTGGCTCATGGAATTTTCCCATCTATGTACCCGCCGAGGATGTAACTCTTTGATGAATCGGGAGTTTGCAGTTTTGCGGGATGAATCAGGATGATTGAAACGTCATCACCTCCACCAAAGGTGGTTCGCACCTGTCCGGCATTCTCTTCTTCGATGATCTGGTTGCATGTGGCGGCAACATTAAAAGCGAAATTGTCCGGATCGCTGATAGCCAGATTCAAAATGACTTCATCGAGCTTGATATCCTGATTGGCAGGGCGAACAGCAGTAATTCCGTCACTGGCGAGGATGAAGAAATCATCTTCTGAGATATCGATCTGTTGTAGTGAGAAATAGGCATTGGGGGTTCCCCATCGATTTGGCACCGCTTCCAGTCTGGATATTGTTTGGCGAATGGCGTTGACATGGAAAAAATATGAATCTCCAGACAACAGGGCCAGGGCTTTGTGAGGGTTTTCAGGCGTGAAATGTATAAGTGCCAGTGTGGCCCGGTCTCTTAAACCGGCACCTGCGTTTCTGTTGACCTCGTTGACTATTGCTTCAAGATTTTCAACCGAATTTTTTTGCAGAAGTCTATCGAGTTCTGTGATGAGCCCTCGGGAGAAGGTCGTAATACCCGGAGGATCGGATATGGCGAACACACTTTGAAAAGGATTGACGTACAGGCAGTCGCTGTTGTAAATCGGGTGGGCTGCGCCGGTCATGACTCCGTGGAATGTCTTACCTGTTCCGGGATGAGTAGTCCCGCAAAAACCGGGGCCGTCGATTAGCTGCCACTGGTAAGTTCCTTCGTATTTTGGCAGGGTGCTGCGTGCTTTCTGATATTTCTTTTTCTGGTGTTCGGGGATGTTACGGGAATAGGGATCGAAAAGAACCTGGTGTTCTTTAAAAATGCCTTTTTCAAATACCGGGTATTCTTGAATGCTGATATGTTTTGCCATTATCCTTTTGACCGTTTCCAGTCTTCACCTTTTTTTATTTGACAGGATAACAGGATTTACAGGATAAAAACATCCTGTCAGTTCCTGTTATCTCAATACTCGATCCCTTTTCGTGCTTTGATTCCTCTGGTGAAGGGGTGTTTTTTCATCTGCATTTCGGTGATGTAATCGGCCAGTTCCATAATCTCCGGTGGCGGGTTGCGTCCGGTAAGAACCAGTTCAATCGAATCAGGTTTGCGCTGTATCATTTCAATAACTCTGGCCGTTTCCAGCAGCCCTCTGTTCATAGCTGTGAATATTTCATCGAGAATGACCATCTGATATTTTCCGCTGGCCATCGTATCTTTGATGAAATCAAACGTTTTCTCAACATCTTCTTTCAACTGTTCTTCCGGCAGGGTGAAGCAATTTCCATTGGTGAATTGAACTATCTCAAAGGGCTGGTATTTAGAGGCAAAGAGGTGTTCTCCGCAGCCGTGATCCCCTTTCAAAAACTGGATGACGATTACCTTGAAATCCTGCCCGGTGGCGCGAAGCGCCAGCCCCAATGCAGCAGTTGTCTTGCCTTTCCCGTCACCTGTGTAGATATGGATGAATCCTTTATTCACCGCGTTCTCCTTCTGTCCCTGCTTCCACTGGGTCCGTTCCTATGCTTTCGCCTTCGGATAGTTGATCGTAAGGATCGATGTCTGTCTCATCGAAAGCCACTTCAAAGGTGGCAGGCCCTACCTTGCACCAGGCGGTGCCATCCACTTTCATTTGAGTGGGTGAGGTCCCGAAAATGGAATTCGTCATGAGCTTCAGATATTGCTGATTTTCAATAATGGTAGTGACTGTGAAATCACTGGTTTCGTTTGCTGCGATGTCCAATTCCTCTTTTTCTCCCCGGCCAATCCATATCCATTTGTCCTTGTTTCCGAAGTAGATATCGTATTCGATTCGATCCAGGGTGGCATTTACCGTGTTCTCATTATAAATCCGAACAGCGACATCGATGGTGCTCTGGTCGAATGATATTTTGCTTAGTGTTATTTCCCGGATAGTTACGTTGATATTGGATTGGTTTTTGACGCATGTGCAGCCGGAAGCGATTGCCGCCAGGGAGATGGCTAAGGTAGTAATAATGGCCAATTTCATTTTTAAATCTCACCGATCGCCAGGATTAATTTCTCGCATTCGGGCAGGGTGCGAGGCGCTATTCGTACATATTTCGGCAACCCGAATGATGTGCAATCGCGCACCATGATTCCGTGCCGGAGCAGTTTCTGACGAAACCGGGCGGCATTGCCAACGTTCAGCAGAAAGAAGTTAGCATCTGAAGGTAGCGGGTTCAGTCCGAGAGCAGAAAGCTTTTCGAGTAGAAATCCCTTTGCTTTCAAAATGTCATCTTTGCAGCGGTTGAGATGATACTGGTTGCTCAGGACTGTTGTGCCGGCGCTTTGGGCAACTGCATTCACATTCCACGGTGAGCACACCTTTTTCAGTGTATCGATTATCGCAGGATTAGCTGCGCCATATCCCAGCCGCAGTCCGGCCAGAGCGTAATCCTTGGTCATGGAACGGATGATGATAAGATTTTCACGGTCGACCAGTTCAAGGGAATTCCACGGTTCTGTGGTAAAACTGACGTAGGCTTCATCGAGAATGAGCAGGGTATCTTCGCAGGCTGAAAGGATTTGTTCGATTTTGTCCCGTTTCAGGTATTGTCCGGTTGGGTTGTTTGGATTGCAGAGAAAAACCGCTTTGGGCTGATGAGATCGGATTGACCTGACAAGCTCATCCGTATTTAATTTGAAATTATCGCTCTCCTGTATGAGGTGCCTGAAAATCTTTGCCCCGGCGATGCGGCAGGCGATTTCGTATTCGCCAAAGGTCGGTTCCACGATAAGAACCGGGCTGTCTTTGGGGAAATAGGCGGAGGCAATGAGGCGAATGATCTCCGTTGAGCCGTTGCCGATAATGAGATTTTCCGGGTTTACACTGAGGTGTGTTGCCAGTGCATTCCTGAGTTCGCTCGATTCGGAATCAGGGTAGCGGTCGAGCACTGTTGAAGTAATGGCTTCCCTTACCTCCGGTGAAGGACCGAAAGGATTGGCACTGACGCTGAAATCGAGCACCTCCTCTGGTTTGAGGCCCAATCGTTCCAGCTCGGCGAAGTTGGGGCCCCCGTGCGGGCAATTTTGCAGATTCTCAATTTCCGGCCTAGGAAGCAAGGGCAAATTTCACCCCCTCAATACTCAAGCATAACAAACTCCAGATAGCTACCACAAGGCACATAATGAGCAGCATTGATTTGATAGTTTGCGGCGAAAGTGTATTACGTACACTTCCCAGCTTATAGTACCCCACTTTTTCCAGTTGCACTTTTAGCGCTCCGGCTGCCGCGCTCATGGGCCAGCCAGCGTTCGGGCTCTGGGTTTGGCTGTGGTCGCGCATCATAATTTGCCACGACGAAGCGCCGTTCTTGCGGGTGAGGAATGCGGCGATCACGATCATCAGTCCCGTAAGTCGGGCCGGAATCAGATTGAGGATGTCATCTAATCGGGCGGCAAATTTGCCGATGTATTCATATTTCCCCCGATAGCCGATCATGGAATCAAATGTGTTGACCATTCGGTAGGCTATCGCTCCAGGCACGCCGAAAATAAGGAACCAGAAAAGCGGGGCTACGTAACTATCCGATGTGCTTTCGGCCACCGATTCGATAGTTGCTGCCACTATCAGAGATTCATCAAGTTCTTCCGGGTTGCGGCTTACCAGCGCGGGCATCCGGGTCCGGGCTTCTTTTAAATTGTTGCTTTCGAGTTGCATTTTTACTTGTGATGCGGAACAGTAAAGCCCTTTTACGGAAAACACTGATTTCAATAGCAGTGCTCCGATAACAATGTGGGCTATGCGGCTGACTTCATCAAGGTATTGCAATAGAAAATAAGTCGGCGCTGTGAATGTGCCTGTGCTGAGCAACACAGCTATTGCACCGTAGAGGAACGGAGCGACCCTGCCTTTCCTGGGAGCGATAGATTCCAGAAGTGAGATAAGCTTTCCCATCCAGCCCACCGGATGGAATCTGGTTGGCGGGTCTCCCAGAATCAGATCGATTATGAGTGCCAGCAGTAAGATGATGAGAAAATCCATTGCAGAAAGTTTTCCTATGCACCTGTTTGGTTGCCTTTACCGGGCATGATCACTGTAGTAGGCAGGCTGTTAGCCGGGTGGGGATAAACGCAAACATTCGCTCCGTATACCTCTTTGATGTGTTGTTCAGTGATTACTTCATCTGGTGAGCCCTTGGCATAGACACCTCCGTTGCTCAGGAGTGCCAGCCGATCGCAGTACTGGGCGGCGAGGTTCAGGTCATGGAGGACAGCCACCGCTGCCAGATTTTGTTCTTTACATAATCTGCTGACAAAATCAAGTGTCTCTATCTGGTAATTGATATCAAGATGGGCTGTAGGTTCGTCCAGCAGGATGAGTTTTGGTTCCTGGGTCAAAGCCCGGGCAATGGTGAGGAGCTGTTTCTGGCCTCCGGAAATCTCGTCCATTCTCCGTTCCGCAATTTCCTGGGTGCCGGTTATTCCCATTGCTTTCCAGGCGATATCGAAATCCGTCATTCCCTCGAAGCGGAATCTGCCCAGATAAGGGGTGCGCCCCATTAGCACTATCTCGAAGGCGGTGAAGGTATCCGGGAGGGTGGGGGTCTGGGGAACTACTGCTACGAGTTGAGCCAGTTGTCCCCTGCTGAGGTGCGCTACGTCCTGCCCGGCGATCAGAACTCGGCCGGTTTGCGGCTCTAACAACCGGCAGATGCCTTTGATGAGAGTGGATTTACCAGAGCCGTTGGGCCCGATGATTCCCATAATCTCACCCTGCTCAGCGGTGAGATTAATTCCGTTGAGGATTATCTGCTTACCGTATCCGAGAGTTATATTTTCGAGTTGTAGCATTTGACCTTCACAGGATGGCCTTGCTGCGTATGTGAGTATCTCTGCTCTGAAGCGCAGGGCCTTATATAGCGAGCAGGATGCTCACAATCCTGGTGATTTCTCAAAAGAATGTTCCTCTCTTTCGTTTTCTCAGCAAATACAGGAAGAACGGTGCTCCGACAAAGGCGGTTATCACACCTACCGGTATTTCTTCGGGTGTCAAAATGGTGCGTGCCAGGGTATCTGCCAGAATGAGGAATATTGCTCCAGTCAGCGTTGAGAGAGGCAACAGGAAACGATGGTCCGGACCCCAGATCAGCCGTACGGCGTGTGGGATGATGATTCCCACAAAACCAATAGTGCCGCAAAATGCCACTGCTGCGGCAGTGACGAGTGTGGCAGCGGCCAGTAAAATCAGCTTCACTTTCTCTACGTTGATTCCCAGTTGCTGTGCCTGTTCTTCATCCAGTTGCATTACGTTCAGTGGCCGGGCGTAAATCCAGATAATAAGAGTTCCTATAATCATGCAGGGAAGAACGATTAGAACCTCGTCCCAACTGCTCAAAGAGAAGTGCCCCAGCATCCACGAAATAATACTGTGTAGCCTATCACTGTCGCTGGTGATAATCAGGTAGGAGGTTATGGATGAGAGGAAGGCGCCCAGGGCTACGCCAGCCAGAATGAGTGTGGTTACCGGCAGGCTTTTCCCTGTGCGGGCGATGAGATAAACGATGGTGACGGTTATCGCGGCTCCAATGAAAGCTAATACCGGTACGATCGCATCGCCTGCCAGCCCGTGCCAGCTAATCGGCAGCAGGAAGCCGATAGCCGCACCCAGCAGAGCCCCGTGAGAGACTCCGATAAGGTATGGGTCGGCCAGTGGATTGCGAAAGAGTCCCTGATAAGTTGCCCCGGCTACACCGAGTGAGGCCCCCACGATCCCGGCGAGAATGATTCGCGGGAGGCGTGTCTCCAGGATGATGATTTCGGTATTTGTTGACCAGTTTCCGTCAATATCCACGAACGGCAATTTGGAAATGAGCATCTGCCAGATGGTGGAGAAGGGAACGTCGGCGCTGCCCAGAGAGCAGGCAAAGACCACTACACCGGCCAGCAGGATTGCCAGACCTCCAATGGCGTACAACCGATTGCGCCAGCGGAAAGGATGCGGTGAACGCATTTTGGGTTTTCCGGGTTTTGGGGGGCTGACCACTTTAGATGCCATGAAAGCCTGCTAGTTGGAGCTTACTCTCCGAATATCTCCGGGTGGATGAGTTCGGCTATCAGTTCCAGTCCTTCAATGGCTCGAGGTCCGGCGTGGGTGACCAGGTCGACATTTACCTGATATATTCTGCCGTTATTTCGGGCATCGATTCCCCGTAGCCTGTCATCGGTTTGAGCCCAGGTAACGGGTGAATCCTCGGCTGCCCCATGCCCTGCCGAGGCCAGGATTATCTCCGGATTTCGGGCAATGACCGTTTCCAGATTTGTCTCTATGTGTCCTTCGGAATCTGAGAATATGTTGCTGCCTCCTGCGGTTTCAATTAATTCGTGAGTGATGGTATCCCTGCCGAGGGTCCATATCGGATCGTGCCAGGTGACGTAGAAAACGCTCGGTTTTTCGCTGGCGGAGGAGACTTTACTGATGACTGCCTTGATCCTGTTTTCAATGTCCGTAACCAGCATATTGGATTCTTCAAACCTTTCGGTCTCCACTCCAATAAGCGCGATATCCATGCACACTTCGTCCAGAGTTTGAGGATCGATGACGAGCACCTTTATTCCTTTATCCCGTAGATGGGGAACTACTGTCTCTTCATGCATCCCGGTGGCCAGCACCAGGTCCGGATCGAGTTCGATAACTCTCTCTATATCGGTGGTAGAGAATCCGCCGATCATTGTTTTCTGACGGGCTTCAGGGGGATAATTGCAATATTCAGTTACTCCCACGACATAGTCTCCCAGTCCGAGAGCGAAGAGAATTTCTGTGTTGCTGGGCGCCAGCGAGATGATTCGCTCCGGTGGGCCATCGTTGTCATCAATTTCCGTGCAGGCTGCCAGTGGAATGATGGTCAATATGAGTGCCAGTGAAATCAGCATGCTTTGCAATTTCATTTTGTGTCTCCTTTTCGTACCGGTTGCTCATTAAAAACCCTGGTCTTCAAGCAAGGGGGTTTGTGATGAGCTTGTCATCGATCTTACTCCTCTGCCACTGAGGCCAGTACAGGTCATCAAGAGGCTGAGGTTCTGGCTTATTCCTTGAAGGGAATCACAGCGGCGGGGTCGCACCAGATTCGCGTCCGGGCACCTCTTACTTGTGGTATTTAAAGTTTACTTTAGTATAGTAAGGTTTCCTGATTTAAAAAGCAAGCCTCAAAGTATCAGCCTATGCCGAGGATACTTTCCGCCACTGCTCCATCGGTTATCAGTATATCGTAGCAGCGGATATTAGGCGAGAGTGAAGCACTGATGGCTTCGATATTGTCTTTCCCGGCGGAAACTGCGATTACGTGCTTACCCGGTGTTCGAGACATTTGCTTGAGGTGTTCCAACGGAACGGTAATAATATCATTCAGACCCCGGAATTCCTCGGTAAGAACGTGTTCCGAATCAAATGCCTGGAAATTGATCTGCCCTTGGGAAAGCTGTTTTAACTTTCCGGTATCGGTGTTGTAGTATCGCAATATCTCCTCAGCGCGTTTGTCGATATACTTGAAGGTGCCTATCTCAACAAGAAACGTATCAGTATCCAACGCCTCCTGGAACAAATCGCTGATTCCATTTTGCTCTAGGATTTCCTGTTTTTCCTGTTCGTTCAGTTCCTGTTTCTCTACCGGCGAGACTTGAAAATTAAACGCTTGAACATTGCCTCCATATTTACCTCGCATGGATGCCACTAATGCGTTGGGAAAGAATTCAACCACCTGGGCGGCGTTAGCTTTGAGGCCAAGATCTGTAACTGCCATGGGGTAAAGCTTGAGATCTCGGAATCTTCGCGGTGTAAGATTCTCAACCATTTGGGTAAGTGTGGTCCCGGAGGCAACAGCCACTTTGGAACCATCCCTGACGAGCCATTCGAAATATCTTGCAGCCGTGATGCCGACGCTTCTTCTAACAATACGTCCGTCATTCCCGATAGTTGGAATCACTACTGCATCAAACAATTCGAATCGATCCCTCAAGGCAGATTCGAGTTTAATATTCCTTGGTGGAGTTACGTCAACAGTAACCTTCATCATCCCTTCTTTTGCGGCGCGGTCTAACAAGCGGGAGACTTTGGCTTCGGACATGCTCAAATAACTGGCGATTTCTTTTTGGGTCACGCTTGGTCTGGTATAGCGTTCCCAGACGCATCGCCACATATCGAGTTGATCGGTTGCAGAGCCCGGTTTTCTTGGCATTGCATTCCTCGCATATGCAGGGAACTTGCTGGAGTGAATTATAACTCATTTTTAATTAATCTGCAATTAATTTCATATTAGTGAAATATGTTGACTTCAAGAATGTCGCCATGCTAGACTTGAGATATATGGACAATTAGTCTGTGTTATTAGTGCAGTTAAAAAGAACAGAGCATGTTATATGAACGGGCCAACAGTTAACAGTCTGCAATCGATAAGGTGGTTGAGTACCGCAAGCCGTTGGCTCTAAGCTGTTTTATGTGGACTTTGAGATTGATTCGATATTTCGATTATGATGCTTACAAATATTACTGGTCATATCGACAACAGTTTGTCGATGTTGCGCCAATAAGCGTCTAAGGGGGTCAAAAGTGAGGTATGCAGAGCAAGGGTTTAATTTGGAAATTGATCTGTCCCGGGGGAGCATTGAGAAGGTCGCAACGGATCCAAGAGACACCGAGCTTCATCTTGGAGGTCTGGGTACCAATGCCAAGATATTATGGGATAGAGTCCCTCCTGAAGTTGAACCCTTTTCTCCTGACAATCTGTTAATAGTTAGCGCTGGTCTTTTAGTCAGCACCGCTGCTCCCAGTGCCAATCGCACCATCATTTCAACCATTTCTCCACAGACCAATCTAATGGCATTTTCAATGGCGGGCGGATTTTTTGCGGCGGAACTGAAGCATGCCGGTTATGACAAGGTAATCTTTCGCGGCAAGTCCCCTGATTTGATTTATTTGTGGATACACAATGGCAAGGTAGAACTGCGTGATGCCAGCCATCTGGCGGGTAAAGGCTGTTATGAAACAGCGGACCTTATTAGAAAGGAGTTGAAGGAGCCGAAAGCCCAGGTAGCTTCTATTGGTTCGGCTGGTGAAAACAGGGTTTATTTTGCCTCTATCGAGGTTGAGAAGTCCAGTTGCAGTCGACTAGGCGTGGGTGCCATCATGGGAGACAAAAGGATAAAGGCTATTGCTGTTCGTGGAACGAAGGACGTCAATGTCGCCCGGCCGGCTGAATATTTTGAGATTTGCACCGAAATGCTGCAATCTATGCGGTACCGGTTAGATAATCCACTTCAAGGTTTTGAGGCCATGCTGGCTACACTTGGGCCCCAGGCTCTCTCGCACGCTGATGATGGGTTCCATATCGATAATTTTGCCTGGGGAAATGCCCGCGAGCGGAAAAAGGGTCATTGGACCGAGGAATATGCATCGAAGTGGGAGGCGGACCAGTTACAATCGATGGAGCGGCATATAAGTTGCTTTAATTGTCCGGTGAAGTGCGGGGGAATAATCAAACACCCAACACTTGGTAGATTCCCGATGAAGTGCTACTCGAAACTCACCTATCCGATGGCTGCATATGCGGACTTGGATTTTGGCTTTAAAATGATTGGGATTGCTCAGGAGCATGGAGTTGACGGATACACAGCGCCGCAAGTTATGGCTTTCGCAGTTGAGCTTTATGAAGACGGCATTTTAACTGACGAGGACCTGCCGGATTTCCCGACCGATAGTGCGGAAAGGCACTTCTATCTAATGGAAAAAATCGTCCGACGGGAAGGCATTGGAGACATTCTGGCCGATGGAGTCTATTGGGCGGCCCGTCGGATTGGCAAAGGGGCAGAGGTCTACGATCATAATACGATTAAGAAAAATGAGCAGATGTTTATCAAGCTGGGAACGCTGAACCCCATGTATTACCTTCTGTACGCTACTGGCGAGAAGCTAACGATCACCCAGATTGAAGGAGGTATCCCCCAGGCGCCACTTGCCCCCGAAGATAGAGAGGCATATGTAAAGGACTGGGTGCAGATTCCAACAGGAAAAGAGGAAAGGTTTAAGCAATTTGTTTTGGAGTGGGGAGATGAGGGTAAAAAAGCTCCATTCTGGCCAGACACTGATTTGTTAAATGAACTTGTTGAATGGCAGGAGTCAATGCACTATATTGATGACTCCACCGGGGTCTGTGCCGGTGTGTCATCATTCATGCCGAAACCTCCCTATCATATTCATAATTATCCAGATATCATTTCGGCGGCGACAGGTATTGATTTCGATGAAGATAAACTATGGAAATTGGCCGCCAGAAACCGAAACCTGGTCAGGGCCATCAATATCAGAAGAGGTCTAAAGAAAGAGGACGAACGCCCTCCGGACGACCATTGGAAGAAAAGGTTCCCTGAGTTTGAAGCTGAGCTCTTAGATAATTATTACAAATTCAAGAGGTGGAATGATCAGGGGGTTCCTACCAGAGAGTATTTGCATGAATTGGATTTGGATTATGTTAGCGAAGATTTGGAACAAAGAGGGTTTCTGCCGGGCGAAGCAAAGGCGGAAGCTCAAAACGAGTAGGGATTTTTGAAAATGAAAATAGTCAAAACAATAAAGATCGATGCTGACCTGTGCAATGGATGCCGGGCATGCGAGGTAGCCTGCTCAGCCTTTCATGCTGAACCAAGATATAGTAGTACTAATCCGGAGAAGTCGAATATTAGAGTGATTTTTGATGTGCGCCGAAATATGTATATTCCGGTAATGGCCGGCGAATATGCTGAAGCTGAATGTGCAGGTAGGGACAAATATATAATTGACGGAAAGGAATATGATGAGTGTGCCTTCTGCAGGGCGGCTTGCCCCTCCAGAGATATTTTCCATGACCCTGATTCCGGTCTACCTCTAAAATGTGATATGTGCGAAGACGATCCACCGCTGGAAGAGCCCCTTTGCGTGCAGTGGTGCATAACTGATGCCCTCACTTATGAAGAGCGGGAAGAAGAGGAAGACGAAGATGAGAAGCTGGATGATATAGAAGTAGGGTTGGAAGCGCTGGCAAACAAGCACGGAATGCAGAAGGTCATGGATACCCTTGCCCGACTATCGATGTCCAAGAAGGGCGAATACGTTGAGGCGCAAGAATAGGATTGAACGATGGAGATTGTAGCACCCTTAGAAGAAGCAATTGATGCCATAAAAGAGGCGGGTGGAGAAGCATTTAAATTCTGCTATCAATGCGGACTGTGCGATACCGTTTGTCCGTGGAATAAGGTTACAAATTTCAGCATGCGCAAGCTGGTCCGAGAGGCTACCTTTGGTTTGACCGAGATAGAAGGTGAGGAAATATGGCGTTGTACTACCTGCGGAAAATGTCCTCAGCGGTGTCCCAGGGATGTAAAACAAATTGAGTCCGGGGTAGCATTGAGAAGGATTGCCACTCAATACGGGGTTTTCCATCCTACGGCACGTCCTCTCCGCAGCGTAAGCGCAAGCCTTGCTGGTGCAGGCAACCCCTTGGGGGAAGAACGGAGCAAGAGGGCAAACTGGGCAAAGGATCTTCCCGTCAAGACATTCACCGAGGAGATGGACCTTCTCTATTTTCCCGGCTGCTATCTCAGCTATGATGCAAGGTTGAAAAAAGTAGCAACTGCCACTGTGAGTATCCTTAACAATGCAGAGGTGGATTTCGGGATACTGGGTACCGAGGAGAATTGCTGCGGGGAAAGCATCCGCAAGACGGGTGATGAGCAAGTGTTCAAGCGACTGGTCAAGGAAAATATCAAAACCTTTGTTGAAAATGGGGTGCATAAAATCCTGGTTTCTTCGCCGCACTGCTATCACACCTTTAAAAACGAGTATCCCGAATTCAATGTGAATTTTGAGGTCATTCACATCACCCAGTTCTTACTTCAGCTCATCAACGAAGGGCGGATTACTCTCAAAACGGAATACCAGAAGAAAGTGACATACCATGATCCCTGCTACTTGGGCCGGCATAATAACATTTTTGAAGAACCACGCGAGGTCCTTGGGAATGTGCTGGGTTTGGAGTTGGTGGAAATGGTTGATTCGCGACAGGATAGTCTCTGTTGTGGAGGCGGAGGCGGCAGGATATGGATGGACACGCCAAAGGAAGAGAGATTCTCCGATCTGAGACTTCAACAGGCTATTGATGTCGGGGCTGAAGTGCTTGTAACTTGCTGTCCCTATTGCATCACCAATTTTGAGGATAGCAGGTTATCCTTAGAAGATGATGAAGCCCTTCAGATCAAAGACATTACCGAGATCATCCAGGAAGTCATTTAGGGAACAAAGAATCAAAAAAATGCAAGAGACGATTGCCGTATCGAATCTGAAAAATCTCGCAGAGGATGTGGGGTGCGATCGCTTCTCGGATGCGGGATGGGTGAACACCTCGACCCAAGTGCCTGTGGAGAAGGATATCTCAATTTTCGTGAATCGCCAGGCGCTGGTTACCATCTTGTGTACCCCAAACAAGCTGAACTTCCTTGTCATCGGATATCTTTATGCGGAGGGAATCATCTCGGGGATCAGCGATGTAGCCAGCATGCGAGTATGTGAGGAGGAATCAGAGGTGGATGTGCGATTGGGCAACGCCGAATTTGAAGTGCCTCAGATTCGTACTCTTACTTCCGGCTGTGGTGGCAATGTCGCTTTTAGCAACGAGGGGAAACGGGTCGATTCCAATCTGGTCGTCTCCCCTGACAGTGTGTTGTCTCAGATGAAGCAGTTTCTGGAGCAAATGGAGCTGTATCGTCTCAGCGGTGGTGTTCACGCTTCGGCGCTGTCTGATACACGTAACCTGTTGCTGGTCTCTGAGGATATCGGACGGCACAATACCCTGTACAAGATTCTGGGCGAATGCCTCATGAAGGGATTGGAAACCAGGGACGGAATGCTGATGAGCACCGGACGCGTTTCTTCAGAGATGCTGCTCAAGGCATCTCTGATGCAAGCTCCAATCATTGTGTCCCGGACATCGCCGACGGGGCGCGCAGTCTCGCTTGCCCGTGATCTGGGTATTACCCTGATTGGTTATGCGCGCGGCAACCGCCTGACGGTGTATTCCCACCCGGAGCGGCTTGGCCGCTGAACATAAAGTATATATTTATGCTACCCGGCAAAAACCGGGCATGGCTCTCGACCGATGATGTACTCAACAACAGACACATCAAACTTGAGAGAAATGGAGAGAAATGGAACAGGAACAACTTGAACAATTCTATAGAAGTCTGGCAAGTAATAATTTCGGTGATGTCATGGTAGTGGGTGGCGGAATCAGCGGCATTCAGGCCTCTCTCGATCTTGCTACTGCAGGCTTCAAAGTCTATATGGTGGAGAAATCACCTGCCATTGGTGGCCATATGGCTCAGCTTGACAAGACGTTTCCCACCAATGACTGCTCTATGTGAATACTCTCTCCCAAACTGGTCGAGGTCGACCGGCAGACGAACATAGAGGTTCTGACCTATACTGAAGTAGACAGTGTAGAAGGGGAAGAGGGGGCTTTCAAGGTAACTCTGACCAAGAAGCCCCGGTACATCATCGAAGACAAATGCGTGGGCTGTACTGCCTGTGTAGAAGCCTGCCCGGTGAAGTTTCCCGATCCATTCAATCAAGATATATCCAATAACAAGGCCATCCATATATATTACTCTCAGGCAGTTCCCCTTGTTGCTTATATTGATGAAAGCTGTCTTTACCTTAAAGAGAAGAAGTGCTTCATCTGCAAAGCGGTGTGTCAAAATGGCGCCATAGATTTCAGTCAGCTGCCGGAGAAAGTTGAAATTGAGGTAGGGGCTATAATCCTATCTCCGGGGATGGAGCCGTTTGATCCCAGCAAATTGAGTGAAGACTACGGCTACAGCAAATTCGATAACGTAGTAACCAGTATGGACTATGAACGGCTGTTATGCGCTACCGGCCCATATGAAGGTGAAATACTGCGTGCTTCCGACCAGAAGTATCCCCACAAAATTGCCTGGATTCAGTGCGTCGGTTCCCGGCAGGTTATTGAGGGGGGTAACAGCTATTGTTCTGCCGTGTGCTGCACTTATGCGCAAAAGCAAGTCATTCTGACCAAGGACCACGACGCCGATGCCGAGTGTACTATATTCCATAACGACATTCGCTCTTACGGGAAAGACTTCGAGCGGTTCTACGAGAGGACAGCGAACCTTCCCGGGGTTCGGTTCATCAGAAGCTATGTATCGATAGGGAGAGAAATACCGGAAAGCAAGAATGTCACCATACGATACTCAACTTACGAAGATGGGGTACAAGAGGAAGAGTTTGATATGGTAGTGTTATCCGTCGGATTGGATCCTCCTGTTAATTCCGAGGGCATAGCACGCACATTCGGCATTGAACTTAATTCGCATGGATTCTGCAAAACCAACCCGACAAATCCTATGGAGACCTCCCGTCCGGGGATCTTTATAAGCGGAGCCTTCCAAGGGCCTGTAGATATCCCTGAGACGGTTTACACCGCCAGCGGAGCTGGCTCGCAATGCGGCACGCTCCTTGACTACCGAAGAGGCAGACTGACAACGGAAAGAGTGTATCCGCCGGAAAGGGATGTTACCGGCGAAGAACCGAGGATAGGAGTCTTTGTATGTCATTGTGGGGCCAATATCAGCAGAGTAGTCGATGTGCCTTCCACAGTTGAATATACCGAGACCTTGCCCAATGTCGTCCATTGTCAGGAACAGCTATTCTCGTGTGCCACCAATTGTGCCAAAGAAATAACGGATGTAATAGAGGAAAAGGGGCTCAATCGAGTGATTGTCGCTGCTTGCTCTCCCAGGACCCTCGAACCGCTATTCTGGGATACTGTTCGGGAAGGGGGACTTAATCCATATTACTTCGAAATGGCAAATATCAGAGAACATTGCTCTTGGGTCCACGCTAAAGAACCTGAAGAGGCTACACAAAAGGCGAAGGACTTAATTCGGTCGTCGGTAGCACGAGCTTGCCTTCTCGAGCCATTAAGGCAAATCGATCTGCCGGTAGACAAAAGAGCGTTAGTGGTTGGTGGAGGTATAGCCGGCATGGTATGTGCTCTCTCCATAGCCGAACAGGGGCATGAGGTTCACCTTGTGGAAAAGGAGAAAGACCTGGGCGGATTGGCTCGAAAAATTCATCGCATCCTGGAAGGATTGGATGTTCAAGAGTATCTGAACGATCTTATACGCAAGGTCTATCAGAATCCACTCGTACATGTATACCATGATGCTACCATCAACGAGGCTACCGGCTACATCGGCAATTTCGTAACCACGGTGAAGTCTGAACTGGGAATCAGCAAGATAACACATGGGGCAACCGTCATTGCCACAGGGGTGGACGTGTATCAACCGACAGAATACATGTATGGAGAAGATGACAGGGTCATGACTCACCTTGAGCTGGAGGATGCTATCGTCAATCGAGACGAAAGGTTAACCAATGCCAAGAGTGTGGTGATGATCCAGTGCGTGGGCTGCCGGAATGAGGAAAGGAATTATTGCAGTCGTGTATGCTGCAGTGAATCTGTAAAGAACGCCCTGTTGCTCAAAGAGCTGAACCCGGAGGTGGATATCTATATTCTCTTCAGGGATATGAGAATGTATGGATACCTCGAGAATTATTACCGGGAGGCGGCAGATAAGAATGTGCGGTTCATCCGCTATGAGCCTGAAGCAAAACCCGAGATGGAAGCGGTTGTGGAAGAAGGCAGGCCTGTATTGAGAGTTACCCTGCCGGATTATGTGTTAGGCCAGAAAATTGCCATAGACGCTGATATCGTTATGTTGGCCGCTGCGGCTATTCCTCCTGAAGGAAACAAGGAACTATCCCAACAATTTACAGTCGCCTTGAGCCCGGATAATTTCTTCAAGGAAGCCCACGCCAAACTGAGACCGGTGGAATTTGCTGCCGATGGCGTGTATCTTTGTGGAACTGCCCACTATCCCAAGCTTATACCGGAATCGATTAGCCAGGCCTATGCGGCTGCGGGGCGGGTTTTGACGCTTCTCTCACGTGACACCGTCGTCGCTTCCGGTTCCATCTGCAAAGTGACTGAGGATAAATGCATAGGATGCGGTGAATGCATCAAAGTGTGTACCTATGGAGCTATAGAGTTTAATGATACCAAACAGGGCAAGAAGGCTGTTGTTAATCCGGTTCTCTGTAAAGGAGACGGCCTGTGCAACTCGAAGTGTCCCACCGGCGCGATACAACTGAAACATTTCACTGACGAAGAGATCATAAGTCAAATAGACGCATTAGTTCCGGCTCTTGTAGAAGTCCATTGATGTGAGGAGCAAGTAGAACTAGGCGAGAAAGGATATCATGATGAGTGCAGGATTTGACTACAAACCTAGAATCTTGGGCTTCGCATGCCATTGGTGAGCGTATGGCGCTGCCGATTTGGCTGGAGTTTCCAGACTACAGTATACAACAGAATTAAGAATGATTCGCGTCATGTGTTCCGGAAGAGTCGATCCGGCATTCGTGTTCCGGGCTTTCCAGAACGGGGTGGATGGTGTATTCATTGGCGGTTGCCATCTGGGTGAATGCAATTATATTACTCACGGAAACTACCAGGCGCTTAACATGGTGCTCCTTTGCAAAAGAATCATGGAACATGTTGGGATTAATCCGGAGCGGCTCGATATCCAATTCATGTCCTCCGGCGAAGGACAGGTATTTGCTGAAGTGGTTGACAGGTTTGTCTCACACGTAAAGGGACTGGGCCCTCTGGGCAATGGCGACGAGATTTCAGGAGACGAATTGAACTGTAAACTGGATACGGTCACCAAGCTTATCCCGTATATAAAGATAACGGAAAGAGAGAAATTGGAATCACACCTGGAAAGCGAAGCGGAATACGACGGTCTTTTCACCAGTGAAGAGATAGAAACGCTGTTCAATGAGGTAGTTTCCTACTATATTGATCCGGAAAAATGCCAGGCTTGTATGATTTGCGCCCGGAAGTGTCCTGTGGGGGCAATTGAGGGTGCCAAGAAGCAGATTCATGTCATCGATCAGGATAAATGCATCAAATGCAATACGTGTTTTGAAGCCTGTCCTCCCAAATTTGCGGCAGTGCAGAAAATCGTTTCCGAACCGGTTCCTCCACCTATTCCCGTGGAGGAACGGATGATCGTCAGAGAATGAAACCGAATCAAGGCGGCCAGCCGGAAGACATTCTCGACTCTCTATACTCGGATTTATAGCAAGTAAAAGTCCTGTCATTTCGAAGAAATAAAAGGTCACAGGGAATAGAAATCTCTGTGATCTTTTAGTGTGTTTTTTATTGTCATTGGGTTTCACTTGTGGTAAACTAGCAAAGTAATTTGTCAGAAAGCGGGTATGTATGGTTGAAACAACAGAAATAAATGCGATGCAGGAACCAATTCCCAAGCGGCCTGAAGCCGTTACCATCAAGCTTCTGCTTGAGGCTGGTGTTCATTTTGGGCACCAGAAGAAGCGATGGAACCCACGGATGAAGGAATTTGTCTTTACCCAGCGAAACGGGATTCACATTATTGACTTGCAGCAGTCTCTGGCAAGGTTGGAAAAAGCTCGTGAGTTCGTGCGGGATCTGATAGCTGATGGGGGCGACATTGTCTTCGTGGGGACCAAAAAACAGGCTCAGGAAGTGATCGAGGAAGAGGCGAGGCGTTGTGGTGCCTATTATGTGCATCGGCGCTGGCTGGGGGGGATGCTGACTAATTTCTCGACCATCCAGGCACGGATTGATTATTTGGTTAGACTGGAAGACAGCAAAGAGCGCGGTGAGTTTGAAAACTTGCCCAAAAAAGAGGCCCTGAAACTTGAAAAGCAAATGTTTCGTCTCAATTTGCTTTTTGCCGGTGTCAAGGAGATGACCAAGATTCCGGCTGCGATGTTTGTAGCGGACCTGAATAAGGAAAAAATCGCTGTTGCTGAAGCCAGGCAACTCGGGGTTCCGATTGTTGCTATGGTAGATACTGATTGTGATCCCCGTATGGTGGATTACCCGGTTCCAGCTAATGATGATGCCATCAAGTCTATCAAGCTGGTAAGCAGTGTGATAGCTGATGCGGTGATCGAAGGCAAGGCGGGACTCCAACCATTTGAGGAAATGATTCCTGAAGAAGAGATCGTAACTGAAGAGGTTGACTCATCAGATGCAGTTATTGGAGATGTGGAGCAAGAGGAAATCATATTGGCACCCTTGAAGGGTGAAGAATCAGCACTCGAAGAGTAGAAAGGGGCAATAATAACGATGCAGGTCACAGTAGACCAGATTAAAGATTTGAGAGAGAAGACGGGTGTCGGGTTGATGGATTGTAAAAAGGCTCTGGTGGGAGCCAATGGCGATTTCGATGCTGCCATAAAAACGCTTAAAGAGCGTGGGTTTGCAATCGCTCAGAAAAAAAGCACACGTGCTCTTGGGAGCGGACTGGTGGAAGCTTATATGCATGCCGGGGGGCGCATCGGGGCGATGGTCGAAATAAATTGCGAGACCGATTTTGTGGCCAGAACCGATGATTTTAAGACGCTGGCTCACGATATAGCCATGCAGGTGGCAGCTACTACTCCTGTTTATCTTACGGCAGAAGAGGCTTCCCCGGATGAAAACCTTGAGGAAGTTTGCCTGCTGAGTCAGCCGTTCATAAAAGATCCCCAGAAAAGCGTGCAGGATATCATAGTTGAAGTGGTAGGCAAGGTTGGCGAGAATATCGGAATTTCCAGATTTTCCCGATTTGAAATAGGTGTATAAGGATGGACGAACCCAGATACAAGCGTGTTCTGCTCAAGGTTAGCGGAGAGGCTTTGATGGGGGAAGGGAAATACGGCATCGACACTGGTGTGTTGAAGGGCATCTCCGAACAGCTTAATCAAATTGTCGGTGCGGGGGTGGAGGTGGCTATTGTGGTTGGTGGGGGGAACATCTGGAGGGGGAGTGTGGCGGAATCTCAGGGAATGGATCGTTCCACGGCTGATTATGCGGGGATGCTGGCCACAGTGATCAATGCCCTTGCTCTTCAGGATGCTCTCGAAAAACAGGGCCTCATCACACGAACGCAAACCGCTATTTCCATGCAGTCGCTGGCTGAGCATTACATTAGAAGAAGGGCCATCAGGCATCTAGAAAAAGGTCGGGTGGTTATTTTTGCAGCCGGAACGGGGAATCCATATATGACCACCGATACTGCTGCTGCTCTCCGGGCAGTGGATATCGATGCTGAAATTCTGCTGATGGCGAAAAACAACGTTGATGGGGTCTATGATTCCGACCCTCGAACCAATAAGGATGCCAGGAAGTTCGATCGTCTTAATTACCTGGATGCATTGAACAAGCGGCTGGATGTAATGGATTCAACTGCTCTCACCCTCTGTATGGATAATCACCTTCCGGTTCTAGTTTTCAATCTTCAGGCTCCTCAAAGTATCGAAAAAGCAGTTGCCGGGGAGAACGTCGGTACGTTGGTATCGAGCTAGGGAGGAAGAAATGATAGATGATATTTTGAAGGATACCGAAGGCAAGATGGGCAAGGCTGTGGATGCGCTGGAGAAAGATCTGTCTGGAGTGCGGACCGGTCGGGCCAGTGCCAGACTGGTGGATCATGTTAAAGTGGATTACTATGGCGCTCCCACTCCGTTAAGCCAGGTTGCCAGCATTTCTGTTCCTGAGGCTAGGATGATTGTCATTCAGCCCTGGGATAAATCGGTTGTGCCGACTATTGAAAAAGCTATTCTCAAATCCGATCTGGGGCTGAATCCTTCCACGCAGGGCAACGTGATCAGGCTGCAAATCCCTGAGCTTACCGAGGAGCGGCGGAAGGATCTGGTGAAGGTGGTAAAGAGGAAGGTCGAGGATGGCCGCATCTCCGTGCGGAACATAAGGCGCGGTGCTCTGGAAAAATTGCGGGAGATGAAAAAAGACAAAGAGATATCTGAGGATGATGAGAAGCGGGCCGAAAAGCAGCTTCAGGAGATTACCGATAAGTTTATCGGGAGCGTTGATGAGGTGGGGACGAATAAAGAACAGGAAGTTATGGAGGAATAGTTTAAGGGAGAAAGTAAATGGATTTTGCGTTTGATGAAGTACAGCAACTGTTTCAAAATGCCGCCAGGGATTTTGCTACTCGGGAAGTAGCTCCCATCGTAGATGAGGCTGAAGAAAAAGAAGAGACCCCTATGGAGTTATTCACCAAGCTGGGAGAGCTTGGCTATCTTTGCCCTGCCTATCCGGAAGAGTATGGTGGGGGTGGATTGGGCAAAACCGGTGAGTGCATTCTTTATGAGGAACTGGGAAAAGTTTCCTCAGGCATTTGCTCCTCAATAATGGTCAATGGAGGCCTTGCTACTCATGTCGTGGCGACTCATGGTACCGAAGAACAGAAACAAAAGTATCTGGTACCGGCGTGTAAAGGGGAGAAGATCGCTGCTTATGGCCTGACGGAGCCTAACGCCGGTTCAGATGCTGCGAATCTTGACAGCAAGGCTGCGAGGGACGGGGATCAGTTTATCATAAATGGTAACAAAATCTATATTACCAATGGGCAGATATGCGATTTCATTACCCTGGCGGTCGTAACCGACAAGAGTAAAGGCAGCAGGGGAATAAGCACCATTATCGTGGATGCCGGGACGCCTGGGTTTACCAGTAATAAGATGAGGAAACTGGGGAATCACTCGACGGCTACTGGAGATCTCGCATTTGATGATTGCCGGGTAACTGCTGATAATTTGATTGGTGAGGAAGGGCGCGGCTTCAAATATATGATGGAATCCCTGAATGGGGCCAGAATTTCACATAGCGCCCGGAGCGTGGGAGTAGGTCAAGCGGCTTATGATGCGTCGCTTAATTATGCAAAGGAAAGGATTCAATTCGGTAAACCGATTGGAAAGAATCAGGCCATCGCCTTCAAGCTGGCTAAAATGAATGTGGATTTAGAGGCAGCCAGATGGCTTCTCTACCGAATTGCTTGGCTTTATGACCAGGGTGATGAGTGTCGCAAAGAATCTGCCATGACCAAAATGTACTCCTCGGAAATGGCTATAAAAATGGCTGAAGAGGCTATGCGGATTCATGCGGGTGCCGGTTATCTGGTGGAGTCAGTGATTCAGCGTTATTACCGCGATGTCATACTTTTCCATACCACCGAAGGAAGCACTGAAATTCAACAATTAATCATCGCCAGAGAACTGGGCTTGTAGCATATGGATGAAGTGCCCGCCACGGAAATTATTCCGGTTCCTACTCACGTAGCCATTATTATGGATGGCAATGGTCGTTGGGCTGAAAGCCGGGGGCTTACTCGAATGGAGGGCCATCGGGCGGGCACTGAGAACATACGCCGCATTATCCGGACGTTCGGCAATTATGGCGTAAAATATCTCACCCTGTATGCTTTTTCCACCGAAAACTGGAACCGTCCCGCAGGAGAGATTCAGGGCCTTTTTCGGATACTGGCCGATGTGATCGACCGTGAGACGGAAAACTTGCACAAAGAAGGTATCAGGCTCTGCCATCTGGGGCACCTCGAAGGGTTATCGGAGGAGCTTCAGTCAAAGGTCAAGTGGGCCATCGATTTAACAAAGAATAATACGCAAATGACGCTTAACATAGCCTTTAATTATGGCGGTCGGGCCGATATTTTGCAGGCAGTTCAGCGAATTGTTAGGGAGGGCCTGCCTCCGGAAGAGATTGACGAGGATATCTTTACTCGTTATCTTTATACCAACGGAACCCCCGATCCCGATCTGGTCATTCGCACTGCCGATGAGATGCGCCTTTCCAATTTTCTTATCTGGCAGTCTGCCTATAGTGAATACTACGCTACTTCCATTTTCTGGCCTGACTTCGATGAAGAGGAAGTGCTGAAGGCTTTGAATGCATACAGTCAGCGTGAGAGACGTTTTGGAGGGCTTACGTCAAACGGGAGAAGGAGAGGGGACTGATGAGGCCCTGCCTCAAGAGATCCTGAGTTGAGGTATGCTCTGGCAAAGGGTCATCAGCGCGCTGTTTCTTCTGCCCATCATCGGAGCTGCTGTCTGGTTTGGAGAACCCTGGTTTTCCATCGCGGTAGCTGTTTTTGTTTTTCTGGGTATCATTGAGTTTTATCGGCTGGCCAGCATAGCTGGCTGGCGTCCCTTCCTGTTTCTCGGCACACTTTTAACCCTGCTTTTTGTTCTCGATGCTCATTCCGATGACGAACGGACCACTTCGCTTCTCATAACCGGGGTAGTGGTGCTGCCGTTGATCCGATGCCTGCTTTATCCAACCAAAAGAAACGCCCTGATGAACTGGACATGGACGATTGGAGGGGTTTTATATATCGGGTGGATGATGAGCCATTTCGTCTTTCTGAGGGAACTGGATGAGGGACGTGACTGGGTTTTTCTGGCACTTTTAACCACTTTTGCCTGTGATACGAGTGCTTATTTTGTGGGCCGAGCCTTTGGCAAACATCGCATGGCGCCGATGGTAAGTCCGGGCAAAACCTGGGAAGGGGCTGCCGGGGGACTGATTGGTGCGATTGTGGCGACGGTAGCGGTTGCAATTGTGACTGAACTGGACGATGTTGGATATCACCTGATAATTCCACTGGGATTTCTTATCGGTATCTTTGCTCAACTGGGTGACCTGGCCGAATCAACCATCAAGCGGAGCGCTGAGATAAAAGAGGCGGGAAGCGTTATTCCGGGACACGGTGGCGCACTCGATCGGCTCGATAGCCTCATATTTGTGATAGTTCTGGTATACTATTGGGTAATATGGCTGGTGTGAAGAAGAGAATTGCGGTTCTGGGTTCGACTGGTTCTATCGGTCAACAGACTCTCCAGATAGCTCGTGCATTCCCGGAAAGGCTTGATGTGTTGGCTCTGGCAGCCGGGAGCAATGTTAACCTGCTGCAACGGCAGGCTGACGAATTCCATCCTCAGATGATTTCCTGCGCAGGGACAATTCATGATTTGCCACTGCATGAAATAGCCAGCCATCCCGAGGTTGATCTGGTAGTGGTGGCCACTTCGGGTGCGGCGGGATTGGAGCCCACGTTGGCGGCGATTCGTTCCGGGAAGACCGTAGCACTGGCAAATAAAGAGGTTCTGGTAATGGCTGGCGCCATCGTGATGGCCGAAGCTCACAAGTTTGGGGTGGAGATCAAACCGGTTGATAGCGAACACAGCGCTATCTGGCAGTGCCTGCAGGGAGAGGGCCGGAGCGAAATTGAGCAGATCATCCTTACGGCGTCCGGCGGGGCTTTTCGTGATCGGGCGATGGAAGATATGGGTAACGTCACGGCCGAGGAAGCTTTGCGGCACCCGACCTGGACGATGGGCAAAAAGGTTACTATCGATTCCGCCAATCTGATGAACAAGGGAATGGAAGTCATCGAAGCGCACTGGCTTTTCGATGTCCCATTCGATAGAATCAAAGTAATGATTCATTCGGGCAGCATAATTCATTCGATGGTTGAATTTACCGACGGTTCGGTTAAAGCGCAGCTTGGTGTCCCTGATATGCGCCTTCCGATTCAGTATGCCATTTCGCATCCCGAAAGATGGGGCAATCCGGAACTTCCCAAACTGGATTTCGATGAGATCGAATCACTCAAACTGGCACCTATCGATTTCAGCAGGTATCCCTGCCTGCGGCTTGCCTTCGAAGCCGGAGAAGCGGGAGGAACCCTTCCGGCGATATTAAGCGTTGCCGATGAAGTGGCGGTGGATCGTTTCCTCAATGGCCAAATCGGATTCCTTGATATTCCTGGATTGCTGGAAGATACTTTAGGCCGACATACCAAGATCGAAAATCCTTCTATTGAAGATATTCTGGCCGCTGATTCATGGGCCAGAGAAACGGCGCGCGGGTGGTGTGCATCATGACTGCCGGCTGGGCGATACTGTGGTTTGTGGTTAGTCTCTTTTTCCTCGTATTCATTCACGAGATGGGGCACTTCGTCACTGCCAAGTGGCGTGGTGTGAAGGTGCTGGAATTTGGGCTGGGATTGCCCCCGCGTATCTGGGGTAAACAGCATGGCGAAACGCTGTACTCTATCAATTGGATTCCCCTTGGTGGATTCTGCAAAATGCTGGGCGAAGAGGACCCTTCGGAAGAAGGGAGTCTGGCCAGTAAAGACCCGTGGAGCCGATTGCTGGTCTTGAGTGCCGGCTCTTTGGTGATGTTGATTTTTCCGTTGCTTCTTTTCATCTTTGTGTACATGATTCCACATGATGAGGTGGTGGGTTATGAAGGTATTGAAGTCGTTAGAGTGGAAGAAGACACCCCGGCTTATGTTGTCGGCATTCAAGATGGCGATGAAATAATTCGAATTGACGATGTTGATATAGTTAACAGAGATGACCTGGGTGATGTAGTAAACGAAAATCTGGGCGATGAAATAACTGTTGTTGTACTTCGCGCGGAAGAGGAGCTCAGTTTTGAGTTGGTCCCCCGCGAGCAATACCCGAAGGATCAAGGACCGCTGGGAGTTGTTATTACCCATGCCCGGTTAATTCGGGAGAACAAATGGTATCCGCCCTGGACGGCGATAGCAAAGGGCAGCCAGACAAACTGGGATATGATCGTTGCCATGAAGGATGGTATCTGGGCACTCGTCACGCGGGAAATACCATTTGAACTTGGCGGGCCGGTGGCGGCCGGGGATGTCACCGTGGAGATCGCCGAACGGGGAACGTGGGAGGATTTGTTTTTCTGGGCCGGAGTGCTCAGCTTTAACTTGGGGATAGTTAACCTTTTACCGATCCCTGCGCTCGATGGCGGGAGGATCGTATTCGTTCTCATTGAGATTGTACGCCGGGGAAAGCGGGTTTCCCCGAAAACGGAAGGCATGATCCATCTGGCGGGATTTGCATTGCTGATTGCATTCATATTATTTGTTACCTATCAGGATATCGACCGCATCATTGCCGGGGAGAGCCTTCTCCCGTGAATCCTCATAACTTGGCGATAAAATGATTCGACGCAGAGTTTCCCGTTCAATTCAGGTTGGCGATGTCACCGTAGGTGGCGGAGCTCCGGTGAATATCCAGTCGATGACCAAGACGGACACTCGCAATATACCGGCTACGCTCGATCAGATTTCCAGGTTGGCCGATGCCGGATGTGAGATTGTCAGAATTGCCGTCCCGGATACGGAGGCTGCCGAAGCGCTTGCCGAAATCAAACGGAACGCTTCAATGCCCATCATTGCCGATATACATTTCGATCATCGTCTGGCAATTGCTTCGATGGAGAGCGGTGTAGATCAGGTCCGGTTCAATCCGGGGAATATTCAGGGTGAAGAAAACGTGGCTGCCATTGTGCGCTCCGCCAGGGAGAGATCGATACCGCTTCGAATAGGTGTGAATGCCGGTAGTCTGGCTCATGAACGGGGGGGAAGTGATCTTGCCGGTAGAATGTCGGAGGCTGCCCTGGAGCAAATCCGGTTACTGGAAGGTATGGATTTCGAACTGATCGAAGTTTCCATCAAGGCGTCGGATGTGATTGCTACTATCGAGGCCAATAAAACCATTGCCGAAAAAATGCCTTACCCTCTTCACATCGGTGTGACTGAGGCAGGCCTTCCCGGCTCCGGGAGTATAAAAAGTGCTGTGGGGCTGGGGGCGCTTTTATATCTGGGCATTGGGGACAGCGTTCGTGTTTCTCTGACTACTTCCGATCCGTGTGAAGAGATCAAAGCTGCCTACGATATGCTGAAGCCCCTGGAGTTGCGAGAACATGGCCCGAGGCTGGTGAGTTGCCCCACCTGTGGGAGATGTGAGGCGATTGGATTTTACGATCTGGCCAGAGCTGTGGAAGAGCGCATTTCAAAACTGGATAAATCTGTCACGGTAGCGGTGATGGGTTGTGTGGTCAACGGGCCGGGTGAAGCGAAAGACGCTGATGTAGGATTGGCATGTGGCAAAGGAAAGGGAGTAATATTCAAGAAGGGCGAGAAGTTGAGAACTGTTGATGAAGCTGATTTTTTCACGGCGTTAATGACTGAAGTGGAGAATTTATGAACTCCGAAATATCTCTTTCTTCAATGTGGAGTCTCAACTATGAAAACATGTCTGACTTCGTTCGGGACGCGAGCGAATTCGGGTTCACTCATCTGGAATTTAATATTGCCCTCACGCCGGAAAAATTAAAGGGACTTTTGTCTATCGGCGATTTGCAGGTTTCCAGTGTTCATGCTCCCTGTCCCAACGTTGAAACCGCCGAGGGCCTTGCCAGTACTCTTTCATTGAGTTCTTTTGATGAGGATGTGCGGAAACTGGCGATTGAGGGTGTCAAGCGGACCATTGATCTGGCCGTTGAAGTGGGGGCGAAGGTGGTAGTGGTGCATGCCGGTTATGCCGATATGAATCCGGAAATAGAAAAGGACATGCGGAAGCTTTGTGAGCAGGAAAGAATGGACAGTCAGGAATTCGAGGAGTTGAAGGATGTACTCGTAAAAGCCCGCCAGTTCATGGCATGTCCGCATGTGGATTTGACCAAAGAGAGCCTGCTGGAGCTTGCGGGATATGCTCGCTCAAATGGCATCCGGTTAGGGCTGGAAAACCGGGTCAATTATCATGAGATTCCCAATCTGTATGAGATGATGGATATTCTTGAAGAGTTCCAGCCGGAAGTAGTGGGTTACTGGCATGATGTAGGCCATGCGGAAATACAATCGCGGATCGGCTTTACGCCGCATGAGGATTGGTTTGCGGCTCTTGGTGACCGGCTGATCGGCGTTCACCTGCATGATGTCCGGGGCCTCAGGGATCATTGTGCGCCGGGCACTGGCGATTTGAACTGGGATATGATTGCCCGTAATTTGCCGGAGAATATAATCCGGGTATGCGAAATTGGTGAGTGGAATGATCCACAGGCTGCTCGCAATGCAGTAGCTTTCTTGCAGAGCAAAGGAATAGTTTGCTGGTAGGGGCACTTTGCAATGCGCCTCTGCTGTTTGGTTGATTATGCGAGCAGTTATTTTTAATGAGGATTTGCAGTTTGTCCCGGATCATACGGTGCCTGACGTTCCGGCAGACTGGGCGCGGATTCGGGTGCATTTTGCTGGTATTTGCCAGACCGATCTGGAAATTATGAAAGGTTACATGGGGTTCGTCGGGATACTGGGACATGAGTTTGTGGGCACGGTTGAGAGTTGCGAGGATGCTGCTTGGGTTGGCAAAAGGGTGGTCGGCGAGATCAACATTGCTTGCGGCAAGTGCGACCTGTGCGATGTTGGCTTGGGACGGCATTGCCCTGAAAGGAGTACACTGGGCATTCTGAATCTGGATGGCTGCATGGCCGATTACTGCATCCTGCCGATTGCCAACCTGCGGGAAGTTCCCCCTGAGATTTCAGATGAGCGGGCGGTTTTCACCGAGCCGCTTTCAGCGGCATGTGAAATACTGGAACAACTCAAACCAGAGAGATGGAAGCGGGCGATTGTTCTTGGAGATGGCAAACTGGGAATTCTGTGTGCTTGGGTTCTTTCCACCGTTCTTTCCGATGTGAGCCTGGTGGGACACCATATTGAAAAACTCGAAGTAGCCGGATGGCGGCATTTGAAAACGACCCGCGATGTCAACAAGATTGAGCCGGGAGCGGATATCGTTGTTGAGGCTACCGGATCGGCTGATGGGATCAATCAGGCGATGGAACTGTGTGCTCCGAGGGGAACCATTGTGTTGAAATCAACCGTTGCGGCGGATGGCAAACTTAACCTTTCGTCGCTGGTGATAAATGAGCAGACGGTTATCGGTTCCCGTTGCGGGCAGTTCAAAGATGGCTTGCGGATGTTGCAATCGTTTCCTGATATGCCTATCGAAAGATTGATTACTGCCCGGTATCCCATCGAAAAGTCAAACGCTGCCTTTGAGCGATCTGGCCGGACTGATGCGCTCAAGGTTCTGATTGATATGAGGGCACAATGAACATCAAACCAATCGATTGGCGGGAAGGCAGGATAATACTTCTGGATCAGACACGTCTTCCGTGGGAGGAAACTTATCTGGAGGTGAATGACGTTCCCGGAATCTGTGAGGCTATCAGGAAGCTCCGGATCCGCGGGGCGCCTGCCATTGGCGTGGCGGCGGCCTTCGGGTTGGCTCTTGGCGCTCAGGCTATTGAGACTGCGTCGAAAGATGAATTCCTGGCCAGATTGCATGAGGTTTCGCAGACTATTGCTGCCACTCGCCCCACCGCGGTCAATTTATTCTGGGCCTTGGATCGAATGAATCGTGTTGCTCAAGTCGGATCGGATGTAGGTGGAATCAAATCGAAACTAATTGAAGAAGCCGGAGTGATCGAGAGGGAAACGGCGGAAGATGATCGGAGGATGAGTCAAAATGGGGCTGAATTAATCGGGAATGGGTTTAGCGTATTGACCCATTGCAATGCCGGGGCGCTGGCTACCGCCGGTTATGGCACGGCGCTGGGGATAATTGGTGCGGCTCATGAGCAGGGGAAAAATATTGAAGTATTTGCCGATGAGACCCGCCCCTTGCTTCAAGGTGCGCGGCTTACGACATGGGAGTTGATGCGGGCCGATATCCCGGTGACACTTATTACTGATAACATGGCCGGGCATTTCATGAAAGCTGGCAAGATCGATTGTGTGGTTGTGGGAGCTGACAGAATTGCCGCTAATGGGGATGTAGCTAATAAGATTGGCACTTACAGCGTTGCCGTGCTGGCTCACGAAAACGGTATCCCTTTTTATGTGGCAGCGCCTGTGAGTACCATTGATTTCCATCTCGGATCGGGTGATGAAATACCTATCGAAGAAAGAAACCCGGAGGAAGTGACTCATCCCTATGGCTCGCGGATTGCCCCGGAAGGGGTTCGAGTTGCCAACCCTGCCTTTGACGTTACTCCGCATCGGTATGTGTCTGCTATAATTACCGAAGAAGGTATAGCTAGAAACCCTTATACGGAAAGTCTCTGGGCAATGCGGAAAGGAGAATTGAATGCCGGAAGCTAAGATTGGAGTTATCGGTGGCACAGGACTTTATGAAATCGAGGGCATGACCAATGTGGAAGAGGTCAAAATCAGCACTCCATTCGGTGATCCCAGCGATTCCATTGCAATTGGGGTACTGGAAGGAACGAACATTGCTTTCCTGCCGAGGCATGGCCGGGGGCATCGGTTTCCTCCTCACGAAATCCCGGCGAGGGCTAATATTTATGCCCTCAAGTCGCTCGGTGTGGAGTGGATTATCGCCATCAATTCGTGTGGCAGTTTCAAGGAGGAATTGAAACCCAGGGACCTGATTGTTCCGGATCAGGTTATTGACCGGACCAGGGGACGGGTGAACTCATTTTTCAGCGATGGAATAGTTGTGCACATTCCCTATTCCGAACCTTTTTGTCCGGCTTTGAGCCAGATCCTTTTTCAGGCGGCTCACGAAGTTGGGGCAACGGTTCATCGTGGCGGTACCTTTATTGCTATGGAAGGGCCGCAGTTTTCCACCAAGGCTGAATCGAGGCTGTATAAATCATGGGGTGCCGATATCATCGGGATGACAGTTTTACCGGAGGCAAAACTGGCCAGGGAAGCGGAAATCTGTTATGCTGCGCTGGCTTGTGTCACTGATTACGATTCCTGGCACGATGATTTGGATCAGGTTCGCATTGAGGAGATAATCGAAATACTGAACCAGAATATAGATCGAGCCAAGAATATCATAAGGCTGGCTGCGGCTAATATCCCCCAGAAAAGATTTTGTGTGTGTGTTAATGCTCTGGAGAATGCCATTGTGACTTCTCCGGAACTCATTTCCGATCGGGTGAAGAAGGATCTTGATTTGTTGATCGGGAAATACATCAGCTAAGGCAGGGTGAAATTGGACCGAAAAGACTTTAAACCAAAAGGACTTCCCACAGCAATAGGAAGCATGCCCCATACCGATCCGGTTGAGGCGTGTTCGCTGGCGATAAAATATCTGCCTGATATACCTGTCTGGCCGCAGCTTCCCAACCGCTCTTTTCTGGAGAATATGTATGCTCAGTATAGCGAGGACCTGCCCGGCGTTATAATTGAGGATGAGCGCATTTATATTGATCGTTCAGTTGATCTTTCCGATGGGATGGAAAAACTCTACGTTGACTATATCGAAAATGATCTGGATGGGCATGCCATTAGCCGGACTTATGCTCCGGGATTCTATGAGTTTCTCTCCCGGAAATTGGATTCGGCTGTGGCGGTGAAAGGGCAGGTGACCGGGCCGATAAGTTTTGGCCTGGTGGTTACTGATCAGAATCGCCGGCCCACCCTTTACGATGAAACCCTTGCTGATGCCATTGCCCGGCATTTGAGATTGAAGGCGGCCTGGATGGAAAAGGAGTTGGCCAAACTCTCGGCTGAGACTATTATCTTCCTCGATGAGCCTTATCTGGCCTCTCTGGGGTCGGCGTTTGTAGCGCTGGATAACGATACAGTGATTAATCTCACCAATGAGGCGCTTGCCGGACTTGCGGGGCTGAAGGGGATGCATTGTTGCGGCAATACTGACTGGTCGGTTCTGATGGCCACCGATATCGATATCCTCAATTTTGATGCTTATAATTACGGCGAAGCGCTGGCACTTTATCCGGTTGATCTTAAGGCTTTTCTGGAACGTGGAGGCGTGCTGGCATGGGGGATTGTCCCCAGTGAGGAAGAAACCTTGCCCAATGTGACGGCCTCCGGATTACTGGGACGGATGCAGAGTTTGATGGATTCGCTGGTTGGGAAGGGTATCAATCGGGATGTGCTGCTGGAACAATGCCTGATTACTCCATCGTGTGGCATGGGGTCAATATCGCAACCTCTGGCGGAAAAAGCGCTGCAGTTGACCGCTGAAGTCTCAAAAGAGTTTCGATGCTTATATGCTCTGAATGGTGAATAGAATGGATTTGGAAATAATAGGGATTGGCTCGGCCTTGGTTGACATAACAGTAAAGGTCGATGACGAATTTCTTTCGGCAGAGGAATTACCGAAAGGCGGGATGACGCTGGTTGAAGCTGACCGTTCGAAGGAATTGCTGGCAAAGTTGTCTGATTTCCCGCAGGAGTTTTCTCCCGGGGGAGCCACGGCCAATATCATGGCCTCGTTTGCACATTGTGGCGGGAAATCCGGGTTTATCGGGAAGATAGGTGAAGATGAGATCGGAGAGTATTTCAGGAATGAAACGGAAAAAGCGGGGGTGAAATTCTTCAGCCTGACTTCGCAAACTACGCCAACGGGAATCGGATTGACACTGGTCACGCCGGATGGGCAGCGAACATTTGCCACCAATCTGGGGGCTGCGGTGGAACTGAGTCCGGCTGATATCTCTGCGGAGTTGCTGAATCAGGCTCCGCTAGTCCACGTGGAAGCTTACCTGGTTTTCAATCGAGAATTGATCGATCATATCCTCAATACGGCCAGGGCAAATGGACAGAGGATATCGATGGACCTTTCCTCATTTGGGGTAGTGCAGGAGAATCTGGAGTATCTACAGGAAAAGGCGAAGACCCATCTGGATATCATCTTTGCCAACGAGGACGAATGTCTGGCTTTTACCGGGTGTTCACCTCAAGAGTCGCTGGCTCAGATTAGTGCGGTCTGTGATGTAGCGGTTGTGAAAGAGGGTGGGGCGGGTTCGCATATTGCCAGAGGGAATGAGAGGGTTTCTTTCCCGGCGCAGATGGTTGAGGTTGTCGATACGAATGGGGCGGGTGATGCCTATGCCGGCGGGGTTTTGTATGGTTTATGTGAGGGTCTGAATATCAATGCCTGTGGTTCAATTGGCACAAAGGCCGGGGCATTGGCAGTGAGTCAGCGGGGAGCTCGGCTGACTGCGGAGAATGCCTGCATTCTGGGTGAGTTTGCAGCGAAAAATATCAAATGAAAATCGATCTTCACATCCACACCAGAACCGGTTCCGATGGTAACCTGTCTATCGAAGAAGTTTTCCAGGAGGCCAAAAACAGGGGGATCGATTTAATATCGATCACCGATCACGATTCCATTGAATGCCAGGAAAAAGCGATCTCGCTTGCCAAAGATTGTGGGATTGCTTATGTCACCGGGGTTGAATTGAATGTTACTTTTGAATATCCGGGAGGGAAGCCCGTTTCACTGGATTTCCTCGGCTACCGGTTCGATCATAAAAATCGGGAATTGAAAGAAAAACTGCAACTGATCCGGGATCACCGGGAGAATAGAGCTCGACAGATACTTCAAAATTTGAATATAGAATTCGAAAAGGAAGGGATTGAACTTTTTACCGATGATGACCTTCAGCAGATTCAGGAGAGCGTCGATGGCTCATTTGGCAGGCCTCACATCGCGAATTACCTGATTGAAAAAGGAATTGTTGCAAACAGACAGGAAGCCTTCGATAAATATCTGGTCAAGTGCGATGTGCCCAAGTATCCGCTTTTGCTGGCTGAAGCTTCACGGTTGATCAGGGGTGCCGGTGGAATACTGGTTCATGCGCACCCTAATGATCCTAACGGAACTTCGCTGGCGAAGATATCGACTGATTTGAATGAACAAACCCGGGTGATCGAAGATCAGATGCTGAATTATATTGACGGCGTTGAATGCTGGCACTCTCGACACGATCCCGAAACTACGAATCACTATATCGAATTTGCCAAAAAGCATGGGCTCATAATGACCGGTGGCAGCGATTGCCATCAGAAGCCAATCCTGATCGGTACCGTGCCTGTGCCTGAAAATGTTGCCGGATGGTTTCCTGGACAAGAAACATGAGTCTCAAGTTAGGCCGAAAGCCCGGGGAAATGCCACCGGGGAAGCAATCCTCTTTGCCTTTCGTGCGGAAGCTCACGAACAGGGCTGAAGTTCTCTCTTATCTTGAGCCCCGGCGCGTTTATGCGGTATCGGCCTTTGCTCACCTTGAGGCCAGCTTCCCGGAAATCGTCAAATGGCATGTGGCCACTCAAGGGGAACGTTCTGCGTTTTGCCTTGTGGCCCGGGGCCTGTTCCCGACTTATATGTTTATCATGGGAGACTCCTCGATTCTTGAATTCCTGCTTGACTCTGTCGGGCTTCCCGGCAGGACTTTCATTACCTGCGAACCGGAGCATCTGGATACCTTCAGAAGTTTTTATGAACTTGAGTGGCACTTGCTCATGAAGCGGATGGTGGTCACGAGAGATGGATTCACCCCGGTTGACGAGAAAGCAACGCGGCTGAAGCCCTCTCAGGTGGGTGAAGTGAATCGGCTTTATTCTCTGGCAAACAGTGGCAATTTCACTGCTGCTCAGATCAGGAGAGGTGTGTATTATGGCATCTGGCAGGATGGGCAGTTGGTGGCCGTGGCCGGAACTCATCTCATTGAGCCTACTTATAATATTGCTTATGTGGGCAATGTTATGACTCATCCTGCTTATCGTAACATGGGATTGGCGACGATTTGTGTCAGTTCGGTTACTTCGAAATTGCTGGAGCAGTGTGGTGAGGTGGTACTCAATGTGGAATCATATAACCTTCCGGCGGTGCGTACCTATACGAGCCTGGGATATAGAGACCATTGCCAGATTGTTGAGGGTGTGGGGCATCGCAAAAGCTTTATAGGTGTTATAATAAACAACGTGTGTCGAAAAATCGGACTGATACCTAAATATGAAGAAAGGATGGAACCAGATGGATAGTGCCCCGGATTATGATGTGAAAGATATGGCGCTTGCGGAGGCAGGTCGGGCCAGTATAGCTTGGGCAGCCAATGACATGCCTGTGCTTAAGCTTATTAAGGAAAGATTTGCCAGGGAAAAACCTTTGCAGGGAATACGTATTGCCGGTTGCCTGCATATTACCACGGAGACGGCCAACCTGGCTTTGACGTTGCAAGAGGGTGGGGCTGAAGTGTCTCTTTGTGCCTCCAATCCGCTCAGTACTCAGGATGCGGCGGCGGCGGCACTGGTAGAGGCGGGAATACCTACGTTTGCAATAAAGGGTGAAGCTGACGATCTCTATTATCAGCACATTCACACCAATCTGGACCGAAAGCCGAACATGACTATGGATGACGGCTGTGATCTGGTGGCTACGATTCACAAGGATCGAACGGAATGTTTGGATGATATTATAGGTGGCACCGAGGAGACTACCACCGGGGTAATCCGGTTGCGTAGTATGGAAGAGCAGTCCAAACTGAGATATCCCATAGTGGCTGTCAATGATGCGGATACCAAGCACTTCTTCGACAATCGATACGGAACTGGCCAGAGCACGATAGATGGTATCACGCGAGCGACGAATGTCCTGTGGGCAGGGAAGAAAGTAGTGGTTACCGGATATGGATGGTGTGGCCGAGGGATTGCCATGCGAGCCCGGGGTTTGGGGGCGAATGTAATAGTCACCGAAGTGGATTCGATCCGTGCGCTGGAAGCTGTAATGGATGGGTATGAAGTTATGCCCTTGCTTGAGGCGGCCAAAATCGGCAGCATCTTTATTTCAGCTACGGGGGATAAGCATTGCCTGGATAAGCGGCACTTCGATGTGATGAAGCACGGTGCCGTTCTTGCCAATAGCGGTCATTTCAATGTTGAGATAAATATCCCCGCGCTTGAGAGCATGGCGAAAGAAAAACGAGTGCCAAGGCCGTTCGTGGATGAATATGTTATGGCTGATGGCCGCAGCCTGTTCCTGCTGGGCGAGGGCCGTTTGATCAACCTTGCAGCGGCCGAAGGGCATCCGGCCAGTGTGATGGATATGAGTTTTGCCAATCAGGCTCTTTGTGCGGAATACATGGTCAAAAATAGCAAGTCTCTTGAGAATAAAGTGTACGGTGTTCCGAAGGATATCGATCTTGAAGTAGGTCTGCTCAAACTTCAGGCAATGGAAATCGAGATCGATACGCTCACGGCCGAACAAGAGGAATATTTGGGAAGCTGGGAAAGCGGAACATAGGGAGTCCCGATCCCGAGGAAGGGCGGCTTTCCGATATTTTGTCACAGCTGGGTAGGAGAGGAATTCCCATAATTAATGCCTTAAGGAAACTCTGATCAAGAGGTGACTTCGGGGGTCTGGGGGTGTCCCTCAGCTTCAATCCCCCTGTTTCCCCCTTTGCAAAAGGGGGATAATCAGAGGTTCCTTAATTATATAACACATTCAACATATGGATTCCAATCAGTTCAAATGCATTTTTAATCCGCAATCCGTAGCGGTTATTGGTGCTTCCAATACCTTCGGCAAGTGGGGATTTAACATTATCAATCGCGTGCTGGCTTCGGGGTCAGGGCGAGCGGTTTATCCTGTTAACAAAGAATCCTCTGAAGTGCTGGGGGTCAGGGCATACCAAAGCATAGCCGATGTGCCGGGGCCGATTGATCTTGCGGTGGTGACTGTTCCGCCGCAGTTTGTTCCCGGTGCTATTCTGGAATGTGCTCAAAAGGGTGTGAAGGTCGCAGAGATTATCACCGCTGGCTTTGGGGAAGTAGGGGAAGAGGGGGGAGAGGTGGAGCGGAAGATGGTCGAAGCAGCGCGAGCGAGTGGGATGCGGCTGGTAGGGTCCAATTCTATGGGCCATCTGGATACGCATTCCGATTTCTATACTTCTCCCTGGGTAACTGGCGTCACAAAGGGTGGTGTGGGGCTCATTTCACAGAGCGGTAATTTTGGGCTTACTGTTATTCGCAATGGCATGGCGATGGGGATTGGCTTTTCCAAATTCGTCAGCAGCGGAAATGAAGCTGACCTCACCTTTGAAGACTATCTGGAGCAATTTGGCGATGATGATGATACCCGAGTGATTGTTGCTTATGTGGAAGGATTGCGGCAAGGTCGGCGGTTTCTGGAACTGGCTAAAGAGATCACGAAGCGCAAGCCGATAGTGGTGCTCAAGGCCGGCAGAACCGGGGCAGGTGCCAGGGCGGCTCATTCACACACTGCTTCGCTGGCTGGGGAAGATCGAATCTACGATGCGGTTTTCAAGCAGACAGGGGTCATCAGGGTGGATGACGTTGAAGAGATGCTGGATACGGCAGGGGCCCTGCTTCGTCAGCCGATTCCCAAAGGAAGAAAGGTGGGAATCCTGACCGGAGGAGGCGGCCCGGGTGTCATTGCAACTGATGCCTGTGCTCGCCAACGGCTTGAGATAGCGGATATTTCCCGGTCCACGGTTGAGAAACTGAATGCGATTCTTCCTCCACGCTGGCCTCAGTCCAACCCGGTTGATATGGTGGGAGAAACTACTCTTACTTATCCATGTGTGCTGGAGCTGATTGAGGATGAAAATGTCGATGCGGTTTTCTCGCTGGCAGTGGGATTTGCCGAGGCCATTCGAACTATCGTGATGGATTATGTCCATTCGGATATTTCCGATGAGATGGATAAATTCATAACTGGCGAGGAAAACCGGGAAATGGAGCAACTCAAACAGGTGATCAAACGGATGGATGAACTCGGCAAACCGGTGTTTTTCCTCCCCCCTTCCGGGATTGAGGAGTTTTCGACCATTACTCATCTTATGGAGAATGGCATTCTCACCTACCCGAGTGTGGGGCGTGCTGCAAAGGTGCTGGCCCATCTGGCCGATTATGGGGAATACCTCAGGAATTCCCAAAGCGAGGGGGTTCCCCGGTGAAATCGGTGTTCCAAAGTGCTAGGTGTTCAGTATTCACTAGTCAGAAAACGTGGTATTATGAGATTTGAAAATCGGCAATAGGGGGGTAATTATGGAAGAGATTCTCAAGATACTCGAAGATGATGCACGAACCACTCCTGAGCAGATTGCCACAATGACGGGCAAGGGTGTGGATGAGGTAAAGGAATCCATCCGTCAGGCTGAAAAAGACCGTACTATTGCCAGATACAAGACGATGGTCAACTGGGAGAAGCTGGGCAGAGAAGAGGTTTTGGCCCTTATCGAAGTCAAGTTGCAGCCGCAGCGCGAGGTTGGTTTTGACTCCGTGGCGGAGCGAATTTATCGTTTCCCTGAAGTTCGGTCAGCTTATCTGGTTTCCGGGGGCTACGATTTGGCTGTGCTGGTAATCGGTAGGACGATGCAGGATGTGGCCGGATTTGTATCGCGGAAGCTGGCAACTCTGGAACAGGTGCAGGGGACGGTAACCCATTTTCTCTTGAAGCGATACAAAGAGGACGGGGAAATCCTGGGGGGCGAAGATAATCCAAAAAGGCAACCGATTACTCTTTGAGATAGCTGGACACTGTCGCAAAAAGACTTTACCGAATATTTACCTGATTTTCACCAATATGTTACATGCGTTGACGAAGGAATTTACCTTTGACTGGTAATCTGTATTTGAAATCGAAAAGACAGATATCCGGTAAGAGGAGGGAGAAAAATGGCAAGTTTTGATCTGGTAAGATACCATGTTTTGAGTTCGATACGGGCCTCGGTAGCGGAGTCAAATGGTTATCCTGAAGAGGCTGAAAAGATGCGTGCTCAGGGCAATCTGCGGTTGATGCTCATGTCGGAAGAGGAATTGCGGGAGCTTGCCAGAATGCTTTCCTATCTTCCTTCAAGGCCGACGGAAATTGTATACAATGAACTCAAGCAGGTGATTGAGGAGCACAAGGAATCGGCGAATAGCTGGGTTGGCGAATTTGGCATAACTCCGTATGGTGCGTCTTCGAGAAAAGATAAATAAGTTTGAATTTGGAGAGTGCCCACCTCCAATCAAAAGCCCTCGCTTTAAGCGAGGGCTTTTCAATATGGGAACATCGAAATGTATGATTGGAATTAAATCAGCTGTTATCGTTGTTAACTCAGGACTCGGGTGCCTGAGAGGACATCTTCTGTGAGTAGTTTCGCAGCCAGCGATTGAATTCGTCCAGCGATGGTGGGGCTACGTTGAATACATCTATTTCCTTCGGGAATTGAGTGGGATGGCCTTCCCGAATAAACAGCAATCCGATCTCACTACCCTTAAGTGTTTCATCGATTCTCTGGCTGATGTGCTGGTATCGTGCCGAACTTGATTCCTGATGGAACTGGATAACTTTGCTTCGTGCCTTCTGTCCCATGGCTACCATGAGACATCTTTCCCAATCCATGTTCTCCATGGCCAGTTCAACTTCCTCGGTTGCCTGAAGCTCTGCTCCTGCTTCGCATTGGTTTTTGACTAACTTGAAACTCTCCGGATTGAGTTGTTCCAGTATTTTCAGTCCTTCTTCGCCATCATTGAAAATCATCTCATGGTAGATACGTGAAATCTTCCCCAGTTTTGTTTCCAGATTTTCCACCTGTTCATGGATCTGATTCCAGCATCGTTTGAATATTTCCATGAAATCTTCAGGGGCGTCTTTGCCTGAAAATATGAGTGGCGCCACTATGAGTTTTCGAGTGCCGGTGAAACTTTCCACATCTGGTTTTTCCATTTTGCCGAGTTCTTCTGCCATTATGCTCCTCGCCGGATTATTCTTCGGGATTCTTCTTGCGGTGCTGTAGCCACTGATCGATCTCGGCGTTTACATCACGCTTGTCCACCAGATTTTCAATGAGTCCGTAGACTTCCCGGAATGTGCTAACCACATCCTGCGGGGCCGTATGAGTGCTTACACTGGCCATAGTCAACTGGCTTGCCATCATCATCAGGTAAACCCGCTGCATTTCCTGAGATTGTTTGGCTACTTCCTGTTGCATGTGAGAGGTGATACAGGCCATCAGTTCCGATTCGTCATTACATTCCCGTCCGCATATTGGACATCGCATCATTCTTCCTCCTTTTGGGCTTGGTGATGGAAGGTTTTTTCAAATATAAAGGCTGAAGTGTTGAGTGGTTATCAAAATCCCCAGCTTCTATTTTACACCATCCGAGTTTCGCAAGACACCCTGCTCTGCCTTGAATAGCCGTTTCCTGTGGGAAAGATGCTTTTTCTCCCAGTTTGTCTGCCAGTTGAGCCTGTTGTTCTTCACTGATCTCTCCGCAAAAGATCGTTCGCTCATTGATTTTCGCACGCAGGCTGTTAATAGTAGTCACGTGTTCCGGCACTGTTTTTTGCCAGTCATCGTCATGTTTTTGAAAGATGGCTGTAGCTATTTCTCCTCGGCCTGCTTGCAGAATGGCGCAAATAGGGATTCTGGAGTCGGCATGGGCGAAAGCGATGATATCCAGCGTGCCTGTGCTGACCAGCCCAATTCCGAGAGCAAAGGCCAGTCCTTTGGCTGTGGCCAGCCCGACCCGCAATCCGTTGAAGCTGCCCGGCCCTCTGGCGACCGCTATAGCTGAGATATCGGTGATGGCCAGTCGATGTTTTTCCAGCATCCCGATCATGTTGGGAACAAGTTCCACGGTGTGGTTGTGATTTGTTTGCCAGATGAATTCGTCTGTCACTAGTCCCTGGTGCGATAGGGCAATGCCGGCTGTGTTTGTTGATGTATCTATGGCAAGTTCCATTTTTCTTTCAGTTGCTCCGTCAAGTGAGTGTATCTGGGCCCGTTTCCCTGTAACCGTAAGTGACGCTCAGACTCCGATATGTGTTCGATGCTGATGATTAGATGCTCCGAAGGGAAATAATCCGGAGCCTTATCTGCCCACTCTACCACGCAAATGCCTTCGCCGTAAAGATAATCATCAATGCCCAGTTCGGAGATTTCTTCGATATCATCGAGTCGGTAGAGGTCGATATGGTAAAGTATCAACCTGCCCGGGTATTCCTTAACCAGCACGAAAGAGGGGCTGGAGGCGTAACCATCGAAGCCCACTCCCCAGGCGATTCCCTGGGTGAGGCAGGTTTTCCCTGCTCCCAAGTTCCCCACCAGCAATATCAGATCGCCGGCCTGTGCCAGTTTGCCGATCTCGGTTCCGAATTGCTGTGTTTGTTCGGGGTTGTGGGTAGGGATTTCAAATATGTTATCTTCTTTTATCAAAATGTTCCCATCCAACCTTTTGAGGGATGATCGGGTTTCCGTTTTTATCTAAAACTGTCACGTTCCCCGGACTTTCGCTGATAATCTCTCCAATTACTGTTATTGAAACCGAAAGATGCTGTTTTGCGGCTTCGATGATTTCCTCATGAGCGGTGAACAGCAATTCGTAATCTTCTCCCCCGGAAAGTGCCAGAAAAAGGGCTTCTTCGGGGAAGCAGTTTTCTACATTCGGATGGATGGGGATGTTCTCGGCAAATACCCTGGCACCCACCTGGCTTGACTGGCAGATATGAGTCAGATCAGCGATTAGCCCATCGCTGATATCGATAGCTGATTTCACTCCGCATTGCACTAATATTTTCCCTTCATTGATTCTCGGAAAGGGCCTGCGGTGCGCGTTTTTTAAATTGGATTCTGCTTCCGAATCGAGATGAATTTCCCCCTGCAAAAGTTTCAATCCTGCAGCCGATGCTCCCAGATTCCCGGTAACCGCAATCAGATCGCCGGGTTTCGCTCCCGAGCGGGTCATCAGCTGATCCTTTTCTGTCCGGCCGGTCACAGTTGGACTGATAATAAGTACCGGGGCTTCAGTGGTGTCCCCTCCGATAATGCTCAATCCGAATTCGCGGGCGATCTCGGCCATGCCTCGATAGAGTTCAGTCGCCTGCTCGACTTCTGTCTCCGGGAGCAGCCCAAGTGAGATTAGAGCGTGCACCGGCGTTCCACCCATTGCCGCAATATCGCTCAAATTCACCGCCAGAGATTTCCATCCCAGGTCATGCCACGAAGTTGTATTCGGACTGAAGTGTATGCCCTCGATCAGCATATCCGTAGTGACAAGCTGCACTGATTCGTCACACCGCCATGCCGCCGCATCATCGCCGATGCCCAGCATGAGGCCGGAATTTGCTGCGGGTTCAGCGACTATCCGATGCATAATATCGATCAATCCGAATTCGCCCAGTTCGCTCACTTTCATCGATTCAGATTATACTAGCTCCAGTTCTAAGCCACAACAAACCGGATTTGGTCTTTATCATTTGGCTGTTATATAATTAATTGAGTACGTAAACGAGGATAGAAGATTGCGTAAGAAAAGATATATCATTGGCGGAATCTTGATATGCATTGCAGTGGGGGCTATCTTTTTCACTGCTTTGAGCAGTTGCTCGATGAAGGCTTACACGGTCAGCGAGTTGCTGGAAAATAGAGAATCTGTTTATGGAGAGACGGTTCGGGTTGACGGCAAAGTGGGGGAAGGTTCCGTGGTGCATGATTCCCATTCTTTGCGTCTGGAGTTTGTTTTGGTAGATGAGAATGAAAGTGATAGCATTCGGGTGTTTTATGCCAAAGCGGAACCGGATAACTTCAGCGAGGGGCGGGGTGTTACCGTAAAAGGTGAACTGTTCCCGGATGGCCACTTTGATGCTGTGGAGATAATCACCAAATGTGCTTCCAAGTACGTGCCTGAGGAATAGAGATGCAGGGCGATAGTGACCTCGAAATGGCCAAAACTCAGCTGTTCCATCGACTGTCGCAACGTATTAACGATGAACGGGTTATCGAGGTGATGGAACTTGTTCCGAGGGAACTGTTTGTCCCTGCGCCCAGCCGGAATTCAGCTTACGATGATAATCCTCTTCCCATCGAAATGGGGCAGACCATTTCCCAGCCTTTCATCATCGCCCTGATGACCAGTGCTCTGGATATTGCCAGTCAGGATCGGATACTTGAGATTGGAACCGGCAGAGGCTATCAGGCGGCCATACTGGCCGGTATGGCCAGGCAGGTAACTAGCGTGGAACGTCACCCTCAACTCATTGAACTGGCCCGGCAAACACTGGAAAGTCTGGGCTATGAGAATATCGAGATTCATCCGGCTGAAGAGACACTGGGCTGGCCCGAAGGGGCTCCGTATGATGGCATCATTGTCACTGCTGCTGCCCCGGATGTTCCCCCGGTTCTCGTGGATCAACTGGCTCCGGGAGGCAGGCTGGTAATCCCGGTGGGTGGCCGTCACGAACAAAAGCTGTTGAAAATTACCAAGGGGAAATGGGGAATTTCCACCAAAGACCTCGGAGGGTGCAGATTTGTGCCGCTGATTGGTGCGGGTGCATGGGCTGATGATGAGAAGAAAAGCGATTTATAACACGTTCTTTAGTATCTTCAGCATGTTGGTGTCTTCTTCTGGAAGGACGCTGCGGGGGTCAAGCGCCAGGGCGTTTTTCTCCACCCGGCCTATGATTGGCAGAGGTTGGGCGCGCAGTTTGCGGGCCAAATCCTGAACTTTTCCTTTCGGTTGGATGATAACCAGTCTGGTAGGCAATGTTCCTCCCGGCAGGCTCCCTCCCCCGATTGTCGATTCCCCTTCTCTCACGGTAGCATTTGCGCCTATTTCCTCGGCCCAACGTTTGGCCCGCTTTTCTATTTCAGTCAGTGGAGTAGCGATCATTTGCCAGACCGGGATTTTGGTTGTTGCTTCCCCTTTGAGAAAGTGGATCAGTGTAGCCGAAAGCGCTGCCAGCCTGATTTTATCGATGCGGGTTGCCCTTGCCAGCGGATGTTTTTTGAGTTTGGCGATCAGGGATTTTTCTCCCACGATGATCCCTGCCTGCGGGCCGCCCAGCAGCTTGTCGCCGGAGAACATGGCCAGTCCGACTCCTGTAGCTATGCTGTCCTGGACGCGTGGCTCATAGGCCAGCCCGAATTCGGTAGTGTCCAGCAGGCAGCCGCTGCCGAGGTCATGCAGCACGGTTACCTGATGCCGTTTGCCAAGGTTGGCCAATTCTTCAATTGAGACTTCCTCGGTAAAGCCTACCAGCTTGAAGTTGCTCAAGTGAACGTGCAGCAGGGCCGCAGTTCTATCGGTGATAGCTTCTTCGTAATCGGAAATATATGTTTTGTTGGTGGTGCCTATCTCTACCAGTTTGGCTCCGCTCTGGCGCATTACGTCCGGGATGCGGAACTTGCCACCGATCTCCACCGCATGCCCTCGGGAAACGATCACTTCCTTGCGTTTGGCCAGGGCGCTCAGTGCCAGCAGAACTCCGGAGGCGTTGTTGTTCACCACTAAGGCATCCTCGGCGCCAGTCAGTTGACATAACAAAGATTCAACATGGACGTTGCGTGAACCCCTCTTTCCGCTCTCCAGATCGAGTTCCAGATTAGTAAACCCTTCGGATGCGGGTTTCATGGCAGCTATGGCTTCGGCGCTCAGTGGAGCCCTGCCCAGATTGGTGTGAATGATGACCCCGGTGGCGTTGATGACTGGCCTCGGCCCGATGGTTCCCAGCGCTTCGATTTTCATTACTACTGAATTGACGATTTCGTCAAAAGCGGGGCTGGGGTTTCCTGCAAGCAGGGAAGTGCGGAGTTCATCAATTTGCTGGCGGGTGATATCTACGATAGCTTCGTGCGAGTATTCCTCACGGAGCTTTGCGATCCGTTCAGCGGAGATGATCTTATCCACTCCGGGCAGGTTGCGTAATTCGCCACCGGATTCCATACGCTGGCATTGTACTGTATCGGGGTATTCGATTGCAACTGGAGTGGTGAAATATGGCCCGTAAGAAAACTGCCGGGAGAGCCTTGATTTACTCTCATCTTTTCATGCGCTTCCCGAACCTGACTTGTATCAGGAATCGGCGAACATGTTCTGGGTGATCTTCAAACTCGGACTGTCGGCACGGTTCCAGAATTCCTCGAAAATGCGGTCGTACCCAGTGGATTTCACTTTCCATTCACCATCTATCTTGGCATACTCGTCCCGATAGTAGGCCGCTCCCCGCATGGACCAGTTGCCTTCAGTATCGATCAGGTAATCCTCCAGCGCCCAGATGCCGGTGGCAGTGGTTTCGCTGGTGAGCTCAATTTCCGGGTGATGACCGTGGTGCATGCTGAGCCGGGTCCGGGCCAATCCCTCTTTAAAGAAATCGATGATCGCTTCTCTACCCTCGAAGCTGTATGCCCCGCTGGAAAAGCTGCTTTTGGCATCCGGTGTAAAACACTCTGCCAGTTCATCCCACTTTTTGCTGTCGAGGCAGCGGAAGTACTTGTATTTCAATCTTTTGATTTTTTCGATTTCGACCATGTCAGTCATGATAGTTCACTCCTGTAAAAAGGATAGTTTATGCTAACTGATTTGGCTTCTTTTGGTCAAATGCTTTGACCTGAAGGGATGATAGTGTTGTATAATCGTTCGGTGCGTGAAGTTTGATTGAACAGGAGGTGCTGACATGAATTCGTTGTTTTCACTGGAAGGGAAGGTCGCCATTGTTACCGGCGCCAGTCGATCTACCGGTGGCGGAATTGCGCTGGAGATAGCCAAAGCGGGAGCGGATGTAGCGGTTACCGCTCGAACTGCCGAGGGGGTTGAAGCTTGGGCGGAAGAAATTCGCAAGCTGGGCAGGCGATCTCTGGCAGTGCCGATGGATGTGCGCGAAGCTCAACAGATTGATGGGATGGTGAAGAAAACACTCGACGAATTTGGCCGAATTGATGTTCTGGTGAATGTGATTGGAGCGTCTTTTCCCAGAGCAACTCTGGAGATGAGCGAGCGGGCATGGGATTCGATGATGAACACCAATTTGAAGTCGGCGTTCATGTGTTCCAAAGCGGTGGCCCGATCAATGATCGATCAAGGTGGTGGGAATATCGTCAACATAGCTTCAGGGGAAGCTTTTCGAGCCCAGGTCAGCAATGCGGCCTACGCTGCTGCCAAGGCCGGTGTTGTCAATCTGACCATGAGTCTGGCAGTGGAATGGGCCCAACATAATATAAGGGTTAATGCCGTGGCCCCGGGTTTCATCGAAACTCCCGAGCTTAAAACGGGTCTCGAGATGATGCCTCAGCTTCAATCCCTTTTTGATAGAATCCCCTTGAAGCGTGCAGGCACTGCCAGAGAGTACGCCGGGGCGGTGATTTTCCTTGCTTCGGAAGCCGGTGGATATGCTACCGGCACGACGGTCATCGTCGATGGCGGTTTGACCTGTTCAATGTGGTGATAATGTGGGTGGCATAAGATATTGGCCTGCGGATAAAGACGATAAGCCGCCCGAACTTATCAATCTAAAGCTGGATGCGATGGGGTGGATGGGTGATACCCTGGCCGAACATGATGGGGAGAGGATATTTGTTTTTGGGGGTATCCCGGGTGAGGAAGTGACAGTTGAAATCATCTGGCGCGGGAAAAATAGGACCTCTGCCAGGGTGGTCGATGCGAAGACTGCCTCGCCGGAACGAGTTGCCCCGGTGTGTCCTTATTTCGGGCAGTGCACTGGCTGTCAATGGCAGCATATCCGCTACGAATATCAACTGGAACTCAAGCGAAAAATAGTGCTTGAGGCCCTTGAAACGATAGGCGAAATGCCGGATGTTCCGGTGTCCCCGGTGGTGCCTTCGCCTCAAATTCTGGGATATCGCAATCATGCTCGTTTCACGGTGCGAAGGGATGGCTCGCTCGGATTTGTGAACCGGGATAGCCGACGCTTCCTGCGCGTTGATGAGTGCCTGCTGATGCACCCCGGGATCAATCATATTCTCTCTCAACTTCAGGGTCATTGCAGCGAGACTACCCAGCTTTCCGTTCGCTATGGAACGAACACCGGCGACTGGCTGATCCAGCCCTCAATGAAGTCCGAAGATATACCGCTTGAGTCCGGCCAGAAACATTATGTGGAAGCTCTTCAGGACAGACGTTTTCGCATTGCCTCGCCTTCGTTTTTTCAGGTGAATACCCCGCAAGCTGAACAGATAGGGCAACTGATTCAGGAGCGGCTGGACTTGAGGGGCGATGAACTGGTGGTTGATGCCTATGCGGGGGTGGGAACCTTCGCGGTGCTGCTGGCTCCGTTTGTCGGGAAAGTGATAGCTATTGAAGAATCAGCTTCTGCTAACGAGGATGCCCGGGCCAATATAGAAGGTTTATCTAATGTGGAGTTGATGGAAGCAAAAACGGAGACAGTGATCGGGACTCTTCCCCAGGTGCCCGATGTTCTCATTCTGGACCCGCCTCGGGTGGGATGCCGGCCGGAGGCTCTGGAGGCGCTCATAGCCAGCCCCCCGAAACGCATCGTCTATGTATCCTGTGACCCCGGTGCGCTGGCCCGTGACTTGAAAATACTGTGCGGAGGGCCGTTCGTGCTGGAAGAAATCCTGCCGGTTGATCTGTTCCCTCAGACTCATCATATCGAGTGCCTGGCCACACTTTCCCGTATTTGAATCATCCTCCTAGCTCAAATGTTCACCAGCACCTTGATTGCCTTATCCGAGTTTGCCTGCGTTTCGAAGGCTTCTCTGATGTTATCCAGAGCGAAAGTTTGAGTGACCAAATCATCCGTTTGAATCTCCCCCGATTGCATAAGCTCCAGCGCTTTATCCCATCTCTGTCCGCCGCAACCGCGAACGGTTGCGTTCCTGAACTGGAACATCAGCTTGGATTGCTCCGGGGACAGTTCCGGGTTCCTTTCGTAAATTCCCACCTGCATTATTTTCCCGAAAGGCTGGATCATCTGACCTGCCTGCGCGAGGGCCACCGGCGCTCCGGAGCACTCGAAGACTACATCGGCCATGTGCCCTGAGGTGGCTTCCGTGACTGCCGGGGCCGGGTCGGTTTCAAATGGATTGATGATTGTATCGGCCCCCAGTTTTCGGGCCATTTCCCGGCGCATTGAGGAAGGTTCACTCACAATTACCTGTGATGCTCCTTTGGCCTTGCATGCCTGCACAACGCCCAGCCCGATAACCCCTGCTCCCAGCACCACAACGGTCCCGCCACTCTTGAGGCGTGATTCCTCAACAGCGTAACAGGAAACTGATATTGGCTCGACGGTGGCAGCTTTATCCCAGGAGAAATCATCCGGTATTTGGAAAAAGAGCGAACCCGGCATTGGATTCGGCACCACCACATATTCGGCAAAGGCTCCATCCAGTCCCTCACCCGGCACTGTCGGGTTGGGGCAGAACCCCAGTTTATGCCGGCACCAGTAGCATTTGCCGCAATCGCGAAGACCGGTTCCGATTATTCTCTCACCCACCTTCACTCCTTCGACGCTTGTCCCGATCTCCACGATTTCGCCGCTGAATTCGTGTCCGGGGATCAGTGGTTTTTCATTCATTGCAGGGTCGCCTGCCCGATAGTAATGGACGTCGGTGCCGCAGATGCCGCATATCATGACCTTCACCAATACCTCGTCATGCTTGATGACAGGATCGGGTACCTGTTCGATACGCACATCGCCGGGCGCATAGATTAGAGCAGCTTTCATATGATGATTTCCTTATCGTGATTTGGTCTTGATTCAATAATATGGTTTCTGGTCGTGTTGTGCAAGTGCAGCCTTAGAGGGTTCATTGCTATCACCGGGAGCGTAAGTGTATAATTTGCGTGAGATTCGTTTTTGTAACCCAATACCGGTACAAATGACGGGATTGCGTTCAATTGGGTAAGGAGAGGAAGTCCATGACAACTGAAACAAAAAAAGGAACCTGTCCGGTTTGCGGTACGTATTGCCATATTATTGCCCACGTAGAAGACGGCAAAGTTGTAAAAGTTGAGGCAGATAAACAGAGCGTCATGGGCAATTCGTGTATTCGCGGTGTGAATGCCGTAGAGTATCACCATCATTCGAAACGGTTGAACTGTCCTCTAAAAAGGGTGGGTGCACGAGGAGAAGCCAAATGGGAGCAGATATCCTGGGAGCAGGCGATGGATGAGATCGCCGGCAAGCTGGCAAGCATCCGTGATCAATATGGGCCGGAAGCTGTCCTCGTTCTTGGGGGTTCACCTCACGGGCCGGGTGATCCCGCGGCCTGGAAGTGGTGCAATCTCTGGGGGACACCGAATTTTTTCCATCTCGGGAAGAACTGCGGTGAGGCTGAATTTCCAGTTGAGTGTGCAATGTATGGCTATGATACGATCGCTGCCTGGGCTACGTTTATTGACCCGAAGAAGACAGGGGTACTTGTTATTTGGGGAGCCAACCAGTCGGAATCACAACCCAGATTATGGCAGTTTTACAAATACGCTCAGAGCGAAGGCCTGAAGATTATGGTCGTAGATCCCAGGCCAACTACCTGTGCCAAAGCGGCTGATCTCTGGTTGCAGCTGCGTCCCGGAACCGATGGGGCGCTGGCGCTGGGTATGTTGAACGTGATCATCAATGAAGGTATCTACGATAAGGAGTTCGTCGAAAAATGGTGTCTGGGATTTGATGAACTAAAAGCTCTTGCTGCCCAGTATCCGCCGGAGAAAGTTGCGGAAATCACCTGGGTGCCGGTTGATAAAATTATCGAAGCGGCCCGGATGTATGCCGGCGCTTCTGCGGCTGCCCTGACCTGGGGTGTTGCTAATTGCCATCTGGGGAAGGGGGCCGGGTTGAGTTCGGTTATGGGGAAATGCTGGCTCAGGGCTGTCACCGGCAATCTGGATAAAGAAGGCGGGCAGGTTTTCAGCACTCCCCCGGATTTCACAGCGTTACTGGATGAGATTAACTGGGATAATCAGATCAATCACCCGTTAAGAACCAGGGATAACGTCAGCGCCGATCAGCGTTCTATGGGTTCGGTCAAGGCCCTTGAGCTTTATCGGGAGGCGATGAAGAACGTTTATCCTAAAGGATGGGGAGCGGCGCAATATTTCATTTACCCATCCCCGCATACAGTCTGGGGATCAATCCTGACCGAAAAACCCTATCCGATCAAAGCGGTATTCGATCAGGGGACCAATCCGCTGTGTTCCATGGGCAGCGCCAGGCACGTATACGAAGCTTTCAAAAGTGATAACCTTGAACTTCATGTTTCCATGGATCACTTTCTCACACCAACCGGTGCTCTTGCCGATTACGTATTGCCCGCCACGGATGCATTAGAACATCCTACCTTAACCAACTTGTGGGGAATGACGGGCGCTGAGTTTGGGCGTGAAGCGGTAGTTGAGCCCCTGCATGAGCGAAGGGATGATTATCAATTATGGGCTGATCTGGGCAAGCGGCTGGGTCAGGTGGATAGCTGGCCTGATAATCTCGAGGGATGGCTTGATAAGCTGCTGGCTCCGGCCAATACCACTTTAAAGGAACTGGCACAGACTCCGGGATATTTCCCCGAGAAAAAATATAAGCAGTACGAGGAGAAAGGATTTGCCACTTTCTCAGGCAAGGTGGAACTGGTGCCAAGTTTGCTGAAGCAGTTGGGGTATGATCCGCTGGCGGGATACCAAGAGCCTGCGCAGAGCCCGGTTTCGTCACCTGAGATGGCGAAGGAATACCCATTGATTCTGATCAGCGGCTCAAGGGTTCAGGAGTTTCATCATTCCTCCCACCGGCAGCTTGAAAAGATAAGGAAACGTTATCCCGATCCAATATTGGAAATCAGTCCTGAGACTGCCGGTGAGATTGGTCTCAGCGAGGGGGACTGGGCCTGGGTTGAAACGCCGATGGGGAAAGTGAAGCAGAAGGTTCGTTTGCTGGAAGGGATGAGCCCGCAGGTTGTCCATGCCGATGGCTACTGGTGGTTCCCTGAAAAACCGGAAGCGGAACCCAGCCTGTTCGGGATGTGGGAATCGAACATCGATTCAATTCTCCCCGATGAGCCTGAGACGTCTGATTATGCCGGGAACAGTTACTTCAGAGCATTACTTTGCAAGGTTTACAAAGCGATTTAAGGAATGGGGTTTATGGACATAATTGAAGCGATACATCTTCGTAAAAGTATCAGGGGGTTCAAGTCTGATCCGGTTCCAAAAGGGATACTGGAAAAAGTGCTGGAACTGGGAACTCGGTCACCTTCGGCAGAGAACGGTCAACCCTGGGAAATAATCGTAGTGACCGGTGAGACGCTTGAGAACATTAGAAGGGAGAACATCCGAAAGCTGAATGCTCTGGAACCCTTCAATCCGGAAGTTCAGATGCACGTTTATGCCGGTATCTACAAAGAGCGGCACATGAAACTGGCAGCTCAGCTTTACGGCCTGATGGGTATCACCCGTGAAGATCTGGAGAAACGCAAGTCCTGGGTTCAGCGTGGGTTTCGGTTTTATGATGCTCCGGCCGCCATTATCCTGATTGCTTCAAATTCGCTTGATGAATCACCGACCCAGTTCGATCTTGGTTGCCTGACTCAATCCATCTGCCTTGCCGCTTTGGGATTTGGGCTTGGAACCTGTATTACAGGGCAGAGCGTACTCTATCCCGAGGTTACCCGAAAGTACTGCCATATTCCGGAATCGGAAAGGATAGCAATGTCAATTGCCATCGGTTATCCCGATCCGGATTTCCCGGCGAACGCACTTGAAAGTACCCGTGAGCCACTTGAGAATATTACCACTTGGCTGGGGTTTGATTAATATGACTGAATTAGCAGATTACAGTGGTGAATACGATCCTGAGTTCAGTTATGAAAGGCTTGGCAAAGAAGCCCTGCTGAAGCTTATCAAATCTTACTCGGAGTACATTCGCCGGATAGATGGATTCTGGTACTTGACAGTGATGGAACGCTGGGGCAATGAGATAGCCCTGAATTGCGATATCGAGGTGTGGGAAAAGGTGAAGCCCTTTGAACTGGAAAGTGTGAGTGGGGCACTTAATATCAGTGGGAATGATGTTCTCAGCTTCACCAAGTATTTGCAGGCGAGTCCCTGGATTGCTCAGACCGAATATGAGATAGATATCAAAAATGATAATCATGCCATTCTGACTCACTATACTTGTCCTACACTATTCGCTCTTGAAAAAGAGGGGAAGGGCCGTGAAAAACGGCAGTGCCATGAAGTGGATGCGAAGTTCTTTGAGATGATGGCTCACTATTTCAACCCTGATATACAGGTTACCCCGCTCAAGCTTCCGCCGAGAGAAAGCCCGGACGATATCTGTTGCAAGTGGGAATTCAAGCTGGATCGATAGGGAATGAGTTCACATCTTAAAAAACTGCGCGTCAAGATCAGGGAAAACCAGTTGGATGCTTTGCTGGTTTCTAACGCAACCAACAGGCGGTACCTCTCCGGCTTCACGGGTTCGGCTGGTTTTCTATTCATTACTCAGAGTGATGCTGTTCTCGCCACCGATTTTCGCTATGTTGAGCAGGCCGGTATTCAATCACCGGATTTCCGTATTGCCCGTATTGGCGGAGGATTTGCCGGATGGTTTCCGGAACTGGTCAATACGCTCGGCGCCAGACAGATCGGTTTTGAAAGCGATGATCTGACACTGGCTTCCTACAGGCAACTGGTGAAGGCGGCGAGGAAGCTTCCTCCGAAGTCGCGTCCCTCACTTGTTTCCACGCAGGGGATGATCGAATCCGTTCGCGCTGTCAAGGATGTTGATGAAATAAGACTTATTGAAAAAGCTGCTGACCTGGCCGATGCCGCCGAAGAATATGCGGTTACTTCGCTCAGACCGGGAATGACCGAAAAGCAACTGGCCTGGGAACTGGAGAAATTCCTCAAAGAAAAGGGAAGTGAAGGTTTGCCGTTTGATATAATTGTAGCTTCCGGGCCGAATTCGGCGTTGCCCCATGCGCAACCATCCGACAGGGTCATCGAGAGCGGTGAGCCGGTGGTGATTGATCTGGGCACCAGGACTCAGGGCTACACCAGCGATATAACCCGCACAATTTGTCTGGGGAAGCCATCGGCGGAACTTGTTCGTATTTCCCGTATTGTGCAACAGGCGCAGGACGCCGCATTTGCAGGAATTAGCTCCGGCATAAGTGGGGGAGAGGCAGATCGATTGGCGAGAAAAGTCATCGAGGAAGCAAATTATGGCGAGGCATTTGGGCACGGTTTGGGACACGGTGTTGGAATCGATACCCACGAGCAACCCCGACTTGGCCAGAATTCATCTGATATACTTGCGGAGGGAATGGTTTTCACCATTGAACCCGGGATATACCTTCCCGTATGGGGAGGTGTGCGGATCGAAGATATGGTATTATTGGAAAAGGAAGGCCCGCGTATTATTACCAGAGCCAGTAAGTTGAAACTCCGGGAGGGATCATGATTGATGTTACCGATGCCCGAAAAGGGGCCACTTTTGAGATGGATGGGAAGCTTTATAGCGTTATCGAATTTCAACATATCAAGATCGGCAGGGGCTCTGCTCAGGTCAGGCTTAAGATGAGGGACATCCGGGGTGGGCATACTACCGAACGCACGTTTCAATCGGGCGACAGGCTGAACGATGTCCAGGTTATGCAGCGTCCGGCCCAGTACTTATATCAGGATGATGAGTTTCACTACTTCATGGATCAGGATACCTTTGATCAGGTTCCTATGAGTGCTGAGCAACTGGGCGATGCATTGAATTACCTGAAAGAGGGTATGATAATTCAGCTTTCTACTTATGAAGATGATGCGATTGGCATCGATCTTCCGCTGTCAGTTGAGTTGGAAATAACCGAAACCGGCCCCAGTTTCAAGGGTAATACTGCGCAGGGCGGCACCAAGCCGGCGGTGATGGAAACGGGGATTACCGTTCAGGTTCCCATGTTTCTGAACACGGGCGATAGCATTAAAGTCGATACCCGCACCGGTGCCTATCAGGAGAGAGCGTAATCTCGAACTTGCCGACCTGTAAAATATCAATTGTGCAAGTTTTAATCTTCACCTCAGTCCTCCCCTTTGAGGGAGAGTCCGCTTCGGCGGATCGTCCGTGTTACATGGTGGCCATATGAAGGTTGATCTCCATTTGCATACCTGTTACTCTCCCGATGCCCGTTCCTCACTTGAGGGAATTGTTGAACGATGTCAGAAAGTGGGCCTGGGCTGTGTGGTGGTAACCGATCATAATACTATTGAGGGAGCCCTGCGGATGAAGGAGATTTCCCCGTTGCCGGTTATCGTGGGGGAGGAAGTTATGAGCACGGCGGGAGAGATAATCGGTTATTTCCTCACCGAAGAAATTCCTCGCGGGCTCACCCCGATCGAGGTAATGACTCGCATAAAGGAGCAGGGCGGATTGGTATGCCTGCCGCATCCTTTCGATGGCCTGGGACGGCATCCCCTCAAAGCTGCTGATCGGGACGGGCTTCTTTCCTGTATTGATATCATCGAGGTTTTCAATGCCCGTTCACTTAGAAATAATTTCTCTGTGCAGGCGCTCCTGTTTGCCGAAAAGCACGGATTTCTCAAGAGCGCCGGAAGCGATTCGCATACTATCAGCGAGATCGGCAATGCCTATGTGGAAATGCCTGAGTTCAGCAACCCGGAGGAATTCAAAGCCTCACTTGCCCAGGGCCAGATTTTCGGGCGGAAGAACAGCATGAAAAACCGGGTGGTGACCGTTTTTACTACCCTGCCCAAAAGGGTAAGGTATCACTTATCATGTATAAAATAGGATGGTTTTCCAGTGGGCGGGGGGCGGGTTCCCGTGAGCTTCTCACTACGATGCAGCAGAGCATCGAAAAAGGGGATGTGAGAGCGGAAATCGTCTTTGTCTTCTGCAATCGGGAGCGCGGTTTTTCCGAAGAGACGGACCGGTTTCTTGATCTGGTGGAGTCCTATCGAATTCCGCTGATTTGTTTTTCATCGGTTAAATTCCGCGAAGGGCTGGATACTCAATTCCTGCCGGACTGGCGAATACTTTATGACCGTGAGGTCATGCAGCGGCTGAATAGATTTGAAGTCGATCTCTCGGTGCTGGCCGGATATATGCTGGTCGTTGGGCCGGAGATGTGCCGGCGATACACGATGATCAATCTTCATCCGGCAGAACCCAATGGCCCCAAAGGCACCTGGCGGGAAGTGATCCGGGAACTGATCGAAAACCGTGCCGAACGCACCGGCGTGATGATGCACCTGGTCACCCCGGAACTTGATGAAGGCCCACCAGTTACCTTTTGTAGTTTCAGCACAAGAGGTGTGCCGTTTGAAGTTCACTGGCAGAAGCTGGAAAGCGGGTCGCCGGAATCTGTACAAGCTCAAGAAGGCGATGAAACCGAACTCTTCCAGCTCATTCGCCAGCACGGGCTCAAGCGGGAATTTCCCCTGATCGTGACCACTGTCAAGGCGTTCAGCGAAGGCCGGGTAAGCGTTCAAAGCGGGAAAATTGTAGATAGTAGTGGAAACACAATTCCGGGTTATGATCTCTCGGAAGAGATTGATCGAATTGTAGTATAAGGGTTCAAAATTTCAAACCCTTACGTTTTTTGTTCCCCTATCCTTCGGGGGGATGATCCATTATCTTGTCGATCACTCCGTAGGTAAGTGACTGCTCAGCGTCCATCCAGTAATCGCGTTCGCAATCCTTTTCCACCTGCTCCAGATTTTTTCCAGTGTGCTCGCTGATAATTTTATACAGGCGTTCCCGGATGCGCAGCATCTCTTCGGCCTGTATTTCCAGATCGGTTGCAGTGCCTCTTATCAGTCCGGGAATAAGTGGCTGATGCATGAGGACGCGCGAATTTGGCAGAGCATAGCGCTTTCCTTTAGACCCGCCAAGCAGCAGGACAGCACCCATGCTGGCAGCCATGCCGACACAGTAGGTGCATATGTCACAACGCACATAGCGCATGGTATCGTATATGGCGAGTCCGGCTGATACCGAACCGCCTGGGGAATTGATGTAAAAATGGATATCCGCGCTGGGGTCTTCGCTACTGAGGAACAGCAACTGGGCAACGATCAGGTTGGCTGTCTCGTCATCGACGCTGCCACCCAGAAAGATAATACGATCCTTCAGAAGCCGGGAGTAGATATCATATGCCCTTGACCCGCCGCCTGTTGTTTCGATAATGACAGGTACTTGACCGGATGTCTTCTTCATTGCCATTATAAATCCTCCCTTCTCTACATGTCCTCTGGGCGTTCACCCGTTAGGACTTCGTCGATCAGTCCCCACTCTTTCGCTTCTTCAACACTCATGTATCGATCACGTTCGGTCTCTTCCTCCACCTTATCAATACTCTGCCCGCTGTGTTTGGAAAGTATCTCGGAAAGCATTTTTTTAGTTTTGAGTATTTCCTCGGCCTGAATTTTAATATCCGAAGCTTGACCGCCGATTCCGCCGGAGGGTTGATGAAGCATGACTTTGGCATGTGGCAGAGCATAACGTTTGCCCTTGGTGCCGCCACAGAGGAGAATAGCCGCAAGACTGGCTGTCATCCCGACACAAATGGTGGAGATATCGCAGCGGACGAGCTGCATGGTATCGTAGATGGCTAGGCCTGCGGGAACATAGCCGCCGGGGCTGTTTATATAGAGATGAATATCCTTATCAGGGTCCTCACGTTCCAGATATAAAAGCTGCGCGATAATCACATTCGCAATATGGTCGTCTATGGGGAATCCTAAAAAGATGATCCTTTCTTTAAGCAGAAGCGAGAAAATATCGAAGGCGCGTTCTCCCTTACTTCCGCTCTCCACTACCATGGGAATGATGGCTTCAGGCCTTACAATCATGATTACTCCTCCTCAGCAGCAGTTTCTTCCTGGGCTTCCGGTGATTGGTCAGGAGTTTCGTCTGTAGGTTCGGCGTCACCGACTGTGGTTGATTCGATCAGGGAATCAAGAGTCTTCCGGGTTAAAAGCCGATCGCGGACCGATTCGCGGCCCTGGGGTGTATTAAACATTTCCCGTAGTTGTTCTCCCTGTTCTCCCATATCCTGTAGTGTTTGTTCTATTTCGGCATCTATTTCCTCATCGGCAACCTCGATACTCTCAGCCTCCTTGACTTTGCCCAGTACCAGGGAACCGCGCACGCGCTTTTCTGCTGTTGGACGGAGTTCGTCGCTGAATTCTTCTCTGGTGATTCCCCGATATTTCAGGAAGTCATCCAGTTGTATTCCTCCCATCCGCATCATCTGTTCGCTGGCCAGCCGCTCGATCTCCTGTTCGGTGAAAAGAGGCGGGAACTCAATTTTCGATTGATCGATTACGGCTTCCATTACATCCGATTCCAGCTTGTTGCGGCTTTCCCTTTCTGCCGAAGCTTGCATATTCTCTGTCAGCTTTTCCCTGAGTTGTTCTACAGTTTCTACTTCCTTGCCAAGTGATTTGGCAAACTCGTCATCCATCTCGGGGAGGATTTCTACTTTAACTGCGGAAATTGATACTTCATAATGGCATTCTTTTCCTGCCAGTTCCTCATTGGGATGGTCATCCGGGAATGTCAGAGTGAATTCCTTCTCATCACCCGCATTCATACCTGCCAGTTGTTCGGCAAATCCCGGAGCAGGTTCGAGATCCCGGGAGACCTTGAACGACTCGCCTTCTCTATCGAGAACCGTTTCATCTTCTACTGTGGCCTTGATGTCGATGGTTACCACATCTGCGAACTCGACTTCCCGCTCCACAGGTTCCAGCGTGGCATGCATGCTGCGCAGGTTTTCGATTGCTTCTTCGATGTTTTCATCGGTGATATTCATGGTTTCGGGGGTTATCCGAATGGAATGGTAGTCTCCCAGCTCTATCTCCGGGGGCAAGGGAATGGTGGCCTTGAATATGGGAGGATCCTTTTGTACCAGTTCCATGGAGGGTTCCCCGATGCCGGCAATCTCCTCCTGTTCGAGGGCCTGCTGGTACAATTCCGGGATGAGTTTTTCCAGCGCCTCGGATTCCAGTTGATCCTTTCCGACATGGCGTTCTAATAGCGCCCGAGGCGCTTTGCCCTTGCGAAATCCCGGAACGGCTACCTGTTTCACCAGATGGTGGTAGGCTTCATCCATGGCCTTTTCCATCTCTTCCGGTTCTACCTCTACGGTAAGTGCAACCTGACAACTTTCGAGTCTTTCCGATAATGCTTTCAAATCTTGCCTCCTGAGCAGCAAAGTCTATTATAGCAGCGAACCGCCCCATGATGAAAGCAGGCAAACCTGCAAATTAAAATGTGAAACTGTTAGCTTAACACTAAGCTGAAAATCTCTTCTCCAGCCAAGATATTATGAACTTCTGGCGAGCGCGTGTAAATTTACTATGTGCTTTGATAATAGCTTATTTGCATTCGCATCTCAATAGATAGCTAAACTCGGAGGGAAGCTGAGATAGCCAGTGCATTCGTGGGGCAGGAGTTGATGCATTCACCACACAGGAGACAATCACTGGAAGTCCCAATACTTTCCGGCTCTTTGAGGTTGGCCGGACAATTACTCAAACATTGTTTGCAACCTGTGCATCTGGATTTATCCAGCCGTATCTTGAGGATGCTGACCTTGTTGAAGACCCCAAAGATAGCGCCGAGGGGGCACAGATACCGGCACCAGAACCGGCGATGATGGCGAAAAGAACCAGTGATACTGCCAGTGTTGCCAGATGAACATAGAAGAATGTTCCTATACTGGGTTCTTTTGATGGCTGGAAGAGGACAACGTCGCTGGATTTTGAGGGGAGTAATTCGTGTGGTATGGCAGCGAACAGGCTGCCGGATGGGCACACCATGCAGAATGCTGTCTCGGCAAGAATTCCGGCTGCCAGCATGATTCCCAGCAAAGAAAGGTATTTCAACCAGGGAAAGGGCGGTAATTCTATAAAATCTTTGTGTCTGCGGAACCGGATGAACAAATCCTGTAGAGCTCCAAACGGGCATGCCCATCCACACCAGAATCGGCCCAGAGCCAGACCGAACAATCCCAGCGATCCAATCGCATAATACGGGAAGGTTCTATCTACGGCAAAATTCTGAAGGACTCCGATGGGGCATCCGAATGAGGCTGCCGGGCAGCCATGACAGTAGAAGACCGGTGCCACAACACCGGTTTCCAAAACGGAAATGAAACCGAGGTTGACCAGAATCAGCGAGAGGATTTGAATAGTTAAGCGCAGGTGCCCGATCTTTTTCAACCACTCAACCCCATGCAGCTGGTACAAATAAATCTAACCATGGTGCGAACCATCTCGTATTGTTCTCCGGCTGTTGTAGCAATGAAAATGAAGGAAAGGATGAGGATAGTCAAACGAAAGAATAGAAGGTGGTATTTTCTTGTCATCATTGTCTTGGATATGTGCCTTATGATTTATGCTGGTTCCAGTAATCAAGGGCTTGCGAGATTCCATCAAGGAATGCTTCCGGCGGATAGGCCCCGACAATCCTGCCCATTTCCTTACCATCCGACCAGGCGAAAACAGTGGTCGGAACGCTGGATATGCCGTAGTTTGCCTGCAGTCTGCTTTTACCCGCATTGCTTTTCACGGTAACGAAGTCCCTGCATATGGAAGCGGCAACTTCTTCATCGGAGAAGGTGTTCTTGTCCAGTGCCCGGCAGGCCGGGCATACATCCGTGTAGAAATTTATCATTATTGGTTTGTTTTCATTCTGAGCAGCGCTTAACGCTTTATCCCAGTCATTTATCCATACTATTTCATTGCATGGCATGGCACTGTATTGGGCCTCTATTGATGGTTGATCTGAGTTTGGCTCAGATGGTGTATCACTGCTTGGATCCCATGTTGCCAATTCGTTGTTGCTGTTGCAACTGATGAGACCTGCTGTTGCAATGACCAGAAACGCAATAATGGCGAGACCTTTGAATTTCATTTAATTCCCCAAAATCTAACGTTTGAATATCGTGGTTTAAATTATAGTTGCTGTGTGGTTTGATTGTCAAAATCGGACTTTTTCTGCGATTGAAGGTATCACCGAATTGATTAATACATGAATTGTACATATTATTAATCTATGAATATAATAAACTTGACAAGACCGGAAAGAATATAATGGAAAACCTGAGTCTCTTAGCTAATATGGCCCTTGTTCTGGGGATTGCCCTGTTTGCTGGTTTAGTGGCAAGTCACCTGAGACTTCCGGTGATCATTGGTTATCTGGTGAGCGGGGTAATTATCGGACCCAATGTTTTAGGGCTTGTCACGGATGTGAAGGATGTCGAGACCCTTGCTACCATCGGGGTCGCGCTGCTCATGTTTACGCTGGGAGTAGAGTTCTCATTAAAGACACTGCGTAAAGTGGGCGTAATTGCCATAATCGGTGGAGTTGTTCAGGTGGTAATTACCATTGTCTTGGGATTTGCCGTGGCACGGATGCTTGGCTGGTCGAATCAAGAGGCATTCCTTTTCGGCCTTTTTGTTTCCGTCAGCAGCACCACTATTGTATTGAAGTTATTGAGGGACCGTGGTGAGTTGGGTACCGCGCACGGACGAATTATGACAGGTATCCTGCTTGTTCAGGATCTCAGCGTGGTACCCATGATGGCGATTATTCCTGCCTTTGGAAGTTCAGGGAGTGAACTGGCTATAGATATAGGATGGGCGATCCTCAAGGCCATCCTGTTTTTGGGTGGGACCATATTTCTTGGGTTATGGGGATTTTCCCGGTTTATGAAAATAATCGCGGGGGAGCGGTCAAGAGAGCTTTTCCTGATTTCGATTGTGAGTATTTGCTTGCTGGCTGGATTCATGGCCGAATACTTCGGTCTTTCAATTGCTCTTGGAGCCTTTCTGGCTGGGCTGCTGGTTAGCGGATCCGATTATACTCATCAGGCCCTGGCTGATACCAGGCCTTTGCGCGATATATTTGCGGTACTCTTCTTTGCCTCTCTGGGAATGCTTGCCGACCCCGGCTTTGTTGCGGAGAATCCGGAGAAAATGGCCATCGTTGTTTTGGCGATTGTGGCCGGGAAAACTATCATAACAGCCGTTATAACCAGGTTGTTTGGCTATGGCGGTAAGACCGTTATGTTTGTTGGCGGGGGGCTGTTCCAGATAGGAGAGTTTAGTTTCATTCTTGCTGCCCTCGCCTTTGAAAAGGAACTCATCTCAGATGATCTCTATGCCCTTACGCTGACTGCTGCATTCATTACCATTCTGTTGACACCGTTTTCAATGTGGTCTGTGTCGAAGCTGTATTACTATTTGACCCAATCGGAGAGGCTAATTCCCCTGTTGACGAAGGGCACCGATCCAGATATGACGGGGACAGCTTATCGCCTCTCCAGTCATGTTGTGATTTGTGGTTATGGCCGGGTGGCCAGGAATCTGTTAAATGTCCTGGATAGCAATGATATCCCATATCTTATTGTTGATATGGACCCGGAGATTATTAGCAGAGCGCGGAGGAAGGGGATTCCTTACATTTTTGGTGATGCCAGCCGCCCTGAGGTGCTGGCTGCAACAAATTTGGAAAAGAGCGGCGTGCTGGTGGTTGCTCTACCAGACCCTTTGGCAACTCGTCTGGCGATAAGAAATGCCCGCCGGATCAATCAAAAGATGCACATAATTGCACGGGTTCACTGGGATGAAGAGGTGGAGATGCTGGAGGATCTCGGGGTTGATGAAATCGTGCGCCCCGAAAAGGAAGCCGGGATGGAAATCATCCGGCTTACGTTGCGCCGATTCGGTATGCGTGCTGAGGAAACAGAACGTGTAGTATCTGAATTCAGGGGAGACCAGCCTTAGGGAACCTCTGAACAAGTGGTGGCTTCGGGGGTATGGGGGGGTGTCCCCCATATTCAAAAACTTCCCCCAAGATTGGGAGGTTAGGGGGTTGATCAGACGTTCCTTAGGGAATATCTGGCAGGCAGGGGAGGCTTGGTAAGAGACTCTGGAAAAGATCAGAATATCCTGCTATAATTCCTCTTGATTGACCTTTAAGCTAGTCCTGAGAGGCCGGTAAGGGGAAACAGAACAGAGTTTCAGAGGGGCAGGGAAGCACCCTCAAAATCAAGATTCCTCTTGCTGAAATCAGGGCAGGGGGTTTTTTAATGTCTGAGAGCGTCGTTTTATCTGAACAGGATATTGGCAGGGCGGTTATGCGTCTGGCCCATGAAATCGTTGAGCGAAACGGGGAAGCGTCACTCTTTGTTATTGGTATTCGTACCAGGGGTTTCCCCCTGGCCCAGCGCATCGCCGCTGCTATAAATGAAATCACAAGTATGGAAACCCCTGTTGGGGCCATCGACTTTACCCTTTACCGCGATGATCTCAAATCCCTTCCCAAAGATCTCACCATTGAACCCAGCGATATACCTCCCAAAATTGCGGACAACAGAGTGATTCTGGTGGATGATGTACTCTTTACCGGAAGAAGCGCCCGTGCAGCCATTGATGCTCTCATTGACTGGGGACGTCCCGCATCCATCCAACTGGCAGTGCTGATTGACCGGGGCCACCGCGAAATGCCAATCAAAGCTGATTTCGTGGGGAAAAATATCCCTTCTTCGTTATATGAACGGGTGCAGGTAAGGCTCAACGAAGTCGATGGCAGAGATGAGGTGGTTATCATTCATGAAGATGAAACTTCTTTCGCTGGAGGTAAGGCTAAATGATGCTTGCTGGACGACACCTGATTTCGATCAATGATCTTTCCAACGAAGAGGTAGAATCTGTTCTTGATCTGGCCGAAGAGATGAATGCTGCTCTTGAGCAGAAGGAAAGGCTGACTCTTTGTGAAGGAAAAGAACTCTACACCCTTTTTTACGAAGCCAGTACCCGTACTCGCAGTTCGTTCGAGACGGCCATGCACCGGCTGGGCGGAACTGTGGTTAGCCACGCTGAAGCGCAGGTGACATCTTCTGTAGCCAAGGGTGAGACAATTGCCGATACGATCAGGGTTCTGGAACGATATGCTGATGTTATTGTGATGCGCCATCCGCTCGATGGCTCAACCAGGCTGGCTGCGGAGCATTCCTCTGTGCCGGTTATCAGTGGTGGGGATGGAGCCCACGAACATCCCACTCAAACACTCCTTGATTTGTACACTATCCGGAAGGAAAAAGGGGGCATCAGGGATAAAAACGTGGCTCTGTGTGGAGACCTGCGTCATGGCAGAACCGTGCACTCGCTGGCGGTGGCGCTGGCCAGGTTTGGGGCTCAGATAACCTGTATTGCTCCGGAGGGTTTTGAATTACCCGACCATGTGCGGGATGTTATTAAGAACTACAAGGGCAATCTGACGGAATACAGGTCACTGGGTGATATTGCCGAAGATGGCTCGCTGGTGATACGTCACACTAAAGCCGGGAGGGACCAGCAGAAAGGGTTCATGAATTTCCTGCTGGAGAGTTTGGATGTGCTCTATTTTACACGGCTCCAGCGTGAAAGGTTTGCTACTCCGGAAAGCAGCGTGGCTGGCGAGGAGAGTTATCGGATCAATAAGCAGTTGCTGGCAAAATCCAGAGATGATGCGGTTATTATGCATCCTCTGCCTCGGATTAATGAGTTGGCCTATGAAGTGGATCAGGATAAGCGGGCAGCCTATTTCAGGCAGGCAGGATATGGGGTTCCGGTCAGAATGGCTCTGATTGCTTTGCTGTTGGGGGCAAAGAAGTCCCAGGTAGCTCAGGATGCGCAGAAAGCGCCGGTCAAACTGGCAAAGACTGCCCCCGATATCAGGTGCCTCAACGAAAACTGCGTCACCAATAAAGAAAAGTACGTTGCTCCAAAATTCTACAAAAGTGAAGGCAGAAAAAAACTTTTGAAATGTTACTATTGCGATTGGATGGTGCAGAGTTAGAGGCGAATTGTGTCTGATAAAAACGTAATCATGTTTGGTGGCAAAGGTGGGGTGGGGAAGACCACCTGCGCCGGCGCAACTGCTCTTCACTATGCCAATTCCGGCCTCAGCACTCTCGTGATTTCCACCGATCCTACTCCTTCGCTTTCCGATATTTTCGAAGTCCACAGTATAAAGAAACCGGTGAAGATCACCGATAATCTGCATCTGGCGGAACTCGGGACAGTGGAAGTCAAAGAAATGTGGGATAAGAAATTCGGGCACGAAGTTTACGAGGTTTTTTCATCGATGGTATCCATAGAATACGATGAATTTGTTGATTTCATCACCTCGATCCTGCCGGGTCTGCAGGAAGAGTTTATGGTCGATTACATCCGCGAGTTGGCTATCAACGGAACTTATGACAGGATCGTCTGGGACACCGCTCCCCTTGGCCAGACGATGCACCTGCTTAATATGCCGGAAATGCTGCGCGAACATCTTAAACCGGCGCCAAAGATATATTCCCGTTTAAAATTAGGTGGCTTGAGCAAACGCCCCATTATCAAAATACTTGAGGAATGGGCGGAACTTTCGGCGGAAGATATGCGTTTCTTGAAGGAGGAAGTGGGGTTCACCCTGGTGACCATTCCCGAAGCGCTGGCGGTGCAACAGCTTGATGGAGTTTTCTCTGAATTCGCACAGCACGAATTTGACTTTAGCCAGGTAATTGTTAACAATGTTGTAAAGTCGCCCGATTCCGATTTCCTGCGGACGAAGAGCGCACAGCAGCAGGGATATATAGAACAAATCAAGGAACGA